>Ga0210024_1002133_pt1 | contig 17261 bp, 12 predicted proteins | sample CryGeymeta201525_FD_183988 | JGI IMG/M metagenome (GOLD analysis project Ga0210024, IMG submission 183988) | Groundwater microbial communities from Crystal Geyser aquifers in Utah, USA - Crystal Geyser metaG 2015-25 (SPAdes) (version 2) | ecosystem: Environmental > Aquatic > Deep subsurface >... | reverse complement strand
TGCTTATTTTAGTTTAGCCGTTTGGTCGTTGCCCGTTTGCCAGCTCTGATTTTCCTGCGGAAAATCCTCGCACTCAAACACGCAACGTTCCTTACACAAAAACGTTGTGCTTAATTTTGGAAACCAACTTTAATTCTATAACAGTTAATAAAATTTATAATTTATGAAAAAACTCTTTCCGTTTATAGTTGTATTATTTTGCATATTAAATATTGCTTGTAGCGACACAAATAACACTATTGACAACAAGAAAACTAAAAATGATTTCTATATAAAAATGTTCCCCGGAATAAATGACTTTGGATTCGTTAATATAGAAAATGACAATTTGGTTTATATATATGCAGATGAACTCAATACCAATGTAATGTTTGTAAGAATAAATGAATACGATGAAATAACTGTCAACAAGAATATTACAAATATCATTAATCCAAATGGGTATATTCATACACTTTCCCTACTTTATGAATGGAATAACCAAGTAGTATTAGTTTATTTTAGACAACCTCAAAAAGATTTATTTTCCATTACTTTTGACTATGAGGGCAATTTAATTAGCCAAAAAACTATCGAAACTAACCACTCTATAACTGACCTAAAGCTAACAAAAGATGGGTTTTTTATCTATAATTTATTATTCGAAAGTAATTCTGGGTATTCACTAAATTACACAAAATACAATTTTGATGGTATGCTAGCGGAATCCCGAAATACATTTTTGGGCATTAATGATTTAATAATTAACGACCTTTTTATTAACGATGGCTACTTTTATCTTACTGGAAATAGTGAATTTGAACTTGGTTTAGGTTTCCAAAAAGAATTTTGCTACCAATTTGATTCTAATGGAAACAAATTGAATTCCATCATTTGGGAAAAAGACAGCAATCCGTTAAAAACAGTTTATAATGTTTTAAACAACAAAATCCATAGATTAAATTTTTCTAGCAATACAAATGACATAGAGTTATTTAACCCTGACGGTGAGCTTTTAAAAACATTAACCCTTGACTATTATCCTTATAATTTTATTTATAATTCTAAAGAACAGTTTATCTATCTATCACATAGTAATTCTGATAAGACTTTAGATTTTAAAATTTTGGACTCAAATTTTGACGGTTTAATTTATCAAAAGAATTTTGGTTTATTCTCAAATATTCAGAATAGCGGGGAGACTATTATATTTAATATCTACGAATCTGAAAACTATTATAATGTATTTGGACAAACAACAGCCATAAGAAATGGTGATTTTGATTTACCAGAAAACACCGGAAGTTTTGACAATTTTATTGCGAGATTTAAAAAAAACTAAGCACAACACCGTGTAAAAAACATTGCTTATTTTAGTTAAACCGTTTGGTCGTTGCTTTGTTTGCCAGCTCTGATTTTCCTGCGGAAAATCCTCGCACGCAAACACGCAACGTTCCTTACACAAACACGTTGTGCTTCATGCAAAAAAAAGAGAGAACTGAACTTTGAATGCTAACCGAATTGAAATAGGACAAAATCAAACTGACAGACTTAATAATCTGAATGCCCCCGCTTCGCATTTTTTTAAATTTCTCTGCCAACCCGCATTTGGCACATTTGTAAAGCCGCACAAGCCATCATACAACCAAAGCTTTACAAAAGAGCCAAATTTTACCAACCTCATAAATCGTTAATATGGAAGGTTCAACATCACAAGCAGGGTTTTACTACCAAAATAATGTCGCTGCACTGAAAATTATAGAGTGCTTATTTTTTGATTCCGACATTTCCCATATCAGACTGGAAAACTATGATAAAGGAAATCATATCGATGATGTTATTATTTACCGAAAATATAAGATTGACTACTATCAAGTAAAATGGTCAAACGATGGAGAGAAAGCTTATTCGCTTTATAATTTGCTAACGGCAGAAGAAGGAAAAAAGTCATTATTCAAACAACTTGCAGAGGGTTACAAAAGTGTAAAAAATTTAAGTGAGGATTTTACAATAACCCTTTTCACTACCAAACGGGAAAGCTCTCAAAAACGACCAAGTGAAGGATTGAATCATGGCTTAACCGAAATAAGAACAAAGATTTTTGAGCCATTGCAACAGGCATCTGTTAGGTATGACAGGTTACCTGAATATGCGGATTATCGAGATACATTGGAAGCTATCAGGACTGAATGTTTATTAGATCAAGATTCTTTCAATGACTTTATTAGAAAACTTGAATTTAGTTTCAGTCAAGAACCGATTGACCAAATTCAAAGTGCCATTAAATTTAAGTTTAGCAGACTCGGTATTGAAGCAAATCTATTTGAAAAGCTTCTTGACGGAGTTGTAAACTGGAGTATCACAGGTGAACAAATAACCAAGAGTTTAGTATTAGGACAACTTGGAATTACTGATAGATTTGAAGACAAACTTTCCCATCACTTTAAAGTTGTTGATGAAAAGTTCTATATCCCGAATAATGATTTATTAACCAAACTAAAAACCGCCTTAACAGAACTAAATGGCGGTTATATTTTTATTGAAGGGTTGCCAGGAATTGGCAAATCCACAGCACTCACAAAATTCAAAGAGACCAATCCTGAAATTACTTTAGCTTATTATTGTTTTATCCCAGATGCTAAAAATGATTTTGGAGAATTACGACACAAGTCAAACTACTTTTTAAAGTCCTTGTGTATCTCAATTGAAAATCAATTTCCTGATATTGATTTACCAAACAAATACTCTGACAAGTTTGAAGAAAAATTTGCCTCCTATATTGACAAATTAGGAACACTAAAAAAGAAAATAATCTTCCTCATTGACGGATTAGACCATGTTCATAGAGATACTTCACTTAATGAAAACTCTCTTTTAAATCAAATTAAAGGAAATCTTCCCGATGGAATTTTCTTTGTATTGAGTTCTCAATACAGGGCGGTCCTCTCCGCTTCTGTTGCTACGCAAATTGATTCTGAAACCAAGCGACACATTGTTGTCACTAAATTTAATCAACAAGAGATAAAGCAATACCTAAATAATAAAGGAATTGATGCTGTTGATATTCTTGATCAAATTGAAAGAGTGTCAGGAGGAATCCCCCTGTATCTTCATTACATTTCTGAACTATTACTTAAATCAGAAAAGCGATATTTTGAAGATGTCCTCAATAATCTTCCAAACCTTATTGATGGAAAGATAAATTCTTACCACGAATATTTATTTCAAAAGATAAGTAGTGATGAATTTACTAAGTGGGTACTAGCGGTTTTTGCCTATCGAAAGGAAAACAGCACAGCTGAAACCATTTTTGAAATTCTGAAATTGGCAGGATTGAATAAAACCTTAACTGATGTTTCTGATGTCATAAATAATTTCTCACACCTTTTAAGACAAACAGACGGAAGAGTTTACTCAATATTTCACAATAGTTTTAGAGAATTTATTATCTCCAAAACAGAATCGCTAAAGGAAAAATTCAATACAGCTTTAGTGTTGTTCTATGAGCAATCTCCATATACGGATGAGGCATACAGAAACTATTTCAATCACTTAAATGAAATTGGAGATTATCAGAAGATTATTTCTTCAACAACATTAGACTGGATGAAATCTGCTTGGAATAACTTCAGAGCGATCGAAGAAATAAAAAGCAATTTAGAAATTGCTTTGAATGCCTGCGTTGAAACTCTTTCGCTTTCAGACTTTATAAGAATTGCTTTTCTTAAAACTCAATTTTCGCGACTAAGTTGGAATCTTGAAAATTCAGATATTGATTTCCCTACACTATTTTTAAACGCAGGAGAAACCGCGAATAGTTTGCGTTCAGTTTGGGACGGTGATTTCGTATTAACCAGCAAAGAATATTTCTGCTATTATTTGAAAAGGTTTTATTTAAAAACAGGAAATCTACTGCCGCATAATATAATTGAACTGGGATTTTCAAAATCCCTAAGGGAAAGCAACTCTGATAACCTGACAATACTTATGCAAGCACAAGCACTTGCTTTTGGAGAAGTAAAGGAAATGTTCGATGAAATTGACACAATCAAATGGGTGAAATCTGACAAACATCAAGTTGGTTATCACAAAGAAAATTTCAGTGAAGAAGCAAACGCAAAGACGAATTTGAAAATCAAATTGAAAGTCATTGATTATTTATTCGAGTGCAAAAAATATGACGAATTAATAAAACTATCAAAGGCATTTGAAGCAGACAAAAAACTCTTAACTAAAATTAAAATCGCACTTGTGAAACTCATACTCCCAAGTGATAAAGCTTCTGCTTACAAGCTAATCGGAGAAATTGATTTTGCTGTTATTCCCGATAAATCCTACTTCAAGTTAATAGCATATTGCAGTGATTATTTGACAAACGAAGAAGTTGTTCAACTTTTCACAAAGAGAGAGATAATTCAACCGACCCTGTATGAGAAAGTAGTTAATCATGAACACATGAACTACGCAATTCATAAGGACATTATTAACTTGTTCGATGATTTAAAACCAATTTGGATTTTCAAACCCGAAATGGTAAACCAACTTTTACTGAGGGTTTCCAGTTTATCAAGTCCTGCCAAAAATATCTACGATTCCACATTCTACTTATCTGAGTTGTGGAATAAAAATAGAACCCTGAATTTGACAGAGGACGCAAAAGTCAATTTAGCCAAGCAAGCAATAAAGGAATTGTATGTGCCAAGACATAGGGAATACAGAAAAACTAATCAAGGATTATTTGACCATGATAGCGACCCTGTATTTATTGCAAGTAGTATCAAAAATCTTTTCAATACTATTTTCAGTTTCACTACTAACTTATTTTCAAAGGAAAATATTGAAGAATTAGTCAGTTATTGGTTTACGCTTGAAGATGGAGAAGATGGATATAGACATTATACAATTGCATTGGGCATAGCTGAAGTAATTAATGAAAGTCAGCATAAAAACTTAACAGAGCTAACACTTAAACTAATTAAGCATTCAGAAGAAATTGCAAGACAAGAAGAAGAAACTGCAACACTGACTTCCTACATCGGTAAAGTTGCAGAGACCTACGGAATTTGTGGTTTCAATGACGACTTTAAAAGAATCTATAATCAACTAATTGAAATAGCTTTTGGTTTAGGATACAAAAAAGATTATCAAGCCTCATACATCATTTCTCCTTTACAGTTGCTTCACAAAACCGACCCTAATAATACACTTACACGATTATCAGAAGTATTGGATGTTCAACATCGGTTAAGTGATGCCGGTAATGGCAGGATGCTTCATATTTGTTTATCTGAACTCATTGAGTTTACGGCTGAACGCTTTCCTGAATTAGCTTTCATTTTGTTAGAGAAAGAAGAAAAAAACTTGTGGAGAGAAGAAGCTATTGACATAGTTTTTGAACCTCTCATAAAAGCATCTACAAAAGAAAACCTTCCACTTCTCTTTAGCATTATAAAGACTTTGCCACGATGGGATAAAGGAGGAACAAGAGACAATTTCTTTTTAACTCTTTCGCTTCAATTACTTAAAAGAGCAATTCAACTTCAAGAAGATTCTTTCATTGCCGACATTTTGAAAGTAGTGAAACAAAACACAATAGTAGAACTTGAAGATATTACTGAATTGGAAAAATTTTCAGAAGTGTTTATTGAAGCAGGGAAAGATTACAATGAATACTCATTACCAACACCAAAAAAGAAAGCGGAAGAAACCCCGAAGGAAAAGCGGCTACCACAAGATGAAAAATTTGCAATAAAATTTTCTGCTCCGAATATTACAACCTTGATAGAACTTTTTGAAAGTGACTATTCAGAGTTTGAAAAATTTATTCAGTTACAATATGAAATCTGTTTAAGGAACAGACGCATTCAGACTTTTAGGAACGAGTATTATCGTTCCAAATCAACATTTGAAAAGTTCTTTAAATCGCTTCCAGAGGATATTCAATTAAGTTCAGAGAAAAATTTAAAGCGTGTTATTAGAAATTATATAGACCTTAAAAAGCAAGTAATTGATTTCAATCCTAATTCGTTTTTAAAGTCAGCGGAACTTGAAGGCTTTTTCAACGAGTTCGTCACAACCTCAAACAGCTTATTTCCTAATGATGCTTTAAAGAATTTTGTAGAAAAGGAATTTGAAAAGGATAAATGGATTGAAAATATTTTGCAGTTTATAAATGAGCATCGTGATTTCGTGTTTTCAAAAGTTATATCCGAAGAAAATGTTTTCTACTTGATTGAGAATGTTTCTCTACTTCATATTGATAACCTAACTGCCTTTGTAAATAAATGGACTTCTGGAAAAAGCAATTCAATTTGTTCCTTAAAGATTGCCAATAGATTGGCATTTCTTAATCCCTCAAAGGCTAAGGACATTCTATTTAAAGTAGCACAAGATGAAACAGATAATTTATTATTCCCTAGAAGGGATGATTCCGAAAAATTGGGTTTCGATATTATTGAAACATTCATTAAAAGCGATAGAGAGTTTGGTAAAAAATTCTTACTTAGAAGCTACATTTCTCAGAAGGGCAGATATAGTGACGACTTAATTGCGGCACTTGATAGACTTCTAAAATACCAAGAATATTTTGACGATAAAAAAGCTATTGAGGTTTTCTATGAATACAATCTTCAATACAACAAGGAATTAGCAGAAGGGCTTCCTGAAAAAGAAACTGATTACGAATTTATTGTGCATCACAAGGAGAAGCTTACATTATCAGAATGTATAATCAAATACCTTGTCAGCATATTTAATTATCCTGTTGTTAAAGTTCGTGAACTAACTCTTCAATCAGTACATGACTTGATGAATGAGAAGCCTGAATATTTAAAACCTCTATTTAAATTTGGTGTTGAGTCAGGAACAGATAATCAAATCGAACACTGTTTGATTGTGCTACATTCTATTTCGTTAAACAATCCTTCAATACTTCGACCATTTAAGAAAGATTTGATTGCAATAACAAATAAAAACCATTTCAATATTTTAGAATCTATAAAGGAATTATTGTTGCGTTTGAATCATTTTGAGAAAGACTTTCTAAATATTGATGAACTTGCCGTTGTAAACAAACTCAACTCCAAAAGCCCAATCTTATTCAACAATAAAATTCTCAACCCAAGAAGAGGAAAGAATTTTGTTTACTCAACATTCCAAGTTGACCTTTTAAAAAAATTATACGACAATGAGGATGATGAAACTGAAATTCAAGATGATGTCTATTCAGATTTAGTTTCAAAAGATTTTGGAGATTATAATGTAGACAAAGAAGGTTCTATTCATCGTAGATATAACATCAATACGAATTTTGACACAATTGAAATTCAATCCCCTTATTATGATGAAACAAAAAGTAGTATAAACAGAATATTCAATTCAAAAATCAAACAAGGTTGTTTTGAAGAAAATTTTATTGAAGCAATCAAAACAATGTTTCGTGTTTATGACCCGTCAAAGTTGCTTTATGCAATTGTGCTAAAACCTGATTATATAAACTGGTTGCCAAGGGAGATTTCAGAAAGTGATTTTACAGAATTTAAGGACTTTGACAATTTGGTTAATCTCTTTACCAATAGAGAAACTGATTACTTGACATTAGTTGAAATTGGAAGTCAACGACCCAATAAAGATTATTCAGAAAATCAATTTACCTGCTACTTTGAAATTTTCGCTTACTTAAAAAGGAAAGATTTTGATGATTCCATTTTAGACAAAGGAACAAGAAAGATTATTCCGTTTATTAAGGAAGAAAATTTAAACGCTTATGAAATTTCATCGTCAAATTATACTTCGACAAGCTTTCCAATTAAAGAAATAAAGCCCCTTTTAGAAATTTCTCAAAACAGATTTCGTGGTGAGTCTGATTTGGTACATGCAAACTTACTCTCTGATATTTTTACTGACTTAGGAATTGAAGAAGCAAACCTCTTAGAGATTATGCAAGGAAAGAAAGACTATCCTATCGAGGCATTCAGATGGCAAAATGCTTACACATCTTCTGGAAGAAGAAGATATAAACCAACATCAGAAGGATTTACTTTAAAAGTAAGAAAAGATGTTCTCCTGAAATATCTTTCTGATAAGAACCTAGTCCTTTGTTACGATATTAAATTAAGACGTTCAACTACTAAATACAGACCTGAGGATTATATGGATTGGTATGATTTGAAAAAACGTGTTGAAGCAAAATTAGCATAGCTAGCGCACACTTGTAAGCACATTTGCAGGTCGCACAATGCCAACGCTTGACCAAAACCTGCAAAAGAGCTTTCAAGTCCCTGCCCAAGAAAAGAGAAATTTAAAAAAATGCCCCACCGCACAAGTGGACATTGAAAATGAGAATAAAACGAAAAGAAAATAAAGCACGAAAGCACAACAATGGCTATACGTAATGCGGGTTTTGGTGCTAAATTTAAAGTAATTGAACATTAACAAACATATCGGTATTCGGAAAGTGAAGTGCCTTGAAATCCCGCACTACGCATAGCCGAGCCGTTGCCCACAAGTTGAGAAAAAAAGAAATGAATAGAATATTTTTAGGAATTATAGTAAGTGTAATTTGCTCGAATTTAAGTTTTGGACAAGAATTACAAGAAGGTCAAAAAAGGTGGAGTTCGGATAATAAACTCACTCTTAATGACTTTAAAATCAAAATTAGTGACCAGAATAATGATGCTGCTTTTAGTCAATTTATGATTTCTCACTCAATTGGCGGTTTTGACTTTATGAAGCGGAATCTGAACCAAAAAATCGGAAACATATTTTTAGGAAATGCGTCCTGGATAGATACTACCAAAGTTGAAAATATTCAAAAACAAATTGACTTTCAACAAATGCAATTTGACCTTGCCGAAATTGAGGCACGAAAATTTAGAAAACAAGTACTAAAAGATAAAAGTCAAATAGCTAAAGGTTTTGATATTGTAAATAAAATCAATAACGAAATCATGACCGAATTATCTGAAATTAGACTAGAATTTATGAAAGAAACTAAAAGCGGTAGAAATGAGGAAAAAGTTGAGGAATGGAAAAAAAAGATTGCGACTGAATTAAAAGAATTGGAAGAATTTAGTTTCGAGAATAAAAAGAAAATTAAATTGACCGAATAAAAACCAGTGGGCAACACCGTGTAAAAAACATTGCTTATTTTAGTTAAACCGTTTGGTCGTTGCCCGTTTGCCAGCTCTGATTTTCCTGCGGAAAATCCTCGCACTCAAACACGCAACGTTCCTTACACAAACACGTTACCCAACATATAAAAAACGAGATTCCGAGATAAAATTTTATATCTTTGAAAATTATGAAAACCAACAAGATTGAATGAAATTAACAGCGGAACAACTCTATAAAAAGCTTGTAGAAGATTATAAATTAATCGGAGAAACAGGTAACATTAAATTTACAGTTAAGGATTTAAGTATTTTAATACAAACAAAGGACACCGTTGGAAATTTGCTTCAAGAATGGCTAAAGGCTTGGTTTCAGAAAGAACAAATTGACTTTGAGGAAAACACAAATTCTCAAACATTTCCAGATTTCTTACTAGATAAAGACGACCACAAAAAAGGACTTTTAGAAGTAAAATCATTTGATTTCGATAGAGGACCGGGATTTGATTTAGCAAACTTTGACTCATATTGTAATTCTCTTTTAGATAATGCTTATCGAATAGACTCTGATTATCTAATTTTGGCATATCAAATGAATAACGGAGTTATTAGCATCAAAAATGTTTGGCTAAAAAAGATTTGGGAATTAGCTTGTCCAAGTAGCACGTATCCTTTAAAAGTTCAAGAAAAGAAAAGTGTTATTTACAACATAAGACCAAGTATTTGGTATTCAGAAAGAGCTAAATTCAAACCATTTAATAGCAAAGAAGAGTTTTTATCCGCTTTAAACAATACACGATACCAATATCCTCAAACAAGACATACAAACGGACATTGGTTAAGAAACGTCTTAAAAAATTATCAAGAACATACAGGAGTTTCTTTGACAGTAGAATAAACCAAATTACTCTCATAAATTTTGGCAACCTCTTTTGCAACGTGTTCCACAACAGGTACTGCAACCGTATTCCCTAATAAGTCAAAAGCTTCAGTTTCTTTTACAGGTATTTCGTACCATTCAGGATAGCCAAACAGTCGCAAACCTTCTCTTATAGTTAATCTTCTTAATCCACCATTATCAGGAACGGCTAACCTCGAAACATCAGTTGCTACGAGTGTAGGAGCAATATCATTTGGGTCAAGAATTTTATTGATTTCAAAACTTAATTTTCCAGTAACAATATTGTAGCCTTTAGGTTTTGTTGTATCATAATCCCTATATTTCTTCTCACCGTTTTCTGTAATCTCACGAACCAGTTTTTTAGGATGTTCAAATCTTAAATATCCTTTCTCAACTAAATCATTCAACATTTCTTCTAAATTTTGAGATTGATAGAATGTTGATATTTGCTCAAGATTTAATGGCATTCCATCCATCCAATCAATACCAATTTTTTCAGCCCAATGCTTTTTCCGTCTTTCTTTAAACAATTTATTTAATAAAATAATTTGTTCATCAGAAACTTCGCCTTTAATTCCAATATCCCAACTATGGATATTGTTATTTCCACCTCTTTTATCTTTAATAGATTTACCGTACAAATCTTCAATATCAAAATGACTTAAAAGTTTTTTTGTCAAATCAGAATCCATTGTTTCAAGACCATTTTCCAATATGGACTTTAAAGATTTAAAGCTTTTAGCTTCGGTTTTTAAATTTGGCTTTTTATCTTTTGTTCCTACGATAAATATCCTTTTTCTTGATTGTGGTAATCCAAAATCAATGGAGTCCAAAACTTCCCAAGAAACTTCATAACCTAATTCGTTTTCAAGCTTGTAAAGTATCGTAGATAATGTTCTTCCAATTTCATCATTTTTGTTTTCTAAATCGTGTTTTACAAGTCCTTCAACATTCTCTAAAATAAAACCATAAGGCTTCTTATCTCTCAATATTCTTTCTATTTCAAAAAACAATGTTCCTCTTGTATCAATAAATCCTTGACGTTTCCCGCCAGCACTGAACGGTTGACAAGGAAATCCACCTAATAGAAAATCAAAATCAGGGATTTGCTTATTATCAACTTGAAAAATATCGCCTACAAAATAATCGTGATTAAAGTTTTTAGATAAAGTTTCAACTGCGTAAGGCTTAATTTCAGAAGTCATTACACATTCTGTTTCAAAACCTAAATCTTGAAATGACTTTTCAAAACCTAATCTAATTCCACCAAGACCAGCAAATAAATCTATGAATTTTACTTTCTGCATTTTATTGTTTTTTTAGGTTATAATCGACTTGAGGTTCAGCCGCAATTGCCAATTGACTTTCGTATTCTTCAATTTCTATCTTTTCACATCCAATTACTGTTAAGCATTGTAAAAAAAAGGCTGCACTAAATGAACCACGACTGATTTTACTATCGATACTCGATTTAGTTTCTTCAATTCCTATTTGTTCAAGCATATTTGCCAAGTCTGAATTTGAAATCCCTCTACGAACCAATTCTGACTTTAATAAACGCTTGACTTTATCATTCCAATCTGACATAATAATAGATTTGTCTTGTTGCAAATTTGACTAATAATTTGTAAATATGCAAATAAAAAGGCAAAAATAAAAATACGTTGGGTAACAACGTGTATAAATAATAGCGGTTTTAGTGCTTATCCGAAGTTACTTCTTTATCTTTACTGTTAAGTTAAAAACCGAAAAGTTAGTGTGTTAAATCCGCTACTATTCATACACAAACCGTTACCTGCAAGCTTAAACAACGACACAGCCAATGATAGATAAAAGGTCACCATTTTTTGCATATAGATATTTAGTCACTCCGACAAGTGAACAAATTTCTATTATTCAACAATTAAACAAAAGCAAAGAAGAATTAATGACTGACATCATTAAAGACCTTGCTATTAATGTTAAGTCAGAATGGACAAAAGGAAGTAAACGTTTTCTTTTTTACGGCTTTCAACATAAAGACGACATCTACATAATAAAATTCGCAAGAGAGACGAACGAAAATATCTATATTGAGGGTGATGAGGATATTGAAATCAGAGGAATAAAGGAAGCCAAATATGTTTACCTGATTATAGATACAAAGCATCAAATAATACTAATCGAAAGGAATGTTTCTGTATTTCAACAAATCGAAAGTTCTGTAAATATTCTTGCGGACTTTTTTAGAAACCAGATGAGAAACTTTGATTATGTGGTAAATATTTATCCTTTAGTATCTAAAAAGAAATTTTGGAATTACGTTGATTCCGCAGAGGAAATTTATGAACTCTCATTAGAAATGAATGCTCCAAATATGGCTCTATTTGGCAATTCAGATACTAGAGACGTTCTCCAGCAAATTAAGGAAACGACCAATAATGAGGTCTTTGACATATCATTTAAAAATAAAGAAGGTAGGCTGAAAGTTTTAAGAGAAGCACTTGGCGGCTACATTGACTATGTAAGAGAGGTTGGCGGAAAATATTTGCTTAAATTTAAGAGAAACGGTATCAGAGAGACTAAAACAAGTGAAACTGATACAGCGAAAACATACATCGAACGGAAAAAGACAGAAAAATATACAGACGAAGAACTTCAGAATATTTCGGACAAGTTAAATTCAATCCATACTCTTGAAAGTAGAGAAGACGAAAATGAAGACGAAGCAAATTAAAAGAAGACTTTTGTTAGTGCTGTTTGTATCAGTAATTGGCATTATATCCAATTATTTGGTTAGGACAACTCCTGTTTCGTCTTTCTCAATTTTTGAAACAGTAAACTTGTTTACATATTTCGGTGTGCTAATAGGCTTCGCTTTAACAATATACACTTTTGGACTTTCAATGGTTTCAGACATAAAATCTAAAATTGACACGCACAAGAAATTAACCGAAGACCAAAAAAATCAAATGTATTCAAGTTTAGTTAGTGGTTTTGGTGAAATCAAAGGAGATATTTGGCTAATCTTTTATTCAATACTTATAGTCATTGGTTTTGCAATTGCAAAGGAAATTCCAAATCCATTTGGTTGGCAAGTTGAAGGGATTAAGTTGCCTGAGACAGCAAACCTTACACTTTTCGTAACGACAACAATTGCAATGTGGGACATAATGCAGACACTTTTTAATCTATCTGAAATAAACCTTGAACTGAATAAAGATGAAAAAGCCAGCAGGTAACAGCACCTACCCAAAAGTGGCGGTTCAGTGGTTAAATCAAGCTTTGTGCTTCTATCAAAGTTTCTGCTTGGTTGACAGTGAAGTGCTCCGAAATCGCCACCTTCGGGTAGCTGCAAAACGTTACCTGCAAGTGTAGCAAAACGACAAAAAAACAAATAAAATGACAACAAAAACTAATTCCAAAACCATTTTCCTTATAGGGCTTTTATGGGCTTTTTTATCAATTCAATCTCATGCACAAACTGCTCCTCCCCATTTAAAGTATTTTGGATTTACCGCCATTGACTGCTTTTATGATGACCCTCTTGACGCATCCACTATAACAAATTACATAAGTGAAGTTGACTCCTTTTCTAACATTGCCCACATGTGTGTGTACGACTATACAGACAATGTGGTAGCGCGAACCAATCTGATGAACTCTTATTGTGTCAACCCGATTTTACATATACAAGAAATTTTTTTTCAGATTGTTGATACACTCGCTCCAAGCGGAGTTAACTACGACCTTCATCCAAATTTCACTGCTCGGTGGACGACCTTTATGACAACGAATTCATCTGTGATTGACCCTGCAAAAATCGGATGCTTTTATGTTGCAGACGAACCGTTTTGGAACGGAATTTCGCTCTCCGACATGGATACGGTATGTGCATTATTAAAAAATGCTTTCCCAACTATCCCATTGCTTATGGTTGAAGCATATACCACAGTAGATAGTATGCAGGTTCCACAAGCAATGGATTGGGTTGGATTTGATAGATATGGAACATTTGACCCACAATTTGATCCTGTATTTCTTGAAAATTTAGATACTCTTAAATCAAGATTATCCTCTCCAAATCAAAAAATAATTCTCATAATCGATGACCAATGGTTTCCAGAATATCTAACTTATCTGGGATGGACTCAAGACACAATGGCTGATGTAGTTCAGAATTATTACGATTTAGCAGTTTCTGATACAAGCGTCATTGGACTTATTGGTTATATATGGCCAGGTGGATTAGACGGGCCGACTCATCACGGTGTTAGAAATATGAGTACAGCAGTAATAAATAAAAATGTAGAAATAGGCCAACTTATAAAAGCAAATTTTTCACCCTGCAATGCACTAAGCATTAAAGATAACGAGTACACCAAAGGAAGCATCAAAATTTATCCTAACCCAGCTACAGAAATAATACATATTGAAATATTGTTTGAGCCAATTGATGGCGATTTAGTAATCTATAATTCGTTGGGGGAAGTTGAAAAAAAAATTTCAAAAATAAATAGTAGAAACATAAGTATTGAAACCTCTGACTTTACAAGCGGTATATATTTTATACTTTTTAGCAATGGCGACAGACGGATAAATGGGAAGTTCATAATAAACAAATGACGACAGACATAACACCAGCAGGTAACAGCACCTATAAGAAATTGGCGGTTCAGTGGTTAAATGAAGTTCAGTTTTTCAATCAAACTATAGTACAGGTTGAAAGTTTTGAGCTTCGAAATCGCCAACTTCTTATAGCCGCATTCCGTTGTAGGCAATATGCCACCACATTGAAAATTAATCATTAACTTTAAACAACGGAACACATGAAAAAACAAAAACTCAAAAATTTACTCAAACTCGGAATCCTGACTTTTGGAATTTCCTTATTGCTTACAAATTGCAATAAAAACGATGACATTCCTCCCCAAGAAATCCAACAGGAAAGAACAATAACCGAAATTTCATTTGAAGATTTCAAATCAAACACAAACCTTAACAATCAGTTCCAGAGCCTTAACAAAACATTTAATGAAGTTAAATTATCTTCAAAAAATAATTTAAACCAAAAAAGCTCAAGTGATTTTGAAGACGCTACCATTCTTACAGATAACATCATAAAAATAAAAAAAGACGGTTTTACAACTTACACGTTTACAATTTTGACCCAAACAGAAAACGATGAGTTCTACAATTTAGTGCTTTATGTAAACGATAATCAAGAAATTTATAAATCACATATTCTACAATATACCCCTTCTCAAAAATGGCTTGCAGATACAAGCAAACACTTTAGTGGCAACGTGAAAATAATCCACAACGATGCTTTTAATGTTGGTAACTTATTGCAAGCAAAATCAAGCCTTTCTGCAAAATCAAACTTACTAGATGATTGTATTGATTCAGTAACCATTTCATATGAATGTAGTAATGGGCGTGAGGGACACCAAGAATCGCCTAGAAGCTCTGGTTGTTATGCACAAGATTTTTATGTGTATATAACTATTAATTCTTATCCTTGCTCTGGTGGTTCAGGTGATGATGGTGGTGGTTTTGACCCATATGATGGTGGTGGCACTTCAACTTCTGGCGGAGGTGGAGGTAGTGATGATGACAGCGGTATTGTTACAGCACCAAATACTGTTCCCTATACTTCTCAACTTAAAAACTTTCAAAGCGGTACTTTAAATCCAATTGAAAGGACTTATTACAATAGAGACTCCAACATTAAAAACACCATTGACCGATATTTAATTGACCGAAACTTCTCTAGCATTTCAAAACTTGATGCAAAATCGGCATTGGAATTTTCTAGTAATTTAAACCTTAATTTTCAACAGTTTAATTGGGTGTTTAATAATCGCAGCAGCCAAGATTTAATGGATATCAAAGAAGATTTAATTGAATCATCTTTAGAGTCTAGCACAATTGCTGTAATGAAAATTGATGCCAACAGAGCTAAAACTGGTTGGGATTTTTCAAGAACAGGAACTTTCCCTAACAGACCCTCTCTAACATACAAAGCAACTTTTAAACCAAATCAAGGCGAAACCATGTACTTGTTGAATAATGGGCTGGTACTTTATCAATCCTCAACAAAAAGGGTTATCAATAAAGCCTTACCCAATACCATAGCATCTAGTGAGTTAGTTACTGATGGTTACAACTATATTTTCAATTACAGCTCTAATACATGGTACGAATACAGAATGCCTCCAGCTACACCAAACGCCAAAGTAGATATAGACTTTTTATTAGATGCTTTTTGGACTGGGGTAAAAATTGTTGGCAGATATGCAACTCCCTTGGAAGATGCCATTATCCTTATTGATGGTAAGGACTTTGATGGAGAATTGTCAAATCAAACCGTTGCAGGAGCTATGATACTAGTAAGTATTGTACCTGGAGGTAAACTCCTTAAACCTATTGCAAAAATTGCAAAAGGAAATAAGGCATGGAAAGTTGCCATGAAAATTGCAGATAAAACTGTTGTAAAAACAGCTGATGAAATTTTTGTTGCTTTAAAAACCGAAAAAAATACTGCTTTTTTCTATTCTGGCACTACAGATGGTATTGGTGGAATAGATAAAGCTTTAGAAATAGCCAAATCTAAAGGAGGAACTACAATAGACGAAGTTTTAACAACTCAAAATATAACATTACCTAAGTTTAATCCTACCGATGCCAGTATATCCGAAATTTGGGAGCAAACATCTAAAGCTTACGCTAAAAATGCTTCGGGAGAAGTTAAAGCGGTCATAGGGCAAACTCTAAGAGACAACAATGTATGGGAAAATATCGAACTTCCAGCACTAATTAGTAATCCTAATGTAACAAAAATTATAAAAATTGACCCAAAAACGTTGGTGGAAACCATAATACATTCGAAATGAAAATAATAAATATAGATTACATTTATAAAAGCAAAATTCATGTGTTTTTTGATAACGGGAAAGATGTCCTTATATCTGGAGAGTGGACTTTAACCCCTGCTTTTTATGCTTTACCCCATTCTATAAAATTTTGGAATACCGAACAAGGTGAAGTGAAAATTACAGACAAAGAAAGAAATGAGATTATAAAACTTCTCATTGAAAAAACAGAGATTGGCATTGAAGTTCCTATATATTTTTGAACGGAATTAAATACAGCCTACAACACGTTATATAAAAAATAGCAGTTAAGAGCTAAACCATAAGTTTGGTTCTTTTCTGCTATATTTGTATTAAACTGAAAATAATAGCCTTTTTACTCTGCCACTTTTCATATAACCAAACGTTGCCAACCAT
>Ga0210024_1002127_pt1 | contig 17281 bp, 15 predicted proteins | sample CryGeymeta201525_FD_183988 | JGI IMG/M metagenome (GOLD analysis project Ga0210024, IMG submission 183988) | Groundwater microbial communities from Crystal Geyser aquifers in Utah, USA - Crystal Geyser metaG 2015-25 (SPAdes) (version 2) | ecosystem: Environmental > Aquatic > Deep subsurface >... | reverse complement strand
TGCTGTGCCTAAAGAGGAATCCATGACAGGCGACCGGTAGACGAAAGTCTCGAGGGTGTGGGTGGAAACACCTGTGCCTCCCGTGCTTGGAAAGGAGGGAAAATGGATTTCGATTACTGTTTTATAGCACCTTGTTCGATGAGGTGCTATTTTTGTTCCCGCTCGCCTCCCTTAAATGCTTCTCGTAATTGCAGTTAATTAATCGAGCAAAGTATCTTTGACGATGGAGGTATAAGCGTGAAAAGAAAAGCAGTTTTACTAGCTACAATAGCTCTTATCGCTATCATTAGCATTATTGCAACAGCATGTGCACCTACAGCGCTTAGGGTAGCAACCACTACCAGCCTTTACGACACCGGCTTGTGGGATTCTCTGGAGCCCATATTTGAGCAAAGATACGGCGTCGACTTGCAGATAACAGCTAAAGGCACCGGCCAGGCTTTGCTTTTAGGTCAAAACGGTGATGTGGATGTGGTTACCGTCCATGACCCGGATGCGGAGGAAATGTTTATAGCAAGTGGCTATGCTGTTGCAGCAGAAGGCTATAGTGCGGAGCGAGTCCCCTGGGCTTATAACTATTTCATCATCATAGGCCCTGAGACTGACCCGGCAGGCATTAGTGGCTTGACTCCAGAAGAAGCCTTCCAAAAAATCCAGCAAGCGGGGGAGGATGACCCGGAGACGGTTAAATTCGTCTCTCGGGGGGATAACTCGGGAACTCACGGCAAAGAAAAGGCGATCTGGGCAGCAGCCGGCTATGATTATGCAGCGGATATTCAAGGGACTGGAGCGGCCGCTGGCTGGTATATAGAATCCGGGTCAGGTATGGGGGCAACACTGGTCATGGCTAACGAGAAAAATGCTTACACTCTCACGGACATAGGGACTTTCCTGGCTTTCAAAGCTGATTTGAGTCTGGTGCCCTTAGTAAGCGAAGGAGACATCCTGCTCAATGTCTACTCGGTGATCATTTGCAAGAACGGTAGCAATCCTGAGATGGCTCAGAATCTGGTGGATTTCCTCAGAGCACCTGAAATCCAGGCTTTGATCGCCGGATTTGGCGTGCCAGAGTATGGAGAACCACTGTTCTACCCCTATGATCCAGCGATTTGCCAGTAATAATCTTAAGGAAAGGGGGTGTGACATGCCAGTAATAGCGGCAGTGGTAAAGTGCAAGAAATGCGGTGCTGAGGTAAGGTCGGACTGGAAGTTTTGTCCCAATTGTGGAGACAAAATTGTATGCACCGGCAAGTATGAAGCCTGCGCTAAGAAGTAGGTTTTAAATGGCCGAAATATGGCAAGGATTTCTCAAGGCTATTGAGCTTATAGTCTCCCTTGACCCCGAAGTAATGGAGATAGCCGGGAGGTCATTGAGGATTTCGGTAACCTCCTGTCTCCTGGCTTCTTTTATCTGCATACCATTAGGAAGTCTGATACATTTTCATAATTTCCGGGGCAAGAGGGCGGTGATAAATATCATCCAGACGTTTTTCAGCTTGCCCACTGTTTGCGTTGGCCTGTTTGTCTTCGTCCTCTTTTCCAGGGCGGGGCCGCTGGGTGGCTTGGGCATAATGTTCACTCCCACTGCCATGGTAATAGGGCAGATGATATTAATCACTCCCATATTGCTCGGCTTAACCATCTCAGCCCTTAGTGGCGTAAGCAAAGAAATTGTGGATACTGCCATCTCGCTCGGTGCCAGTAGCTTTCAAACTACTGTGGCTGTGTTGAGAGAGGCAAGATATGCCGTTTTAGCTGCGGTGACAATGGGTTTTGGCAGAGCTATAGCTGAGGTGGGATGTGCCATCATGGTCGGCGGGAATATCAGGGGTTTCACCAGGGTGATAACTACAGCAATTTCGCTGGAAACATCCAAGGGTGAGTTGGAATTATCCATAGCGCTGGGCATAATCCTTTTATTCCTGGCGCTTATAGTTAATGTAGCCTTAAATAGGTTATAGCAGAGCTAAATAATGTCTTTAATAGAAGTAGTAGGTCTAAATCACAGATATGGTGAGCGGAAGGTATTGGAGAATATCAACCTGAACATTAATAAAGGCGAAGCCTTTTGCCTAATCGGCTCTACTGGAGCTGGCAAGACGACACTCTTACGCCTTATAGACCTACTTGAAACACCTGCCTCAGGAGATATCTACTTTGATGGCCTGTGCATCCCTAAATCTGGGAGGCAAAGATTAGAGATACGCCGCAGGATGGCATTTGTGCTTCAGAAACCTCAGGTATTCAATTTAAGTGTCTATGATAATGTTGCCTCTGGACTAAGGTGGAGGAGGGAGAAAAAAGATAGAATTGATAAAAAGGTCAATGAAATTTTGGAGATGGTTGGTCTTGAAGACTATAGAAATAGAAATGCTCGAACCCTCTCTGGTGGGGAAGCACAAAGAGTAGCCTTGGCCAGGGCTATGGTGATTGAACCTGAAATATTGCTATTGGATGAGCCGACAGCTAATCTCGACCCTGGTTCCACAGCGAAAATTGAGCAACTGGTTTCATATATTTCTGAGCAGGGTAATACCACTATAATAATGGCAACACATGATATGCCTCAAGGACAACACCTCGCTAACAGGATAGGAGTGCTACTTGACGGCAAAATCGTCCAAACAGGTGATGTTGAGCAAGTATTCCGTTCACCCCAGGATGAAGAAGTGGCTAATTTTGTGGGTATGGAAAATATCATTGAGGGAGTAGTAACTGCAAACAACGAAGGTATGGTAACTCTCGATATAGGAGGTGGTGCTATACAAGCGGTTTCAGACTTTCCTGTTGGGGAGAGAGTATATGTGTGCGTTAGGCCCGAGGATATTACTTTAGCCTTATCCCGAACTCAGAGTTCGGCAAGGAATTCCTTTTATGGCAAAATTACTCAGGTTGTATCTTTTGGTCCGCTTACTCGGGTAGAGATGGATTGTGGCTTTCGGCTAGTGTCTCTGGTCACTAAGGTATCCGTAGAAGAGCTGAGTTTACAAAAGAGAAAAGAAGTTTACGCCTCTTTCAAGGCTACCGGGGTGCATCTTATTAAAAGGAGAGCTAAATGAGTGAACTTTTTGATTCTTTCAGGCGCCGCATAAACTATCTCCGCATCTCGGTTACTGACCGCTGCAACTTACGGTGCGTTTATTGCATGCCTCCCGAAGGTGTTTCCTGGATACCGCATGGAGAGATACTATCTTACGAGGAAATTTCAGCTATTGTTCAGGTAGCAGCGGGGATGGGCATCAACAAGGTGAGGCTTACCGGTGGTGAGCCGTTGCTTAGAGCAGAGTTGCCCAAGCTGATTGAAATGCTATCTCAAATAAAGGGAATTGAGGAAATATCCTTGACCACAAATGGGACGCTTCTTAAGAGATATGCAATGGAGCTTAAGCAGGCGGGGTTAAAGCGAGTTAACATAAGTTTAGACACACTTAAGAGCGATAGGTTTCGATACATAACCCGCTGTGGAGAATTAAGGGATGCCCTTGATGGCATCGATGCGGCAATGGATGCTGACCTTCAACCAATTAAGATAAATATGGTGGTTATGAGAGGGATAAATGACGATGAGGTGCTTGATTTTGCCAGAATGAGTTATAACCAGGGGTGGAATGTCAGGTTTATTGAGGTCATGCCCTTCACTGAAATGGCGGAATCTGTGCCATCGAGCGAATTACGACAGCGTATTATGTCGCTTGGTTCACTTCTAAAAGCTGAAAGCTGTCAGCTGTCAGCTATCAGTAGCGATGGACCAGCCAGGTATTACCGGTTACCTGGAGACAGAGGCACCATAGGCTTTATCAGCCCTATCAGTGAACCTTTTTGCTCCGATTGTAATCGGCTGCGGCTCACTTCAAATGGTAGGCTTTGTCCCTGTCTTTTATCGGATGACGGAGTTGACTTAAAACAGCCACTGCGTAGTAATGCTTCCCCTGAGGAAATAAAGCGTCTAATTCTAAAAGTGGTTGCCTCGAAGCCGGAGCGTCATCGTTTGAGCGGGGATGGCGCTATTTCTATGAAGCGAAAGATGTCCCAGACTGGAGGGTAACAATAAAGGAGGTTAATGATGTCAAGACTAGAGCAAGTGCGTATGGTGGATATTACTGAGAAGGGTGAAACAAGGCGAGAGGCGGTAGCGGAAGGCAGGGTGAAAATGAATTCCGCCACCCTGGAACTCATTCGCCAGGGCAAAATAGCTAAGGGAGACGTGTTAACTGTAGCGCAAACTGCCGGGATAATGGCAGCGAAGGAAACTTATCGCCTTATACCGCTATGCCATCCCTTGTTCCTTACCAATGTTGCCATAGAGTTTCGCATTCCCGAGAAAGGTGATTTTATCGACATCACTGCCAGTGCTAAAGGCGTTGGGAAAACGGGATTCGAAATGGAAGCATTGATTGCCGTGTCGGTGACTGCTTTAACTATTTATGATATGTGTAAGATAGTTGATAAGAGCATGGTTATTGAGGGAATTCGCCTGGTTAAGAAGAGCGGCGGTAAGAGCGGAGTTTATGTTGCTTAACCTTGATTGCTCCTGCGAAAGCAAGGGTTTTATTAAAACGTCAAAGCAATTTAAAACCGCTGTTCGTTCTGGTCACCAAATTTTTTCTCACCAAGCGTTCTAGATGTTTTTCAATCATTATTTTTTCAAAGTGTTCATATATTCCCTTTGGCTCGGGAAATTCTTGGTAGATGAAAGCTTGGAGAACGATTTCTGGAACAGTCCGCTCCTTGTTCAAGAAATCTGTCAATTTCTTCTCCCTTTCGAATATCTTGTTCAAATAGACATCTAATTTTTTGTTTATGGTTTCACGTCCGTATGTGATGGGCTTGTGGCTTGGGATGGCAACTTCGAAATCAAGTGCCTTGATATTTCCAATAGACGTGATGAACCGGTCAACATCTGAATCCATACAACCATACCACGGTCCGAATGTGGATAAATCGATGTCGGCTAAGAAAACCAGGTGCTCACTCGGAACAGAAAAACAACAATGACCTGCTGAGTGCCCTGGCGTATGGATCACGTTTAGCTTGATAGACCCAAGGTCAAAAACATGACTATTTTCGAATTCCAGGTCAACCCTGGAGTCCTTCAAGCCGAAGAAATCTCTCAAGTACGAATCGAGGGATTTCTCCAGTTCCGTTCCCGGGGGTGAGCCATAAAGCTCCTTTAATTTTGCTACTGACCTTACCGCCGGGGCATCCAGTTTGTGACAGCATATTTTGGCGTCCTTGAAAAGATAATTGCATGCCGTATGGTCTTCATGACCATGCGAAATTAAAACCAGGTCTATCTTCTTTTCTTTGGCGAGTTCTGCAGCTAGCTTGTGTCCCATGCCGGTATCAATCAAGACTTTAATGTCATCATCGATAAATAGTGAATTAGAGAAGGGATACCGTCCATCCTTTTCACCCGGTATGAAGAAGATTTTGTTTGCGATTTCGATATAGTTCAAAGCACCCCGCATCTATATTGAGATTGTTTAGCAACCCATCCCCCTGACCCCCTTCCCTTAGCAAGGGAAGGGGGAGTGTAGGTAAGAGAGGGGTGAAACCCCTCTCTATAAATCTTTTCCCCCTCTCCTTTGAAGGAGAGGGGATAAATGGGGTGAGGTTAGTAAACACTCTCTGTATTGTGGATATTCTGTTCAAAAAGCCTTTTTAAGTTAAACCGAAAGCCCCAGCAAAGTTAAAAGCTCCGTTAATTATGGCGCATATATCGCTTGAATCTTCACTACATCATTTTATACTTCGGTCCATCTCCGCCTTCCGGGATTCTCCATTGTATATTCTGGTGAGGGCATTTTACCCGGCACGTCCGGCAGTGACTGCAGTTTGATGGGCTCAGGAGCATTTTTCCTTCGGCAAACCGGTATACTTGACAGGGACAAAAGAATTCACAGGGATGGCATTGATATTCCTCTCCGCAAGTCGTGCACAGTTGAGGGTTCAGGAAGGTGATATGTGATGGTGCGTCTTCTCTGTGGTGAGTGCCTGAAAGACTAACAGCGGTAAGCTTATCAATTCCGCCTTCATATCGTCTGTTTAGCTTTGCTTTAGTCATATGCTTGTAGTCAGGTTCAGTGGTCAACTTCATCGGGATGAGTTTGTGTAGAAGTGACACTGGCATGCCTAGGTAAATTCCAGCTCTGCCAGCTTTAGAGAAAATTTGTCGGTAATTCTTCGCTTCACGTAGGTCTTTGCCAACGAAGCTATCCTCAAGGGAGCTTCTATATTTAACTAAGGTGTGTACTGAAAAATCCTGTTTTTGGATAGCTTCAAAAGCGGTGTTAGCTGCCAGTATCCCCGATTTGATGGCGTAATGGAGTCCTTTGAGTTTCTTAGTGCTCAACAAATCAGCTGCGTCCCCTATTATAAGCGCACCATTGGCCACAGAATTGGGCATTGAATAATAACCACCTTCGGGAAGTGTCTTTGCTCCGTAGGCGGTAACTTCTCCTCCGTAAAGTAGCCTTTCAATGAACCAATGTGATTTCAACAGTTGAAGTTCCCGCTGGGGGTCAAGGTCACAATGTCTCCAGTCCAGCGAGATGTAAATAGCCAGCGCTGCCAGGTCTTTTCCCATGCTGTATATCGTAGCCCCACCGAAAGTACTTGCCTTGTTTGGAAATCCCATAAAATAAGCAGCATAATTACTTCCCAGGTTATTGTTGTCGGGCAGTTTAATTACCTCTTTAACTCCAATGGAGTAAATAGGTGGGTTTCTATTGCCAGCGAGGTTGAGTTTATCAACCAATTGCTCAGATAACACACCTAAAGAGCCGTCTCCAAAGATGGTTACCCTGGCTTTCAACGTCTCTCCGGGCAGGTAGTTCGATTGAGGTTTCCTGTCCTTATCCAATCCCTTATCGCCCAACTTTATTCTATTGACAGTACCATCTTCTACAATGACTTCCTCACCGACGAAGCCGGTGTAGATTTCCACACCGAGGGACCTAGCGTGACCAGCTAACCAATTGACTAGCTCACTCACTGAGACAGCGTAATCACCAGAATGGCGCATGTAGGGGGGGATAAGGAACCGGGGAGCCTTTATGACAAACGTTGGTGAGAGGAAAAAGACCTCGTCTTTCTTTACCTCGTTTGCCAGCATTTTGTTGACAAATTTACTCCCGTCCTCTCTCCAGTTAGGGATTAGCTCATCGAGGACTTCAGCTTCAAAGAGAGCGCCAGATATATTGTGTTGGCCCAACTTTTCTGCCTTCTCGATAACCACAACGGATTCATTCCTGCCATTTTCGTTAAGCAATTGCTTTAACTTTATGGCTCCGGCCAGGCTTGCCGGACCTGCCCCTATGAACAACACATCAATGGTGTTTAATGCAGAATCCTTTGTGGTTTCCATTTTAGCTATCCTTGCATGCTGTTCAATGCCTTGATAAGGTCAGGGATTATGGTCTCTAAGTCTCCTACTATCCCAAAATCGGCGACTTTGAAAATACGGGCGTTTGGTTCCTTATTTATTGCCAGTATAACCTTGGAGTTTTGCATTCCAGTAATGTGCTGCACCGCTCCTGAGATGCCCACGGCAACATAAAGATTGGGCGTGACTGTTTGACCGGTTTGTCCAACTTGATGGCTGTGGTCTATAAACCCTGATTCTACCGCTAATCTCGAAGCACCTACCATAGCTTTTTGGTTCAGAAATCTGCCGAAGTTTTCCGCTAACGGGGGGATATGTCTCTCAAAGCTCTCCTTGCTCTTTAATCCTGCACCACCGCTAACGACTACGTCGGCATCCTTAAGGTCAACGGTGGATTCATATAGCTTGGAGGAAGTTATCGTCACCCCCAAATCTGATTCTGATAAATGAGGAATAAACTCGATAACTTCACCGCTCTTACTCTTATCAGGCTCCAGAGCTTTCATAACCCCTGGTCTGACGGTAGCCATTTGCACTGGTGAATTCTTGGTAATTATGCTTGCCATTATATTTCCGCCCAAGGCAGGTCTTGTTTGCATCATGACTGCGGTAAGCTCTTGAGTCCCTCTTTTATGGTCTATTATATTCAGTTCAGTGCAATCGGCAGTTAGTCCTGATTTTGAGCTATAGGCTACTCTGGGACCAAGTTCCCTCCCCAAAGGCGTGGCACTGAATAACATTATCTGAGGCTTGTAATTGGCAATTAGCTCCGAAATCGCTTTCTTATACGCCATAGGGAGGAAATGGTCGAGTAACTCGTGTTCCACCACATAGACTTTGTCGGCACCATGAGCTATTAGTTCTGATGCCAGGTTATTTACATTTTTGCCCACTAAAATTGCCGCCGTTTTCTCATTCAGTGAGCTCGCTAGCTCGATTGCCTTTCCCAGTATCTCAAATGAGGCAGAGTTTATTTCCCCACCTTCTTGTTCGGCATATACCCAGACTTCTCCCTGGTAGCTCCCTTTTCTGGCCGCAGGAAGCTCATATTTTGCCTTGGCGGTTTCCTCAGTGGAAGCTGGCTCAGCGTAATACGCTTCTTTTGCCATGTTCAGCAGTTTTTCCAAATTCTCCTCAAAAATACAATTTCTTGTACTGACCTCCTGGGGAGAGAAAACCCTGACCACATCGGTTCTGGAACCGCCGAGTCCGATGCGAGAACTGTCAGCACCTATGTCCTCAGCATTCCATCGATAAAGTTCCTGGGAATATGCCCACCTTGTTCTGCTAAAGGACGGATAAAATGGCTTTGTCCATTCGGTAACAGTCACCATGCAAGGATAACCTTGAGGAGTTACCGTCTCGCTTCCTCTTCTAGTTATCCTTTCCACCATCAAATCACCGTTCTTGATACTGAACCCTGTTGCGTATGCGATATGGGGTATACCAAGTTCTTCAGCGACCTGCGGGGGAACCTGTGCAGTATCGCCATCTATTGATTGCATGCCTGTAATAATTAAGCAGTTGTCATTCCCATTAAATATGTCTTTAACGATTTTTCTTATCGCTTGAGCCAGTGGGTATGAGGTAGCCGGTGTATCTGCCCCTCCTAGCTTCCTGTCGGTCAGCAGTATGCCTTTGTCAGCGCCTACGGAAAGGGTGTATGTTAGGACTTCCTCGGCAAAGGGAGGTCCCATTGTTAAGCTCACTACCTCGCCACCAAGTTGTTTCCTAAGGCTTAAAGCAAATGCCAACGCTTGCTTATCAAGCTCATTGCATACATTGTCTAGCAGGGCTCTCTTCAGGGTGCCCTTTTCTATATCCCAAGCGTCCTTGGGAATATTCTTAATATCAGGCACCTGTTTGACCAGGACTATATAATTCATCGAAACTCAAACAGGAATTTTACCAGTAGCAGCCATTCAATTGCAACATATTACGTTAATTGTTTCGTCTGTCACAAGGGAGATGAAGTTTTTAAAAAGGAAAAATTATGCCAAAAAGTATGTTGCTGTCAAAGGAAAATGTCCTCTAATTGTTAAGCGAAAATGTCACCCCCTCTTATCAACATATATTTTGAAACTTCTTCGCCAGGGATGATTTAGGGGAGGCTTGTAGGGATGAGGAGTCTTTGGCTCCGGGGTCTTACTTGCCACGGGAAGGGCAACTTCCTGAGATCTTGTCCCTGGAATAAATCTAGTTGTGTTCCTCACCCTGAGCACCGGTGCCTCTGCTGGTGCTGGCTTGGTAAGAAGACATTGCCCCTTGTAGTATACTGCCAAGCTGCCATTCATCCTCTCATGCACCTCCACTTTAGCCCGGACATAGCTTGATCTCCCATTGGTTGGCATTATCTGTAGCCTGTGCCCTCCAAAGCGCACCACGTTGTCCCGACCTACAGTGCGCTGATACTTGAAGCAGAACACCTCATCTGGATTGAAGCCCTGGGGAGGCTTCCGATAAACTAAGTCAGGCTCAGAAGCAGGAACGGCAAACCTCTGGTTGAATCGGGGAAGGAAATCATAAAGTACCTTGTTTGCCTCATCGGCATTGCTTGCCCCTGCTATGCGAAGCTCGCTTTTCAGCCTATCTTGGAAGGTGCCCCATAGCCTCTCAATCCTTCCTTTCGCCTGAGGTGAGAGTGCAGTGATAGATATGATGCCCAGCTCTTCCATTATCCGGCCAAATTGGGTTGGCTTCCTTTTCCCTTCAAGTTGCTCCTCTATTGTCTCTGGCTCTTTCTTAGAGCGCTCAAATATGCCATGACCATCATGATACAAAGCTTCTGGTATTCCCTGGTTCTCTACAATATGACGCAGCAAAATAGTATAACCCTGGGCATCCTCTTGCTCTCTAAATAAACCATAGGGAACTTTGCCGGTGGCATCATCTATTGCCCCTGTAAGAGTTAGATAAGGTCCCCTTCCCTCAAGCCAGTCATCGTAGCTGCCATCTATCTGCAGTAGCATGCCTTCCATAGGATAACGCTCTCTACGGCTGCGATGCCTTGGAGCACGTCTCTTTCTAGGACTCTTTATACCAGCTTTGAGAAGAATGAGGCGTATTGAAGACCGGGAGAGGACGATGTTCTCCCTCTCCACCAAAAGTTCGGTGAAGTGCTGGATGTTGCATCCAGCATAGGTAGATTGTGCTAGCTCTACCACTCTCTTCTTCAGGCTTTCATCCAGGGTATTGCTTGGCTTTCTCCCCCGATTGCCATGGACTAATGCTTGGGCGCCCTCCTTCCTATACGCCGCTAGTATCCTTCTTACCTGGCGCGGAGAGAGACCTAATAGCTCAACAGCTTTCCTGGAAGTCATTACACCTCGCTCCACCTCATTTAGTACCATTAGTCTCTTCTGCTCTTTCTTGCTCAATGTTATCCTCTCTTTCATGGGGACATTTTCCCTTAACAATTAGAGAGGACAAAATCCTATAACATCGACAATTATGCCAAAAAGTATTGACAAGCGCAGATCGGTGCTGATAAACTTATTGGGTTTTACACTGAGCAATAGTCATGGAGTTAACACGAAGAGACTTTTTGAAGCTTTGTGGTGGAACCGCAGGTGGTGCTGCCATCCTGGGGATGTTAGGCCCTGAATCCTTTCTTGAAGCTGCTCCCATAGATATACCGCTAAGAAAAAGAATTGGCGAAAAAACCACCATTTGTTGTTATTGTGGCGTGGGTTGTGGAGCAATCGTAGCCTCTGATGAAAATGGCAAAGCGATAAATATTGAAGGGGACCCGGACCATCCTATTAACCAGGGAGCGTTGTGTAGCAAAGGCACAGCTCTTATTCAGGTAACCAATAATGAACGCCGTTTGGACAGGGTGTCGTATCGTGCGCCATATTCCTCTGATTGGGAGGAAGTATCCTGGGATTGGGCGATAGACAAAATTGCCCGAAATATCAAGAAAACACGGGATGAGAACTGGACTTACAAAGATGAGAAAGGACGCGTTGTCAATCATACCGAAGCTATTGGCTGGGATGGCAGTGCTGCCGTCAACAATGAAGAGGCATATCTGTTCACAAAGTTTGCTCGTGCTCTGGGAATAACTTATCTTGAGCATTGCGCCCGGCTGTGTCATTCGTCCACTGTGGCTGCCCTGGGTGCATCTTTCGGACGGGGGGCGATGACCAATCACTGGATCGATATTAAAAACAGCAATTGCATAATGATAATTGGCAGTAATGCTGCTGAAAACCACCCTCTTTCCTTCAAATGGGTAACCAAAGCTATGGAGGAAGGTGCCAAGCTTATCAGTGTTGACCCTCGCTTTACCAGGACTTCCTCCAAGGCAGATATCTATGCAAAAATGAGGTCAGGAACAGATATTGCCTTTATTGGCGGAATGATTAAATATGTGATTGAGGATATCGAGGGACACCCGGAGAATTACAATATGACCTATATTAAAGAATATACCAATGCTACCTTGCTCATCAACCCTGATTTTAAGGGCCCGGCGGACCTGGACGGACTCTTCTGTGGCTATGATGCCAGTAAGAGGGCTTACGATAGGTCAAAATGGGTATATCAATTGGATGATAAAGGCATTCCCAAGAAGGACATTTCACTTAAAGACCCGAATTGTGTTTTCCAGCTATTAAAGAAACAGTTCTCAAGGTATGATGTTGATACTGTATGCAGCATTACGGGAACACCTAAGGATGTTTATCGTGAGGTGTGTGAGACCTATGCTGCCACAGGTAAACCAGATAAGGCAGCCACAATAATCTATGCCATGGGCACTACCCAGCATACCTATGCTACCCAGATAATTCGCTCTTACTCAATATTGCAATTACTGCTGGGTAATATTGGCATAGCTGGTGGAGGAATTAATGCTGCCAGAGGACAGTCCAACGTCCAGGGCTCGACAGACCATGCCATCTTGTACCACATCCTTCCTGGTTATCTTAAGACTCCTCCTCCTGATGATGTGGATCTTGAGGCTTATGTCAAACATTATACCCCAACAAGCAATGACCCCTTGAGTGCCAACTGGTGGCAGAATTATAAAAAATATATCGTCAGCCTGCTGAAAGCATGGTATGGCGATGCCGCTGTTGCTTCAAATGGCTTTGCCTATGATTACCTGCCCAAGGTTGAGGGTGACCATTCACATATTGCCATGGCAGAAGCGATAGAAAATGGTGTGGTAAAGGGACTTATATCCCCGGGGCATAATACCGCTGTTTCAGGACCAAATGTCAATCTGGAACGTGAAGGGCTTGGTAAGCTTGACTGGTTGGTGGTTTCAGACCTCTGGGAATCGGAGACAGCTGCTTTCTGGAAGAGGCCAAGGACTGCCCCATCTCAGATAAAAACTGAGGTTTTCCTGTTGCCTGCCCAAGCCTCGATGGAAAAAGAAGGCTCTATTACCAATAGCGGCAGATGGTCGCAGTGGAGGTATAAATGTTGTGACGGCCCAGATATAGCCAGAAGTGACCTGTGGATGGTGACCGAGCTTATCAAAAAAATGAAGGAACTTTATGACACGGAAGGCGGTGAGTATCCTGACCCTATTTTGAACTTAGCATGGGATTATGGAGACCCACCAGATGTACATAAGGTAGCTCAAGAGATTAATGGATATGACCTCGAAACAGGTCAGCTTCTGCCGAGCTTTGCCAATCTAAAGTCCGATGGAACAACATCATCGGGCAACTGGCTTTACTGCGGCAGTTATACCGAGGAAGGAAATATGGCGGCACGGCGAGACGTAACACAGACGCCTGCCCAGGCCAATATTGGGCTTTATCCCAACTGGGCATGGTGCTGGCCGTTAAATCGTCGCATTCTCTATAATAGGGCTTCAGTTGATTTAGATGGTAACCCATTTGCCCCGGACAAATCTGTTATTATCTGGGATCCTTTGCTTGGAAAATGGGTGGGTGATGTTCCTGATGGTGGCTGGCCTCCTATGTTTCAGCAGGGAACTAAGCTCCCCTTTATTATGACTTCCGAGGGGCGGGCACATCTTTTTGCTACTGGTGAAGTTCTTAATGACGGACCTATGCCTGAGCACTACGAACCCTGGGAGAGCCCGGTAAAGAACCTTTTATCTGGCATCCAGAGTGACCCTGTAGTTACCATCTGGAAATCTCTGGTCAAGGGCGACGTTAGTGACTACCCGATTGTGGCTACCACTTATCGTGTCAGTGAACACTGGCAGGCGGGGCAAATGACCCGGAATTTGCCCTGGCTGGTGGAGCTTATGCCCGAGATGTTCGTCGAGCTAAGCGAGGAGCTGGCAGAGGAAAAGGGTATTCGAAATGGTGGAAGGGTCATTGTGGAATCGGCACGAGGTAAAATAGAAGCAGTGGCCGTTGTTACCAAGCGTTTTTCTCCCTTTTCCATTGATGGCAAAAAGGTTCATCAAATTGGTATGCCCTGGCACTGGGGCTATATGGGGCTATCCACGGGAGACAGCGCTAATATGCTGACTCCCAATATAGGTGATGCCAACACTACCATACCGGAATACAAGGCATTCCTATGTAATATAAGAGCTAAATGAGGTAAAAAGTAATGGCAAAAGCGATGCTCGTTGATGTCAGTAAGTGTATCGGCTGTCGCAGTTGCCAGGTGGCTTGCAAACAGTGGCATGACCTGCCAGCAGTGTCTACAAAGCAAGAAGGGACATACGAGAATCCACCGGAACTGTCAGCGAGCACATGGACTAAAATTGAATTCAAGGAATTCGGTGAGGATGGCACATTCAGGTGGCTTTTCAGAAAACACCAGTGTATGCACTGTACTGAGGCTAGTTGTGTGGAAGTCTGCCCCACGGGGGCTGTAGCTCATCACGACGAATTTGTGGAAATTAACCAGGAGTGGTGCATAGGCTGCGGGTACTGTGTGACAGCCTGTCCCTTTGGTGCAGTGCATCGAGAACCTCCGAAGGGCACGGCGAGAAAATGCGTATTTTGTATCGACCGGGTGACGAACGGTCTTGAACCTGCCTGTGCTAAGGCATGCCCGACTGGTGCAATCCAGTTTGGCGAACGAGCTGATTTAGTCGAGGCTGCACATAGGAGAGTGCAAACCCTGATTGCTGAAGGGTACTCGAACGCGGTCTTATATGGTGAGAATGAACTGGGTGGTTTAGGGTATTTGTATGTTCTTACCGACCGACCGTCGGTATTCAACTTGCCCGAGAATCCTGAGGTGGCAACATCGATGGTGTCTGCTCAGTGGTTTAGCGGTATAGGCACCGCTGTCTTACTAGCGGCTGTATCTTTCTGGCTGTTCTTCAAGCGAAAGAAACGGATTGAGGCAATCCAGCAGTCTAAAACAGAAGGAGGTGCGGAGGAATGATTAACTGGGGAGCACCAATCTGGATTTACCTGTGGTTGGCAGGCATGGCTGGAGGAGCCTATTTTGTCGCTTTTCTAGATGATCTCTTCACGCGTGGTGGTAGTAGACAGCTGGTTCGGTGGGCAACCGTCCTGGGTATTCCCCTAGCCGTAATAGGGGTGATACTCCTGGTCATAGACCTTGGCCATCCTATTCGTTTCTGGCATCTACTGGTCGCATTTAGGGTGCTCTCCCCTATGTCGCTGGGCAGTTGGATTTTGCTGGTATGGGTAGGTATCGCTGTTATAATGACTATTTTGTGGTGGAGTGAGCAACCTCTGGCTCTCATGGCTAGTGAAGGCACAGTTCGTAGCGCTCGGAGAGCAACACGATTTCTTTCCTGGTTTGAATTGATATTCTCGGTGCTGGTTATGGCTTACACTGGAGTGCTTCTGGCTACCAGCAACCTGCCGCTATGGGCAGGCACAGTTCTCTTGCCATCCCTCTTCGTTGCTTCCGCTGCCTCTACAGGAGTGGCATTGCTCATTATCACCTCCGTAACCGCCAATACAATAGACAAGGGAGAGCTGAAGCTGGCTATCGGCCTTGTAAAAATGAGGTTCGGCTTGACCAAGCTGAAGTCGGCTATCAATCTTCTTTTTAACCCTACCGAGTGGACGATTCCGCGGCAAACTGTGGCTCGTTTGGCTGAAGTAGATGTTGGCGTAATTCTCGTCGAGATAGCAGCGTTGATTGGGTATGCTATCTGGCTTGGCAATTCCGCAATGGCGGGAGCAGGTGAAGCGCTGAAGGTAGTGACTACGGGGGCACTAGCCGCACCGTTTTGGGTAGGTGTAGTCCTCTTGGCCATGCTTATTCCGTTGGTGTTGGATGTTACCAGTCGGGCTAAGGATATAGAGACAAGGGCATTTCAGCGTGCTATTGTAACGTCCTCCGTATGCGTAATACTAGGTGGGCTTATCCTTAGAGCGGTGATAGTGATAGGAGGTCAGATGTGAGCCTGGCATGAAAGACAGTGCCGGAGGCAAGTAATGACTCGAGAGATAGTTAATAAAATCTTTAACAAACTAGCAGAGGCTGAACAACCCCTGCCACAGTCGCTTGAGTTCTATCGCCGACTATTGGCTATTCAGGCTAAGGTTGAGCCCTCTATGCCAGCTCATTTATTGTCCTTGACAGAGACCGAGGTCAGTCAACACTTAAGGCAGGGTAAGCCCTTGCTTATCTGGGACAATTTAGCTTTGGATTGGGGGGAGGTTCTAGTTTTGTTTGAGGAGGTTACCAGTTTAATAGTGGAGAAGCTGTCACCAGATTCTGAAGAAATTGAAGAGCCAAACCAGGTTGCTACTGACCAAGTTTCCCTTGAAGCTATGGCTAAGACCTGGTTTGAAGTTGGAATACCATTATCCGAGAGCCCAGCACGGGACAAAGAGATAAAACCACTTATAGCTGGTACTATCTATGCCACACTTCAGCCATTTTTGTCTGCTTACTCCGAGAAGCTGCTACCTCGGATAAACCAGGAATTATGGCATCGAAGATATTGCCCTGTCTGCGGCGGAGAAGCTGATTTTGCTTTTCTGGATAAGGAACGGGGAGCACGATGGCTTCTCTGCTCGCGGTGCGATGCGGAGTGGCTCTTTTATCGTCTTGGCTGTCCCTACTGCGGTAACCAAAACCATCATAGTCTGGCTTATTTTAGTGACGATAAAGGTCTATACCGGCTCTATGTCTGTGAGCAATGTCGTCGCTATCTCAAGAGCATTGATTTACGGAAGACAGAATCCGAGATATTGCTGCCGTTGGAGCGTATTCTTACTTTAGATATGGACCGACAGGCTGGGGAGATGGGATATAAGGTGGGGAGAAATTTTGCTCTTTAGAATACCAAACTCATCCACGACCAGCTATACGGTTATGCTTGTTCCTTCACCTGGTTGAGATTGTACCGTTAGAGTACCATCAATTAGCCGAGCTCGCTCCTGCATTCCAGCCAAGCCAAGCTTGCCATCCTTAGCTTGGTCGCCTATCGCCTGTGGAAGGCTAAAGCCTTTGCCATTATCAGTGATGGTTATCCTTGCCTTATCCTTATCAAACTGAACCGTAATGTCGGCCTTCGTTGCTTGAGCATGCCGCCACACATTCCTTAGTGCTTCTTGAGCAATGCGGAAAAGCACTAGCTCTACCTCTTCAGTAAGGCGCCGTTCGCTACCAAGTATGTTGACCTTGATGCCGATTCCTGAGTATTCTGCTACATCGGAGGCCAGCCATTCCAGCGTTGGCAGTAAACCAAGGCGGCCCAATGCTGCCGGCCGAAGGTCCTGGCTTAAACGGCGTACCCCCTGTATGATGTTGTTGGTCTGCTGCCATAGCTCCTCTAGGTGGAGGCGATTGTCCTCTGATATTTCCTTGCTGCCGGAAGCGAGAGCGTCTAACTGGCGAGAGAGCACAACCCAGCCAGCACATGGTACGTGTCAAATCATTTAAGTACCTAACCCAACAGGGGATTGTTGAATCATATAATTTCTAACTATATGAGGTACCAACTTCTTGTAAGGGTCAGCC
>Ga0210024_1002116_pt1 | contig 17338 bp, 18 predicted proteins | sample CryGeymeta201525_FD_183988 | JGI IMG/M metagenome (GOLD analysis project Ga0210024, IMG submission 183988) | Groundwater microbial communities from Crystal Geyser aquifers in Utah, USA - Crystal Geyser metaG 2015-25 (SPAdes) (version 2) | ecosystem: Environmental > Aquatic > Deep subsurface >... | reverse complement strand
ATCAGGCTGCTCTCCTGAAATTTTGCCCTGAAATCACCCCTCAGAGCAGAGGATGAACTACATTTTCCGATCCCAAAAAACATTGGCCAGATTTAGGTTATAACTTTTTCTGTTACGCAGGGCATTTAAAACATCGGAAGTTGCCCATACCTCCCGCAACGAATCTTTTCTTATATTGCCTATTGGAATCTGTAATCTCCTGCACGGGACAAGTGTGCCGTCAGGGAGGATAGTTAATCCGGATATGCCGGCGGCACAGCCGCCGGAAGATATATCGCCGAGATCCTTGTTTTCAGTTTCAGCTATAAACTGTGAGGCGACAGGATCGCCCGTTACTATTTCAAGGGAGTCGGCATTTATAGAAAATATCATTTTATATAGGGTTTTTACGGCATCGGCAGTTATAGCATATTTATTTATACAGAGCGTTAAATTTTAAGCATGCGTTCCTCTAACTCTTCCGCGTGTGCCTTGCCTTCCTGCTGAATTGTTTTTATCTTTTCTTCGGAATAGCCAAGGAGACCCTTAAGAACTTCTTCGGTCTGCTGTCCTAAGGTCGGTGGAGGATCGGGCTGGCCTTCAATACTGCCGATGAGGTGGATAGGATTGGCAATTGCCCTTATAGGCCCGCATACCGGGTGGTTCATGCCGATGACTGTCCCGTTGTAAACCACCTGGGGATCAATAACTGTCTTGTCTAAGGTATTGATCGGGGCAGCGCCGATGCCCTCCGCCTGTAGTCGTTCCAGCCACTCTTCCGTATCCGCATGGGAGAAGGCGTCCTCAACGATGTCGTCAAATTCCTTCCGGTTGGCAAGTCTCTTTTCTGTGGTATCAAATCTCGGATCATTAAGAAGCCATTCTTTGTTGATTACATTGGCTATCCGGGGCCACATGGCGCCGACCGTCATGTAACCGTTCCTTGTCCGGTATATGCCAAGAGGCATGACGGGGTGTTTTGTCCCCTGTGCACCAGGAGGTTTTCCGCTGAGGAAATAATTCTGAAAATGGTTTGACATGAGAAACATTGTTACGTCCAAGAGGTTGGTTTCCACTTTGCGTCCCTTGCCGGTGTGTTCTCTCTCGTATAGGGCGATTATCACACCCATGGCGCCGAAAATGCCCGCCGAGATATCGGCAACGGGAATCCCCGGCCTCATCGGCGTTCCCCCTGGTTCCCCGCAGAGGCTGATCGAGCCGGCAAATCCCTGGGCAATGTCGTCTAAAGAAAGCCGATCCCGGTACGGGCCAGTGGAACCAAATCCCGTGATAGAACAGCAGATAATCTTAGGGTTGATTTTTTTCAAGTTCTCATAATCAATGCCCAGCCTCTCCACGGCTCCCGCCCGGAAGTTATCGAATACCACATCCGATATCCTGACCAAGTCATAAAAAGCTTCCTTCCCTGATGGTGTCCCCATATCCAGGGCCAGGCTCTTCTTATTTCTGTTCAAGGCAAGGACATAGTAGCCTTCGCCTTTGAGCTTTGGAGAAATAAGTCTGGTTACATCACCCCTCCCCGGGGCCTCAATCTTGATCACCTCGGCCCCCATGTCTCCCAGAATCTGGGTCCCGAAGGGGCCCGCATGGGCCTGTGACAGATCCAAAACCCTGACCCCATTTAACGGTCCTCTAATTGCCATCTTTCCCCCCTTGATGTGGTTTGTCCTATTTTGTTCCCACGATACAGACGCTTATTGTGCATCCCCCGGGTTGTCCGCCCAGATTATGGGTCAGACCAAGACGAGGGTTTTTGATCTGTCTCTTTTCTGCCCGGCCCTGCAGTTGGAGGTACATTTCATAAAGCATCCTTAAGCCGGAGGCGCCTACAGGGTGGCCGAAACACTTCAGACCCCCATCCGGCTGCACGGGGAGACCGCCATCGAGGTTAAAGAACCCCGCTTCGATGTCTTCCCTGGCCCTTCCGCGGGGAGAAAACTGGAGGTCTTCCATGGTAACCAGTTCGGTGATGGAGAAACAATCATGGACTTCCGCCATGCTGATTTCTTCTCTTGGATTCCTGATTCCCGCCTCTTCGTAGGCCCTCTGCCCGGCGGTGTAAGTTTCCTTTATCTCCGTAAAATCGTAGCCGGTGCTGATACGCCCGTAATCTGCGCTGACGGAAATCTGCAATGCCTTGACATAAATGGGATCGGGTCTGAAATTTTTAGCCATCTCGGCACGGGTAATTATTGCCGCCGCTGCCCCATCGCTGACCCCGCAACAATCAAAAAGTCCCAGGGGTTCGGCAATGATGGGCGCATTTACTACCTGTTCCAGGGTGACTTTGTTTTTAAAATGCGCCCGCGGGTTCATATAACCATTGGCATGGCTTTTCACCGAAATCGCTCCCAGCGCCCTTTTTCCCTCTTCGTAACTCAGACCGTATTTCTCAAAGTAACGGGTGGCCAAGATGGCAAAAGCCCCCGGCGCCGTCAGCATCGGCTGGGTATTGGAGACGCCCGGGTAGTACCCCACCCCCAGTCCGCTGAAGCCCATGTCCTTGATCTTCTCCACCCCCAGGGCTAAAACAACATCGTAGATTCCCGCTGCTACCGCATAACAGGCATTACGGAAGGTGTCCGTCCCTGTTGCACAGGCATTTTCTATCCGTGTCACCGGTATCCCTTGCAATCTCAAGGGGGCGGTTAATCCCATCCCTGTTTTTGCCGAAATATCGTAAGACGCCCCCACCCATGCCGCCTGGATGTCTTTAGGTTCTATCCCCGCGTCTTCAAAGGCTTCGTACGACGCTTCCACAACCAGATCGGAGGCGCTTTTATCCCAGAGTTCCCCGAACCTGGTGCATCCCATACCCACAATAGCGACCCTGTCTCTTATGCTTCCTGACATTTCTTATCTCCTCCTTTTTAACTCCCTACAGGGATAGCCTTCCAGTTTCATACGACATACGACTTATGACTTACGACTTATGGGAATGGCCTTCCAGTAATAGTTATGAATCCCCCGTTCGTAGAAAAGTTTCCTGAAGGTCAACGCAACCGGCATGCCTACCTTCACCTCCCGGGGATCCCTGTCGGTCATCTCAAAGGCAGCCCGGCCTCCCCCTTCAAAATCAACGATGGCAACGGTCAGCGGAGGATCGAGACTGGCGGCCAGGTTGTCTTTAGTATAGGAGTAAATCGTTCCCCTCTTGTCATAGAAAGGATAATCGTCAAATTGGTCTTTGGCACCGCATTCCACACAGATCCTTTGAGGCATGACGTAAGATGAAAGCAGGCCCGCCTGGGTGTACTGCGGTGTTCCGCACTTTCTACATTTTACACCATAGAGGGAAAGGAGAATCTTTGCATTCCGCCGGAGGTTGGAAATGGAGGTAGGTTGAAGATCAGGACGTTTTGCCTTTTCCATGGCCACGATATTTCTCCACCTGAGATAGGCAGGATAATTATAGATCATCTTCTTATTGTTCAATTGTCTAACAAAAGTTCCCCTGTTTCTCACCTTTGAAATGCCGTCGGTAACCCTTAAAATGAATACATCCGCCCCATTTCCATAGCTGGCAAAGAGGATCCTGTCACCGGCCTTTGCCTCTTCCAGGGCAGCCACCAGCATCATACCGGCCATGGCCGTACCCGTATTTCCGATCTGTTCGAAAAAGGAACTCTGAAGCTGTTCCTTGCCAATGTCCAGCTTTCTGGCCAGGAGGGCGTGCCTGCGGATATCCGCCGGTGCGTCATAGACGACCCTGGCAAAACTGTCCATGGTCAGGCCTGCCTTCTCCAGGGCGCCACGGAGAGCCCTTTCCATAATCTTGGAATAACCCTCATCATGCACCATCCGGTCCTCCCACATACGGATAAAGGTATCCTCATGGGAGCGCCACATACCGCAAAATTCATCGGTGATAGTGTATCGTCCCTCAACTTCAGCAATCAGTTCCTCTTTCCCGAGGAGAAAGGCCACACCACCATCCCCGATGGACTGCTCAAATTCACCCCCGGGGGCGCCGAGTCTGCAATCTGAGGCAGTAAGGAGAACGGTTTCGGCAGAACCGGCTTCCACGGCATCCAGTGCCGAGGAGAGACCAATAGTGGCACAGCGTAAAGAATTGGCAAAATCCGCCGTCCTGATACTGCCGCTTAAATCAAGGGCTGCCGCCGCTGTTGCCGCGGACAGCTTTTCCCTGTAAGGAAATGTGGTGGAACAGGCATAAAGCGCATTAACATCTTTTCTCTTAAAACCAGTAAGGCAGTCAATACCGGCGGCTACAGCCATCGTAAGACTGTCCTCATCAAAATTGGCCACGCTCCTCTCCCCTTTCATGGGAGAGGGCATGGTCAGCCATGCATTAAATATTTCGGCACGGCTCATTCTGTAATAGGGGATATATACACCGTAGGACCTTATGCCAACCATTCATTATCTCCTTTCACAACTTGAAATAGCGGGTGATAAACCGTAATGACTACCCCGTCAGTATCTTCCCGAATAGTATCACCTTCTACCCGTCTCGTTCTGTAATACTTACCACGCCATTTATTGTCAAACAAAAAATTACGCCGTCAGCCTGATTGTATAGTGAAGGGGGGTGGGATGCCTATTGGGAAGACTGCTCATTTACCTTTGCTGCAAGACGGGCAACTTGAATAACAAGGTCTTTAGAACTACTATCTTTAATCTTTCTGAAATACCCCAGAAGTTTACCTTTCTCGGTGGGCAGATAAGAAGATGGTCCCTCTGCAACCATTGATGTTTTATCGGGTTCAAAGAAATACGACACAGGCATGGAAAGGGCATCTGCAATTAACTGAATACCTTCCACATTGAGCCTATTTATTCCGCTTTCATACCGCTGTACCTGTTGATATGTAACACCCAGTATCTCAGCCAGGCTTTCCTGTGAGATCCCAAGCTCACTCCTCCGCCTTTTAATTTTCCAGCCAATCTCTTTACTCGTTACTATCTCTTTTTTTTGCATAAAAATATTATAACAACCTTTGTACAATGATTGCTACAACCCGAGAATTGTATAAAATTATTGACAAATACAATGTAATAAGTGCATATTCAATTTTACCGATCACTTATCTATATGGGAAACACTTATGGGATATAAGCCTACAAGGATATTGATAGTTGAAGACAACCCGGACCACGCAGAGTTAATGGAAGAGGTGCTTCTTAAACACAATAATAGCTTTGAGATCAATACCGTTGTTTTTGGAGAAGAGTGTTTAGCTATGTTAGATAAGGTGGATTACGATGTGGTGCTCCTGGACTACACCCTGCCAAAGTTAGATGGACTGGAGGTCTTGAGAGAGATTATTGAAAAGGGGTATCACGTTCCCGTGATTATGATGACAGGGTATGAAGATGAAAGGATCGGTGTTGAGGCCAGGAAGCTTGGGGCCTATGATTGCATAAATAAGTCCTGGAATTACTTACTTACCCTTCCTTTTGTTGTCGAGAAGACTATAAAACAGTATTCTGTTGCTAAAGAGAATGAAGACAGTTTCTGATGATCTTACAGCAAATTTTTCATTGACACAGGACTGTATTTACCGTATTTTAATCATAGAATTCAGATCATCATAGATGAGATAAATACTATAGGTGTTGCCATGGAAAAACAGTACAAACATGTACTCGTCCCTCTTGATGGTTCCGAACTGGCCGAGGCAGCCCTGACAGATGCGCTTGCCCTGGCAAGACTCTCTCTGGCGGAAGTGACTTTGCTCAAAGTGGTGCTGCCTATAGAAGGCGTTATTGAAATCGGCACCCACGATGCAATTTATGTTGATGAAATATGGCAGATCAATAAGAAACAGGCACTTGAATATCTGGAGTCGGTCCGGGTCCGCGACCGGATAAGCAATGAACCGTTCAAGGTTCATGTGGCTGTAGAGATGGGACCTGCCGCGGAGACTATCATAGATTACGCACGTAAACATCCCGTTGACCTCATCGTCATGGCCACCCACGGACACTCAGGGTTAAAACGTTGGGTTTACGGGAGTGTAGCCGACAAAGTGCTGCGTGGCTCTCATTTATCGGTCCTGCTTGTTCGGTCATTCCCGGAGAAAAGAGAAACCGACTGACCTGCCTTTCGAGCAATGAGAAATCCGATGTTTAATGGGGGATCGTCTAGCGGTAGGACTTAGGACTCTGAATCCTACTACCCAGGTTCGAATCCTGGTCCCCCAGCCAAGGTCCCATCGTCTAGTGGTTAGGACGCTGGCCTCTCACGCCGGAAACAGGGGTTCAACTCCCCTTGGGACTACCAGAATCATTATAAGGGGTTACGTAACTATTCAGCCTGTCGAATTATGCCAATAAAGCAGAACATTGTCAATCGCACAGGTTGAAAGTCTTTGACAGACAACGGCCGTTTGTAGTACCCTCTTTTACCCCCTCATAAGGGGAGATGAATGGAGGTTAACGGTCATGGCGAAGAGATTAACTCTGTATAACGACGTTTCCTGCCGTTATTTTTTTAAACCCGGCAAGGGAAACACAAAAGCGGTAATGGAAGCCGTTTCCAGAAGGTGCATAGAGCTTTCGCTCGGGAAGGTCCTGGTTGCCACATGCAGTGGGAAGACCGTATTCGAGGCTTTAAAGACCCTTGATCCAAGTGTTAAGATCATTGCTGTAACCCATGTAACAGGGTTTGTGAAACCTAATTTCCAGGAGTTAAGCGACAAAAACCGGCAGGAGTTAGAATCAAAGGGTGTGACGGTGCTGACCTGCCAACATGCCTTTGGCGGGGTTGGTCGTGGTGTGAGGAGGAAACTCGCCACGTATCAGGTGGATGAAATTATGGCCTATACCCTCCGTATCTTTGGTCAGGGTACCAAGGTGGCCATCGAATTGGCCCTAATGGCCGCTGATGCCGGTCTGGTGAGAACTGATGAAGATGTGATCTCCATCGGAGGCACTGCCGGAGACGCCGATACCGCTCTGGTTATCCAACCGGCCAACAGCGCCGATATTTTTGATCTGAAAGTGAAAGAAATAATTTGTAAGCCTGCAATCTAATTGATGCCGAAGCCGGGACTTGAACCCGGACGGGCGTAGCCCACTACCCCCTCAAGATAGCGTGTCTACCAGATTCCACCACTTCGGCAAATACCTTCTTCTGCTGTTCCCGCATCCAACCGGGATTACTCACTTAGATGAGGGGGTTCCTGTCTTTGTCTTTTGTTCTGTAGCTCCTGTCGCTTTTTCTGAACCAAGAGGAACGGCCCGCTTTTCTGTTTGTGTCGGCACCGTTCTCTCAACCGCAGGTCGGGGGGTGTGGCTATCCATCAATGACGTCCCCTTGTATACGGCATATGACAGGGCAAGAGATGTCAACATAAAAACCGCGGCCACTACTGTTGTCATTTTTCCGAGAAAGGTTCCCGGGCCGCCACTTCCGAAGATAGTTTGACTTGAGCCGCCAAAAGCCGCTCCCATATCCGCCCCCTTGCCTGCCTGGAGGAGAACGACACAAATAAGCACTATGCAGGCAAAGATATGCAGGATAGTCACAAGAGTATGCATATTAACTCCTTAGGGGAAAAATTCATGTAAATTTTACGATCCTGATAAAAGATTCAATCTCCAGGCTTGCCCCTCCTACTAAGGCGCCATTTATGTCTCGCTGGGCCATCAGATCACGGATATTATCCGGACTGACACTTCCTCCATAGATGATGGCAAGACAGCGGGAAATATCCTTTCCAGAGTACTTTTCCATCGTGTGGCGGATAAATGCGTGTACCTCCCCGGCTTGTTCCGGTGTTGCCGTTTTACCGGTACCGATCGCCCAGACCGGTTCATAGGCAATAACAACGTTTTTTATATCATCAACAATAAAATTACTCAATCCATTTTTGATCTGCCTTTCAACAACGGTGAAGGTCTTCCCCTGATCTCTTTCATTGAGGGTTTCTCCGATGCAGAGGATGGCTTTCAGACCGAATTTTAGGGCCGTTCTAATCTTTTTAACGATTACCCCATTCTTTTCACCAAACAGGGTACGGCGTTCTGAATGGCCTATGATGACATATTCGCAGCCGACATCGGCCAGCATCGGGGCGGACACCTCCCCGGTATAGGCCCCCCTTCCGCTGACATCCTCGTGTAGGTTCTGCGCACAGATGTGGATCTCTGAACCCCTCAGCGCCTCCGCCACAGCATAAAGGGCTGTAAAGGGCGGGGCAATGACCACGTCTGCCTCAAGGGGTTCGGCAAGCGCCTTCCTCAGGCGAGACGCAAAATCAACCGCCTCCCCTATTGTTTTATGCATTTTCCAGTTGCCGGCGATAAACGGCCTGATCATTATTACGCCCTGAAGGGTGACGGTCTCGTAAGATCAATAAATAAAACGGGCTTTTTAGGAAGACTCAGAGCTTTCTCCCCATGTACAGGGCGAGGTCCCTCATCCGGCATGCATAACCGCTCTCATTGTCGTACCAGGCAAATACCTTGACAAAGTTTTCCCCAATCACCTTGGTCAGGGGGGCATCCACAATGGCTGAATAGGAACTGCTCGTAAAGTCTATGGAAACCAGTTCTTCCTCGCAAAAAGCCAGAATATTCTTTAATTTTCCCTCAGATGCCGCCTTCAAGGCGCCGTTGACCCCGCCGACAGTGACCGGACGGCCGACCTCCACCGTCAGATCCACCAGAGAGACATTGGGTGTCGGAACCCTTAACGCCAGTCCGTCAAGTTTCCCCTTTAAAGCGGGAATCACTTCGGTAACCGCGGTGGCAGCTCCCGTTGATGTGGGAACTATGGACATAGCCGCTGCCCGGGCCCTTCTCAGGTCTTTATGAGAACCATCGAGAAGCCTCTGATCCATGGTGTAGGAGTGCGCCGTGGTCATGAGCCCTTTGATAATTGTAAATTCGTCATGGAGTACCTTGGCTACGGGGGCGAGACAGTTCGTGGTACACGAGGCATTGGATACGATGTGATGCTTTTCCGGATCGTAGGTATCTTCATTGACTCCCATCACGAAGGTGCCGTCAACCCCTTTTCCGGTGGCTGAGAGGATGACCTTCTTTGCCCCGGCGGTAAGATGTCCCAGTACCTCTTCTTTCTTTCTGAACTTACCCGTTGATTCGAGGACGATATCAACACCTAATTTTCCCCAGGGGAGATCGACGAGATTCGTGCTGACGTTTGTGATCTTAATTCTTTTACCGTTCACCAGGAGAGCATCTTCCTCCACGACAACATCGGCCTTGATTTTTCCATGAACCGAATCGTATTTGAGAAGATGAGCGAGGGTGTCCGGCTTGGCTCTCGAGTTAACGGCAACGATCTCTATGTCATCGTACCCGAGGCATGCCCTGACGAGGTATCTACCGATCCTGCCAAAACCGTTAATAGCTACTTTAACAGCCATGATGCACCTCCTTTGAAATCTTAGTTTTATCGTATATTTCTGTGAAGGATACCCACGCCACAGGTTTTAGTCAACTATTTTTTCTTCTGGACCACTTCCTGCCCGCTTGTTCCGGGGTTTTCCCTTGTCCTAAGTTCAATGTTTCATAAGACCCGGAATGGTATGTGAGTGTCAGAGATAAGACCTATCGTCATGCCCAGAAGCGTTTCTTTGCTGCTGCCCTGAGCTCGGAGCGGAAATCTTGGTGAGCTATGGAGATGAGTTCCTCCGCTCTCTGTCTCACCGATTTGCCCCAAAGATTGGCAATCCCATATTCGGTAACTATATACTGGGCACAGTTCCGCAGGGTAGTTATCGGTGTTCCCTCGGGTAAGGTGGGCATAATACGTGATGTAATCCTATCCCCGACCCTTGCCGTTGATGGCAGGACGGTGATGGAACGCCCTCCTTTGGAAAGCAATGAGCCGAAGACGAAGGGAATCTGCCCTCCGGCGACACTAACTTGCCGTGTGCCTAAACCCTCAGCGGTAATCTGCCCTGTCAACTCTATAGCCAGGGCCTGGTTAATGGCTACCATGTTATCATGGGCGGCAATAACCCTGATATCCTCAAGGTAGGCCACATCTACCAATTCAAACATTGGATTATCGGTGGCCCACTCCATCTCCTCTTTTGTACCACCCCCAAGAGAGGTAACAGTTACCTTACCGACATTAAGGGTCTTATATTTCCCGTTTATCATCCCTTCCCGAACCAGGGTGATAATCCCTGGAGGAGTGGCCTCGGAATGATAGCCCATGTCCTGTCTACCATCAAGGAGACCATGCTGAACTAAAAGTTCCGTAGTTCTTCCGACGCCAATTTGAAAGGTATCTCTATCCTTCATTAGGGAGCCCACATGTCCTGCAATATCTTTCACATAGGGTTCGGGTGTCCTTTTTTTCCTACCGGCAAGCGAGCCGGTGCCGGGGGCTGCCCCCGAGGAGACATGTTCCACAAAGTAATCTATCTCCGAGACATGGATAAAATTATCACCATAGGTTCTGATGAGATTTGCATTTACCTCAGCGATTACCAGCTTAGCCGCCCTGACATGTCTTTTTTTGTTCCATAGTGATTGCCCGAAACTGCAAAATCCCTTCCCATCGGGGGGCGATACCTCGGTGAGAAGGATATCGGGTTCCATTATATCCTCGTTCATGTGAAAGGGGATTATAGTCCCGAAATTGAAGTCAATCCTCTTTTCATCAATGGCATGCTGGCAAGTGGCCGTAGCCATCATGATGGTTAAATCGAAGAAATTCTCCCAGCCGGGGTCATACCAACCAAAATCGTATCCTGGCGTTGGAACGAAGACCTTCACACCCTGGCCCTGTAACTCCACTACCCTGGAAACGAGAGCTAAACCTATGGCGTAGGCTTCACGACCCGCGGTGAATGCCACCGCATCACCGGGTTTTACCATTGCAACCGCTTCCTCAGATGAGATCATCTTTTTGCTATACTTTTCCTGCCAATCCAAGGGTAATACCTCCTCTTTATTAAAATAATAGAAGAATTCTTTTATTTTCTGCTTGGGCGGTAAACAAGCTACCACTAAATTATTGCTTTTTGCGAAATGGAGTTTAGAAAAAGGAAGGCGGGTTGTCAAGTTTTTCTACTCACTATTGATATTTGCATTCGTAAATCGTGTGTGATAACTTCCTAAATCGACCTTTCATTTCATTGCTGAAGGATTAAGTTTTAAGTATATGCGAGTTATGGAGGCATAAGATGGATGCGAGGACAGCCGTACGGGAGAGAAGAAGTATCCGTAAGTTTAAACCGGACGAAGTTTCAGAAAAAATCATTCGTGAAATCCTTGAAGATGCCCGCTGGGCGCCGTCATGGGGCAACACCCAGCCCTGGGAAATTTACGTGGTCATTGGGGAGGCCCTAAAAAGATTCAGAGAGGCGAATTGCCAAAAGTTACTGGAAGGTGTATCGCCGTCACCAGAGATCAAAATGCCGGAGACCTGGCCCGAAGTCCTGAAAAGGAGATATACGGAAGTAGGAAAAAGTGTCTTAACCTCCCTGGCCATTCCCCGGGAAGACCAACAGGAACGACTTCAGTATAGCGCTGACATGTATTCCTTTTTCCATGCCCCCTGCCTGATCCTTTTCTGCATAGACAAAACCCTGGTCGTTGAATATGCCATGCTCGATGTGGGACTTATCTTACAAACAATCTGCCTGCTTGCCCACGACAGGGGACTCGGTACCTGCATCCTGGCAGCCTCTGTCAGATACCCGGATGTCCTGAGGGAATTATTGAAGATCCCTGAAAATAAATCGCTTGTTATCGGCGTTGCCCTTGGGTACCCTGATAGGGATTCGCCGGTAAACCATTTTGCGCGTCAAAGGACAACGCTGGATGACCTTGTAACTTGGCTGCCTTTCCCCTCTTAAATCAGAAAGGGAGACATACTATGGCAAAAATTGATGCATTTTTCCAATTGATGCATGAACAGGGTGCATCAGACCTGCACCTCGTGTCCGGGCAGCAGCCGATCATCAGGATACGTGGTGAGATAGAACGGATAAAGTTTGATGTGCTGGACAATGATAATCTAAAAGCCATGCTCTATGAGATCGCGCCTGAACATAAGATCAAACAATTTGAAGAAACCGGAGACGTAGATTTTGCCTATGAAATTCCCAATTTTGCACGATATAGGGCCAATTTCTTCGAACAAAAATTTGGTGTGGGGGCGGTTTTCAGAGAGATTCCCAGTAAGATAGTTCCTGCCCAGGAGTTAGGTCTCCCCCCTGTCATTTCCAAGCTGGCCTCTTTGCCGAGGGGATTAGTCCTGGTTACGGGACCCACGGGAAGCGGGAAATCAACTACTCTTGCCGCCATCATTGATGAGGCGAATCGTACACGTAAGGATCACATTATCACTATTGAAGATCCTATCGAGTTTGTTCACCAGAGCCAAAGTTGTATTGTGAACCACAGGGAAGTCGGTATTCACACCAAGAGCTTTACTGCCGCCCTTCGTGGCGCCCTGCGTGAGGATCCCGATATCATCCTGGTGGGCGAGATGAGAGATCTGGAGACCATATCGTTGGCCGTGGAAGCAGCAGCCACAGGACACCTTGTATTTGGGACCCTCCATACAATGAGCGCTGCCAAGACCGTTGACCGGATCATTGAGGTTTTTCCTGCCGAGGAACAGATGCAGATCAGGTCTACCCTGGCTGATGGTATCCGTGCGGTCATTTCCCAGGTTCTCTTCAAACGGATTGACAAGAAAGGCCGTTGTGTAGCCCTTGAGATCCTTATTGCCACTTCGGCGGTCCGGAACTTGATCCGGGAATCCAAGACCTTTCAGATCCCTTCCATGATTCAAACAGGTAAAAAATATGGTATGCAACTTTTAGATGATTCCATTATGGATCTTTACAACCGGGGCTGGATCAGTTCGGATGATGCGTACTCAAAGTGTAACGACAAGAGCAGATTTAGATCTCTTTTAAAGTCACCACCCACAGATTTTACCGAAGTATAATGTTTAACTTCATACCCCTTTTCAATGCTGCTTAACCGGTAGCCAAGTCAGGAGATGCGTGATGAGAAAACAGGAAGTTGATTATATACTGAGCAAAATGCTCGATGCGCATGAAAATGTCTCTGACCTGAACATCACGGCTGGTAAGCCTTTTCAGGTGGAAAGCTCCGGGCAGTTAAGCGGTGTGGGTCTTGAACCTCCCTTTCACGAGCTAACCCCTTTTCAAACGGAGATATTCGCCCTGAACCTGATAAATCAGGATCGCCGTCTCTTGGAGACGCTCGTTGCGCAGGGTTCGTGTGATTCTTCTTACGAACTACCAGGCAAGGCCCGCTTCCGGGTCAATATCTTTTCCCGGCAGGGGAATTATTCCATCGTCCTGAGAAAACTTGAGACGAGGATTCCCACCTGCCAGGAATTGAATCTTCCCGATGCCTTCCACATGTTAGCGAAGGAGAAAAACGGGATTATCATCGTTACCGGCGCCACAGGTAGCGGTAAAACCACTTCACTTGCTGCGGTTTTAAACGAAATCAACGAAGAACAATCCGTTCATATCGTTACCCTTGAAGACCCGGTGGAATTCGCTCATCCCCACAAGAAGGCAACCTTCAACCAGCGGGAGATGGGAACCGATTTTGATACCTTCGCCAATGGTCTTCGCGCCGCTCTCAGACAGGCGCCAAAGGTTATTCTCATAGGCGAGATGCGGGACAGGGAAACTATGGAGATCGGACTTTCTGCCGCAGAAACGGGGCATCTTGTGTTGAGTACGCTGCACACGGTTGATGCCGGTCAGACGATTAATCGTATATTGGGCATGTTTTCTAAAGAGGAAGAAAATCAGATTCGGATTCGTCTGGCTGATACGGTGCGCTGGATTGTGTGCCAGAGACTTCTCCCCAAAGAGGACGGGAGCCGGGTGGCAGCCTTTGAAATCATGGGCACCAACCTGCGTGTCAAGGACGCCATCCTGCATGGAGAATCAGAGGGAAAGACGTTTTATGAGATCATCCAGGCAGGCAAGGCCTTTGGTATGATTACATTTGATGATCATATTGTCGAGTTGTACAAGAACGGTCTTGTCAGTGAAGATACTGCCAAGGCCTATGCATCTAACAAGGGGATTGTCGGCCGTGGCATTGATTCGGTAAAGAGCGCCAGGGGGGAGGCCACAACGAACATTACTAAGCTTGAAGTTGATCTGGCTTATGGGAAACCGAAGATGAAATGGTAGAGGGTGCAGGCAGCCGGTAGCCGCAGACTTTAGCCTGCGTTATATGTATTCTGAACAGGCAGGAGAAGGGGATACGATACCATGGAAGAGGAGAAGAGTCTTTTAAGCGAGGTGGCATCAGATACATACGATGCTTCTGATAGGCCGTTTGATTTCCTCGAAACAGGCGGTGAAACGACCTTGATCTGTGAACCTGATCCATCTACGAGGGAAAAGATCAGCAATGCCGTGAAAAGCCTTGGTTACCGAGTTACAGAACCGGCATCCGCACGTGATGCCCTCAAGAGGATGCGGTTTCATGTCTATGATCTTGTTGTCTTGAATGAGAATTTTGACACGGAAGATGCGGACAGCAATAATGTACTCAACTATTTAAATAGCCTTCCCATGAGTACCAGGAGACAGATTTTTGTAGCCCTTGTTAGTGATAGATTCCGTAACATGGATAACATGGCGGCCTTTAACAGGAGCGTCAATCTTGTCATCAATCCGAAAAACATGGATGATATAGATTCGATTGTCAAGGGTGGCCTTGCTTCGCTTATCAAGGATAGCATTACTGACAACAGGGCCTTTTACCATGTTTTCAGGGAGATACTCCGGAAAAAGGGGCGGATCTGACCTCATTTTAGAGAATTGGCCCTGTGGCAAGCCCTGTCAGCTTTCCCTGTCCACAGAGATGTATCTTCGTTATCTACAGGAAAACAGATGGGATTGGCAAGGAAAAAGGTATGAATGATCAGACAAAAAGCACAAAGTTCACAGAGCTTAAAGAGGGACTCCTCATTCGCAAGGCACTGCTGGATATTACCAATCGCATCCATGCTGCCCAGAACATAAAACAGATTCTCGTAGATCTTAAGGAAGACATTTTAAACCTCTTCAACGCCCATTCGATTACCATCTATGTGGTGGACCGATTGAGGAACGAGATTTACTCCATGTTACTTGCAGGCGCTCAGTTAAAAGAGATCAGACTACCCATCAGCAATAAGAGTATCGCCGGATACGTGGCCAATACAGGAAAGATTGTTAACATAGCCGATGCCTATGTCAGGGAGGAACTAAAAAGTATAGATAAAGAACTTTTCCATGACCATAGCTGGGATAAAAAATCCGGTTTTAGAACCAGACAGATACTTGCCGCTCCCATTTTTCATAACAACACGCTCATGGGGGTTATACAGATTCTGAATAAGAAGGGGGGAGACGGTAAATTTTCTGAGGAAGAGCAGGCTTTTCTTCAGGAGATGTCTGGAGTCCTTGGTGTTGCTTTTTACAACCAGGAAAGGTTTGTGAGGAGGAGAAGGACGAGATTTGATTACCTCATCAGCCGTGATTTACTGAAAGAAGAAGAACTGGACAAGGCATGGGTGGAAGCAAGGGAACAAAAGGAGACTATGGAAGCTTTCCTGATGAAGAAATACAACATCTCGAAGGAAGAGATGGGCAGGTCTTTCGAAGAATTCTATCACTGCAAATTTATACAATTTAATGACAAGCATCCTATTCCAGGGGATTTGCTGAAAAACTTGAAGCGAGAATATCTCCTCCGCGAGCTGTGGGTCCCTTTTGAGAGAGTAGAAGGAAATATCCATGTCCTCGTTGATGATCCCAACAACATCGTGAAACGGGATACAATTGAAAGTTTCTTAAGAACGAAAGCGGTCAAATACGATGTGGCTCTGACGAAGGACATCAGAAAATTTATCAATCACTTTTTCCATTCCCCCAAAGGTGAGTCATCCTTCACGGAAATTCTGGGAAAGCTCGAGGTGGAAGAGGAGTCCCATGAAGAAGAGGGAGAAGTCATCACAGAATCGGACAGTGTAATCATGCAACTGGTCAATAAGATTATCAACGATGCCTATATACAGGGGGCCTCAGATATCCATGTTGAACCCAATGTAGATAAGAAAAATGTAGAAATCCGTTACAGGATTGACGGCGACTGCAACCTTTATCAAACTATTCCTTACAGTTACAGGGCTGCCATTGTCTCCAGAATAAAGATCATGTGTAATCTCGATATCACCGTCAAGAGAATTCCTCAGGATGGAAAAATAAAATTTAAGAGGCCGACGGGAGGGGAAATTGAACTCCGCGTGGCCACGATACCGACACAGGGAGGTGTTGAGGACGTGGTGATGCGGATTCTGGCCAAGGGGGAAACCATGCCCCTTCCCGCCATGGGAATGTCAACGAGAAATTACAACGAGTTTTTGAAGATTCTCGGAAAGCCCTACGGAATAATTCTTTGCGTAGGCCCTACCGGATCCGGTAAAACCACGACGCTGCATGCAGCGCTGCGCCACATCAATACACCGGAAAGGAAGATCTGGACGGCGGAAGATCCGGTAGAAATTACCCAGTACGGGTTACGTCAGGTTCAGGTCCAGCCCAAGATCGGATTTGACTTTGCCGCTGCCATGCGCGCCTTTCTCCGGGCGGATCCGGATGTCATTATGGTCGGTGAGATGAGGGATTTTGAGACCGCCAAAACCGGTGTCGAGGCCTCACTGACCGGACATCTAGTTTTTTCTACCCTCCATACCAACTCTGCCCCGGAGACCATCGTCAGGCTCCTCGATATGGGTATAGACCCTTTGAATTTCGCCGATGCCCTCCTTGCTATCCTTGCCCAGAGACTCGTGAGAACGCTCTGTAAAAAATGCAAAGAAGCCTATCATCCAACGAGCGAAGAATACAATGATATCGCGGAAACTTACGGACAGGAACTGTTCACCGGACTGAACATTCCCTACACGGATGATTTCATGCTATACCGGCCAAAGGGGTGCGATGCCTGTGATAAATCGGGATACAAGGGAAGGATGGGTATCCACGAACTCCTCATCGGGACAGACGAGATTAAAAGGTTGATCCGGAAACATGCAACTGTTGAAGAGATGCGGGATCTGGCGATTTCCCAGGGTATGACCACCCTCCTTCAGGACGGCATTTTGAAGGCTACCCAGGGTCTAACAGATTTCAAGCAGGTGCGCAGGGTGTGCATCAAGTAACTACTCAAGTTCAAAGTTCCGGGGTTCACGGTTCAACGGTTTAACCCATCTTTACCACTTTGGAGGCATAGGATCAAGCCAAGTTATAGAAATGTTTAGGAATGTGGGGTTGATGTGGTCGATGATTACGTCTAATAATAAACTTCTTGACAGGCTATAAGTAATCGT
>Ga0210024_1002113_pt1 | contig 17351 bp, 18 predicted proteins | sample CryGeymeta201525_FD_183988 | JGI IMG/M metagenome (GOLD analysis project Ga0210024, IMG submission 183988) | Groundwater microbial communities from Crystal Geyser aquifers in Utah, USA - Crystal Geyser metaG 2015-25 (SPAdes) (version 2) | ecosystem: Environmental > Aquatic > Deep subsurface >... | reverse complement strand
AGGAGAAAAAGTAATTCTTATTTATGCTGAAGATTGGGGGACGCTAGGCAGAACAAACATTCTTAGAATCCAAGAAATTCCTTGACCCCTTGAACCTCTTGACAAGAATTTTTGAGAGAGTAAAATTGAAATTGAAGAGACAAATATATGCCCGGTAGTGAAAATTCGACCACTGCCGCGGCAGTGATAATAAACGGAGTTTAGTCGAATTTCTACTACCGGGTATGGCTAAGAAGAAAAAGAAAAAATGCGGTTGTGAGTAAAAAGAGATTTGGGAAAAAGAAAAGAGTTGAAAAATCAGGAGTCTCTTCCTGATTTTTTGCTTGACATAGACGCCACCCTCCCACCACCCTGCAAGGGAAAACATATAGAAGAACTTTGAAAATTTAATAATGTGACACGAGTTTCTTAGAGTTGCTCCGAATTTATTCGTGCCCCGTAGAGAGCTTTGCTCTTCTACTGGGGTTTCTATTGAGAGTTTGATCCTAGCTCAGGATGAACGCTGGCGGCGTGGATAAGGCATGCAAGTCATGGGGACCCGAAAGGGTAACCGGCGAACGGGTTAGTAACACGTAGATAACCAACCCCTGCCACGGCCATAGCTCATCGAAAGGTGAGGTAATAGCCGATGGTATACGGGTTTAAAACCATATTAAAGGTCTTCCGCAAGGGAGGCCGGGCAGGGATGGGTCTGCGGCCTATCAGCTAGTTGGTAGGGTAATAGCCTACCAAGGCGATGACGGGTAGGGGATGTGAGAGCATGTTCCCCAACAATGGCACTGCGACACGGACCATACTCCTACGGGAGGCAGCAGTCGAGAATATTGGACAATGGGGGAAACCCTGATCCAGCGACGCCGCGTGCAGGAAGAAGGGCTTCGGCCTGTAAACTGCTTTTCTCCGTGAAGAACCTTCGGGTGACAGTAACGGAGGAATAAGCGGGTGCAAATTCTGTGCAAATTGGCGCAGAATGGTTGTAGTAATATAGCCTAAGTAAACTCGGCTTATATGCGGGGAATCTAAAGCTACCGCCTCTTGGTAAATAAATTATCAAGATTTACTTTAGACAATCCGCAGGGAAGTCAAGTTATGATATAATGAAGGAATGAATCCCGTGACAATTCTTCCTTCAAAGATTCAACGAGAGATTATTATCGGAAATATTTTAGGTGATGGTTCTCTTGAGTTTAATGGAAGCGTTGGAACTAGATTGCAAATAAAACAGTCTGTGCAGTATAAAGATTATGTGTTTTGGTTGTATGAAAAATTAAAAAATCTTTGTAATTCTAGACCGAAGCAAAGGAGAGATAATAATCAGTGGTATTTTAGCACAAGGGCTTTGAAGGAATTAACTTCTCTTCATGAATTATTCTACAAGAAGAGAAGAAAAATAATTCCCACAAATATTCCCGAACTATTAACTTCGCCTTTAACACTAGGCGTATGGTATATGGATGACGGATCGTTAGATTTTCGTCCAAAAGATCACTATGCTTTTGTGTTTAGCACTGATTCATTCTTGTTGAAGGAAGTTAAGATATTAGGGGAGGCAATTGAGAGAAATTTTGGAGTTAAGGCAAGCGTTTATAACTCGCTTTGTAGAGGTAGACGTTATCCAAAACTTTATATTGGAGCTAAAGGAAGAGACAAATTTCTTTCATTAGTTAAGCCATATATATTAAATTGTTTTTCTCATAAATTGCCTCAATTGTAGCTTGACCCCTCAGAGACTAATCCCGCGTTTTTAAAAATGTAGGAGAGATAGTGGGTACTGGATAATCCAGAATTAAACCATTATCACACGCCGAGCCCCGCCAAAATTTTGGCGGGTGAAGATATAGTCCGAAACTAGTAAATAAATCTACTAGAATTCAGCCAGCAGCCGCGGTAATACAGAACCCGCAAGCGTTATCCGGATTTATTGGGCGTAAAGCGTCTGTAGGCGCCCCGACAGGTTTTCTGTTAAATTTCCAGGGCTCAACCTTGGAGCTGCAGAAAAAACCGGCGGGGTAGAGGGCGTTAGAGGCTGATGGAACGGTCGGTGTAGGGGTGAAATCCGTTGATATCGACCGGAACACCAAAAGCGAAGGCATTCAGCTGGGGCGACCCTGACGCTGAGAGACGAAAGCGTGGGGAGAGACAAGGATTAGATACCCTTTTATTCCACGCTGTAAACGATGGACACTGGCTATCTGAAGTGTCGACCCTTCGGGTGGCGAAGCTAACGCGTTAAGTGTCCCGCCTGGGAAGTACGGCCGCAAGGCTAAAACTCAAAGGAATAGACGGGGACTCACACAAGCGGTGGACCATGTGGCTCAATTCGACGACAAACGAGGAACCTTACCAGGGCTTGACAGGCTAGTGAAATCCTGTAGAAATATGGGACTACCCACAAGGACACTAGCCCAGGTGCTGCATGGTTGTCGTCAGCATGTATCTTAAGACGCACGCTTAAATGCGGTAACATGCGCAACCCTTACCCTATGTTTTATCTGTCATAGGGGACTGCCTGGGACAACCAGGAGGAAGGCAAGGATGACGCCAAATCAGCATGGCCCTTTGATGCCCTGGGCTGCACACGTGGTACAATGGCCGTTACAATGGGTTGCCAAGCCGTAAGGCGGAGCTAATCCCATCAAAAACGGTCTCAATTCGGATTGAGGTCTGCAACCCGACCTCATGAAGCCGGAATCGCTAGTAATCGCATATCAGCTATGGTGCGATGAATATGTTCCTGAGTCTTGTACTCACCGCCCGTCACACCAGGAGAGCTGACAGTACCTGAAGCACCTCGCAAGAGGAACTAAGGTAAGGTCAGTGATAAAGGTGAAGTCGTCAAAGTAATCTACTTGTTGCGACTCCCGGAAAACAATTTTCGGGAAAAAACTTGGCTATATGCTGGAACATCTGTGTATCTGGAGCTACGCATGTTAAAATTAATTAATATGCGTGAAAAAGTTTCCAGTGCAGACAATCAGCAGGGAAGTCGCCAAAATTTTGTCAAAAATTTAAGCGACCCCTCAGAGACTACACGCCGAGCTCCTCTATTCAAAGCTTATTTACTTGGAGCATTACACGATGGAACATTCAGTAGCAATAAAAGATTTCGGATTTCGCAAGCCGGTACAGATTGGCTTAAGTTTTTACAAAAACTTTTTAAGTATCTGGATTATAACTCTTGGATTTATAAAGAAGGAAAATACCGAAGAGTATATGTTCTAGAAACGTTGGCAGATTTCTTGGATTTTAATTTCAATCCCTTAAGATTAAGAAGCGATGAAGAAAAGATTGGTTATATAAGGGGATTCTTCGATGCAGAAGGCGGTATCCCCAAAAACAAAGAAGCAAGATTTTATATCCAATTAGTTCAGAACGATAGAGAAAAGTTAGTAAAGATTAAAAAGCTTCTAAATGATTTAAGGATAAAAACAGGCAAAATCCATAATCCAAGTCGTTCTGTAGATCCAGATTATTGGAGAATGTACGTTCTTGCGAAATCACAGCAAAGTTTCCTAAAAAAGATAGGAACTTGGCATCCAAGAAAGATTAAAACTTTGAGACAGAGGATGATGATATAGTCCATGCTCTATAGCGATATAGGGAAAAACATGAACAAGGCACCGGTAGGGGAACCTGTCGGTGGATCACTAAATTTAATTTTGTTTGTCGACTGGAATTGAAATCTGGAATTCGGATTTTAATTTCAAGGCGTTGGTCTCAAGGCCTCAAACTGAGACTGTCGGAGCAACTCTAAGAAACTCGCTTCCATTCAGAGACACCACAAATTTAGCAAGGGGAAGCCCCTTGTTTTTTTGTTTTTTTTGATATAATATTAAAATATGGCAATTCCTAAAAAAATAATTAAATTTTTGGAAGGAAATAAAGTTAAATATGAGCAGATTTCGCATCGCAAGGTGTTCACTGCTTTTGATAAGGCAGCGACTTTGAAAGTAAAACCAAAAATCGTTGGTAAAACTTTGGTAGTAAAACTGGATAAAAACCCCGCCTTAGTTTTAATTCCAGCCAATAAAAACTTAGACAAAGAGAAATTAAGGAAAATAGCTAAAGCAAAAACAATTGATTTTGTTAAAGAAGTTTGGATGAAGAAAAACTTGAAGGGAGTGAAAATTGGAGCCATCCCGCCTTTTGGGAACATGTTTAAATTAAAAACTTTTATTGATAATTCTTTGTTAAAGCAGCCAAAAATCATTATAAATGGCGGCGATTATAATTGGTCAATAAAGATTTCGCCAGCTGTTCTTAAAAAATTAATACCAGATTTAATAATTGGGAACCTCAGTAAGTCTCGGAGTCGATGAAGCTAAAGCTTCAGCTGCCCGAATGTTAATGAGGGCGAGAGAAGAAACTTGCTTCTTCGAACCCAGCTTCGATTTTAATAAATTAAAATCTTGCTAAATAATGTATTATCGAATTTTTTCTAAAATCTATGAGAGGGCAGCTAAAAAGATGTGCCGAGCTTGCCAAGATTTCATCGAAAAAGGTGCCAAAATTCTCGATTTGGGATGCGGTTCAGGAATTGTGGGGAAGACCTTTCAGAATTTTTTCCAGGCAGAGGTTTTGGGAGTAGATGTTAAAGATTATAGAGTTTCTCCTTTCCCCTTCCAGCTTTATGATGGTTTGCATCTCCCTTTTTCTGAAAATTCTTTTGATATTGTCTTGATAAATTATGTTTTACATCACGCCGAAGATCCAATTTTGCTTTTGAAAGAGGCAAAAAGGGTGACAAAAGATAAAATTATTATTTTTGAGGATCTATCCGAGGGATTTTTATCCAAATTAATCTGTAAGATTCATGGAAGTTCTTTCGATAGGTTTTTTCAAAAAGGGGTGGTGGGTGGGTGGCGTCCAACTAAAACCTCTTTTAAAACAGAAAGTGAATGGGAAAAAATTTTCAAAGAAATAGGGTTAAACATTATTTTCAAACAGAGAAGACATAACTTTCCAGTAAAAAAAGAATTATTTATTTTAATAAATTGAAAGTTTATTAAAAGGTGAGATGAATTTCTAATTCATCGAACGTTCTGGGCGCGTAGTTCACCGGCTAGAACGCTTCTCTGATAAAGAAGAGGTAGAAGGTTCAATTCCTTCCGCGCCCACAAAAGGGCCTGTAGCTTAGTTGGTAGAGCGCCACATTTGCAATGTGGAGATCGCCGGTTCAAATCCGGCCGGGTCCACCATAACCGATTTGCTTCATTTTTTGCCGCGACCGAGCTGCGAGCTCGGGCTTCGGCGGGCAGAAAATAAAGGTAATTCCACGGCTTTTTGAAATCTACAAAAAGCCGCTGGTCAAAAATTCGGCGGTTCGAGCCGATTTTTTTGATAAAATTTTTCATTTCGGAAAAATTTTCGCTCAAAGCGAAATTTTTAGCTTGGTTGGCTTCAATTATCCAGTTTCTTACGAGTTCGAGCCAATGATTGCCTTTTCGCTCAAAATCGGATAATTTTTCCTCAAGAGTTTTCTTTCCCGACATTAAAGAGTTTTTCTTCAATTGAAATTCCGGCAATTCTAAATCGCCTTCAAGGTATGCGTCCATCAGGCGATTTATTTTTGTTTTTACTTTTTCTAACTCCGTTTTTAGATTTTGAGCGAAAAGGTCTGATGAGTGGCGGGCTTCCACACTCTCAGTTTCCAATTTTGCTAAAAACTTCTCTCGCCACTCATCAGGCAAAGAAACTTTTTGACACATCTCCTTTATTTGTTCGGCAAAAACTTCTTCCCGCAAAAAGCTACGCTGTGAACATTTTTGCGTTTTGCTCTTGAAAGTGCAGTGGTAATAGTGGTATTTTCTCCCGCTCTTTTTGATTTTTCTTTCGGCGGTGATGGTATATCCGCACTCTCCGCAGGCCGCAAAATTGAGGAATAAAAAGTTTTTCGGTCCTCGCTTTTTGCGGGGCTTGCCGTTGGAAATTAAGGCTTCTTGGATTTTGTCAAAAAGTTTCTTTGAAATCATTGGTTTGTGGGTTCCTTGATGAAGTTCTCCGCGGTAAAGAAAATGCCCGTAGTAGAAAGGATTTTTCAAAATTCCTTGAATTGTTGAAAGATGTAATGATTTCCCTTCTTTGCCAACCAAGCCAAGAGAAAACATTTTGCTTTGTATTTTAGTTAAAGTATATTCGCCGGTGGCAAAAGCCGTTAAAACTTCTTTCACTTTGTTAAAAGTTTTTTTGTCGGGCTCAATAGTTCTTAATCTCGGCTCGTTAAAATATCCGAGCGGGGCTTTTGCCGAGAGTTCGCCTCGCCTGATTTTTTGCCTTATTCCTCGCAAAATGTTTTCTCTTAAATTGTCGGTGTAATATTTCGCTTGGCCGAAAGCGACCGAAAGCATAAATTTTCCTTGTGGCGTCGCCTCAAACCAAAAGGTAGGGAATTTTAGCGAGGTGATTTTACCAGTATCAACAAGATAAATTATTCTGCCGCCATCAATGCTATTTCTCGCAAGGCGGTCGGGATTCCACGCTAAAATTCCCGAAGCGTTACCTTTTTCAATTTCCGAAAGCATTTGATTAAATATTTCTCTGCCCGGCTCTTTGGCGGTTTTACTCTCGGTATATTCGCGGACGATAAAAAGCCCGTTTTGCTTGGCAAACTCTCGCAGTTCGGCAAGCTGGGCCTCAATAGACAAAATTTGTCTTTCCTCGTCCTCGCTTGATTTGCGACAATAGATGAAATATTTAATCATAGTTTTTTACTTCTTAATTGTAATTGAAAAAAGAAACGCCATACCGACAATTTAATAAAATCTCGCTTTGCAAGATAATTTTTCGGAAATGAAAAATTATCTCAAAAAAATCGGCTCGAACCGCCGCCTTGCGGCGGGACGCTTGGAAATTGATTTCAAAAAGCCCTTTGATTTACTCGCAAAACTGCCCGCCGAAGCGAGGGGCGAAGCCCCGAGCGAGGCGACTAATTCAATTTGGTGGTGTCTATTGGACGAAATCCGAACCTTTTTTGAGCAGAATCCTGACGCTGACTGACGCAAAATTGCGGAGCAATTTTACTAATGGCTCGCGGGCAAAAATTTTCCGGGGACACACACTCCTTGAACCCCTCCAATTTTTACCCGCTCGCCGAAAAAACTTTTGAAAAATTTTTAGGTCGTTTTTATAAATCTTAGAAAATCCTACGTACAACATTTTGCGGATAAAAAAGTAGCCGAAAACAATTTGAGGAAATTTCTGATTTCCCTTTTATCCGCTGTTAGGCGATACGGCGGTGGTTTTTTTATCCAAGTTTTGTTCCGCACTCACCGCAGAATTTCGTCTCCGCCGGATTTCGAGCGCCGCATTTCGGGCATTTGACTAAGTTAAGTGCCGCTCCGCAGTTATTGCAGAACTTACCTTCGCCAGCAGGTTTGCCACATTGGGGACAGAGCGTTTGTTTGCTTTCAATTTCTCCAGCAAAGACCTGAGTACCCGCTGCTTTTTCCTGTATATCTTGAACCGCTTTCTGCGCTTTGGCAGCGGCAACTTCAACACTCACTCTTGGCGCATCATCTACGCAAAGACCTTCTTGTTCGTTCCAGTCGTTTTCGCAGACCCATTTTTTGCATTTAGGACAACGATGAAAATGTTGTTTGGCCTCGTTCTGGGCAAGTTCAAATGCAGCTTCATGTTCCTTCTGCCATTCTGGGGACATGCCTTGATAGCGTTCTGTGAGAATATCAGCACCTCTTTCAATTGTATAACCCGTTCCTGATTTTCCCAGCAAAGATGTGCCTATTGATATTGCCCGACCAAGTCCTCGCAGTAGCCCGGCTTTTTTATGGGTTTTGGACTCACTAAATTTGGTCTTATACCCTTCCCTGCAAAGATCACAGAAAAAAGTAAACTGAAACCCTGCCTCTGTGCTGTTGTCAGCAAAATTGTCAGTAAATGGTTGTAGTGTCATAGTTTTATCCTCCTTTTCATTTTAATAGTTTACCACATTTTATACATTTTTCTCCAATTGGTGGCTGCTCAGTTCTACATTTTGGGTTTGGACAAGTAACCACTAATCGGGCATCGCAATGTTCACAGTAGTCTCCAAAGAATGTTGTCTTGCCACATTTTGGGCAAACAATTTCTAAGGATAGCCCACAATTGCTGCATTTCTTCCAATCTTTCTGGATTGGATTCCTACATTTTGGGCATCTCAATGGTCCCAATGGATTCACCTTCCCACATAAAGGACAAACATTTGAGTCCGGTGGAATTAGCCCGCCACAATAACGACAAGGATGTTTGTATCCTGGCATAATTAATAACCTCCTTCTTTAGTTTTTGATAAATCTAACTCCAATTCGACCTTTGATAAAGTTTTCTTGCCAAATTGGAGTTTGAATTTACTATTTTCTTTAGCAACTAAAAACGATAGAAATCCCTTGGCTTCAGATCGGGGGTCAAAATTATTTTCCATCTTATAATTTTCAAGAGAAATAATTTCACCGGATTCGTTTATCAGTCGCACTTCTTCATCATAAAATACAAAAACCTGCTTGGTGGAATTATTCTTTGCCTCAACATTTAACACTAAAAAATCTTTTCCCGCTGGAGCTCTCCGATTCTTAAACTCTGTCCATTTTTCCGCCGACATAATCTTAAAATCAATCCCTTGGTAATTTACTGTTTTATTAATATCAACGATTTTGGGTTTTGCCGCGGGGATTGGTTTCTCTTCCGCCTTCACAGGTTTAAACTCAGGCAGCTTACTATCCACGACATCATCATATTTCCACTCACCAAACTCCTTTTGTTCTTTGAGCCATTTTTGATACTTGGCAGGGTCGTAATCTTCTTTTCTTCCCGTCTTCTCTTCGAGAATTTTTGTGAATTTCTGGTACTCCTGCGCGACATTGCTTTTCAGCATATCGCTATAGAGGAACTTCGCTTTACTTTGGTCAAGCGTTTCCCGAAGTTTGTACGCTTCTTTAAATCTCTGGTCAACAGCACATGGTTCTAGAATGTCTTCCGGGGTAACAGTTACTTGCTGTCTGGAATTTATGACAACGCCTCTTTTAGTTTTCTTGTTTACCACTTCCATCGGGACGGCTTCAGAAGCAACCACCACGGAGCCGTCTTTAGAGATGTCTGCCCAGAACTCATTCGCACCGTGTGGAAATCTCAGCTCGGCAGTTGGAGTTATCACTTCCTTGTCCGTGGTGATTCTAAAAAGTCCATTTATTAGTTCTATCCTTTTTATCAGATTCCTTTTTATTCCAAGCAATAACTCGCTATTTGGAAACATGACAACCCCAGTTCCAGTTTCAGTATTGATAGGGCTTGGGCGATCCCATAAATCAGTCACATAGGATGTCGGACCTGTGATAATTCTATCACCATCTTTCAATTCTACCGATGTTTTGAATGGTACAGCCTCAATCTTTCTTTTTTTAACATCTCTTACTAAAGAGACATCGCCAATTGTATATGAAATTTTTACTTTTGACATTTTATACGCCTTTAAACCAATTATTATTGCTCATAATTTTAACCTCGCACACCCGTGATATAAGTAAACCCACCAAGACGCTGAAATTTATCTCTTCCTCTTGGATTCATGGTGAGCATGCCAGGATTATTCTTAATGAGTTTTAAAACCTGAGGAGTTGGAGTGGGATTATAAAATTCAAGTTCTATGTTGGAATATCCACCTATCTTCACAGGCTTGGCGTAAATTTCGGTCTCTGGGATTGGCTGAGGTACAATCTCCTTTGGTAAATTTCGGTCGAATACGCATTTTGTTCCCGGCCAATATCTTCCGTATTTGTAATTATTAACTTCAGCGTCTGCATAGAGATCAATTTTTAAAAGAAGTTGTTGTTCAGTCTCCGAAAGTTCGTGGAATTTTAGTTTCTTGGACAGATTCCAAATTAATTTTTGTACCACTGACTGCTCTAACTCTGGGTGTTCTATAACATAGGTCATTAATTTCAAGAAGAGGGGCATATCTATCATTTCATAGGAGAATATAAAGGGGTCATTGTGGTCAGGGGCGGGATAACCTGCGTCCAAGCAATAGCTTCTAAATTGCAAACGGACCTTTGAATTTGGTGGAATCGTGCCCTCCGTTCGTTTTGCTTTAAATATTTCGTCAGCCCCTGCAAGTTCTGATACATCTTTGAGATTTTGCGGATTAAAATTTAATTTGGTAACATAAAACAAGGCGTTTTCATCATCCATTCCTTTTGTCCATTTAAGACTATCATTCTGCGCACTTACATTAAATTGCAGCAAATCCATCACATCTTTTTTCCATTGCTCTGGTGTTCGATGTATTACCCTGCCGATGAAAAGCTGACGCAACTCTTGCAGCGCTGGTATTTTGGCAATGGCAAACTTATATTTCTGATATTGTGGCTCATCTAATTTTTCATCTGGTAGATAAATCGGTTCTCTTCTAAAGTTTATTGCCAGCATACAGCGATTTATTCTTTTGATAAAACTATCCACTTCTTTATGTAGGTCTTCTATGTTCTTGAAATTCGGATAATCCTTCCTGCTTACAATCCTGAAAAAGTAAGTTGCCTTTCCACCGCCTTCTCCAGAAATTGCTTCCATTGCAACTGCGTTTCCCGGTTCATTAGGATTCGTGCTATAAAGCGGTATCAAAAACCAGATATACTCTCCGGTTAAGTCTCCCAAAAGTCCACGTTTTAAACCGATACACAGTTTTTCTTGCTGAGAGAGTGATTTCAGGAAATCGTATTCTTCTTTTATGCCTGCAATTTCTAACTTCTTTTCCAATTCTACCCAGAGTTCAGGAGAAACTGATTCTAAGTCGCTCCTTCTGGCTGCTTTACCTTCTTTCATAAACCGAGCCGCTCGTCTTATAATTGATGGGTCGGATTTAGGTAATAATTCCTTAAGCGATGTTTGAGCTTTCAAAGAAAGTTCGTTAATTAAGTCGGAGAGAGTTTTCACAAACGGGTCAAATTGTCTGCCCATTTTAGATAAAACAAATTTCTCTCCAAAATCCGTGGTGATGGCAAGAGCAAATTTTTCATCCCGAATTTCTGAAATGTCGCTATAAGGGATTCTTACGAGTTCTCCTTTTTCTGGAATCACCACAATTGCGGTTTCATATAAGCGTGGTTCGCATTTTCCTTTTTGCAACTCTTTGCCATTTTCGTCAAAATAAACGAACTCTGCCTCTATTCCAGATTTTCTAAGCGTTTCATGCATAAGCATATCTTTCAGTAATATCTCGTTGCGCACCCTGTTGAGAACCCTCAAAAAATCTTCATAGCGATATCCAAGGTTGAAAAGGGTGAATTGTTCTTTCGAGGTCAAACCAAGGTAAATCTTATAATCTCTTTCCGAGACCTCAAGGATATCCCTAAAAGGAATTAACAACGCTTCACCAAATTTCGGAAGAATAGAGAGATTTTCTTCATCAAGTCGGGCCTGTGCTTCTCCGCCCCCAATTCTTTGTCCACCTTCATTGCTCAAGGAATAACTTAAAGAGCACTCCATAATAGTTACTTGTTTGTTTTCTTCATTCATAATAATTTTCTCCTTTCCGCCGCCGTTGTGCAAAAATGGAGCGAAGCGACATTTTGCACAACAAGTTTTAAACGCACTATTTAAAACTTGCTTAAAAATCGACCTTTTTGTATAATGATTTTCGTAATCATAAATATGGCACTCATAATTTAGCAACGCCTATCTACATTGTACAGAAAATTTCTAAATTTTACAAGGAAATCCATAAAAGATTAGAAACAACCCAAATTTACACAAAAGCTTCTACTCAAAAATTGAAAGAAATTGAGAGTCCTTTAGATGATTTATAAAAACGACCTAAAAATTTTTCAAAAGTTTTTTCGGCGAGCGGGTAAAAATTGGAGGGGTTCAAGGAGTGTGTGTCCCCGGAAAATTTTTGCCCGCGAGCCATTAGTAAAATTGCTCCGCAATTTTGCGTCAGTCAGCGTCAGGATTCTGCTCAAAAAAGGTTCGGATTTCGTCCAACAAACACCACAAAGTTTTCCACAAGACAACTCTTTTTTTATTTGCTAAAATTAGCTAAACACTTAAAGGTCGAATTATCCGCATATCCGTATTAATTCGTAATTCGTAGGGTTTATGATAGTTCAAACTTGGGCTGAGACTACAACTTATGCTCTCCAGAATCTCTGGCAGGGATTTCTAAGTTTTATTCCTACTCTAATCGGGGCAATAATTGTTTTTATTATTGGTTGGTTCATTGCTATTGGCATCGGGAAGTTGATAGCTGAAATTTTGACCAGGATAAAATTTAATCAACTTTTTGAAAAAACTGGTTGGAAGGAGGCCCTGGAAAAGGCGGAATTAAAAGTCAATGCTGCTGAGTTTGTCGGAGCAATTGTTAAATGGGTTTTGGTCATTGTCTTTTTATTGGCAGCGGTGGAGATTTTAGGTTTTGTTCAATTTGCCGCTTTTCTCAAAAGTGCTCTAGCTTATCTTCCCAATGTGATTGTGGCTGCCCTCATCTTCGTGGTCACGGTAATTGTAGTTGATATTGTTGAAAAGATAGTTAGGGCGGCAGTGGAGGGAGTTAAAATAGGATACGGTCATTTGGTTAGTGTAATTGTCAAGTGGTCGATTTGGATTTTCGCTATTTTGGCTATCTTGCATCAATTGGGAATTGCCAGACCTTTTATGGAGACATTATTTACCGGTTTTGTGGCTATGCTCGTAATTTCTCTTGGTATTAGTTTTGGTTTAGGAGGGAAAGAGGTAGCAGCGGAAATTTTACAAGATTTGAGGAAGAAACTGAAGGGATAAAAATTTAAGCTGGTTTTGTTTTTATCATTAAGGGCTTGACAAGAAGCCATGGTTTGTTAAAATTGAACCAGGTATGAGAAAAATGGGAACCATTCTAAATAAAGGAAGCGGTTAATATTCTGCAAATTTGATGTTTGCAGAGACCGCTTCGCTGAAGCGGTTTTTGATTGTAAGGACAGAAACAGAAAGTTCATTGAAAACTGAAAATTAGAAATTAAAAATTATAATTAGTGGTCATTCATTGCTAGCCAAGATGGTTACTTATGGGCGGATGGAGGATGCCTCGGGAGGTTGAGGCGATGAAGGACGTGGCGTGACTGCGAAAAGCCTCGGGGAGGTGTCTAGCAACCTTTGATCCGGGGATTTCCGAATGGGGAAACCTAATTTTGCGATAAGCGAAATTAGTCCCGTCGAATGGCGGGACAGCATACCCGCTGAAGTGAAACATCTCAGTAAGCGGAGGAAAAAGAAAACAAATGTTTATTCCCTGAGTAGCGGCGAGCGAAAAGGGAAGAGCCTAGATCGAGCATATAACTTGTTATGTGCTTCGAAGTTGATAAGAGAGAGGCGTTCCAAGGCTTTCGTCTTAAGTGAAAACTTTGGAAGGAGTGAAAAAATTGACGGTTAGACGAAATACTCTGGAAAGAGATACCAAAGGGGGTAATAGTCCCGTAGTCAAAAACCGAGCAATCTCTTAGTCTCTTTTCTTAAGTACCACGGGAAAAGAAAGTCCTGTGGGAAGCAGGGTCGACTAACGACCCAAGGCTAAATACTCAACCTCACCAATAGTGAACCAGTACCGTGAGGGAAAGGTGAAAAGTAGGGAGGTGATCCCGGTGAAATAGAACCTGAAACCATCTCGCTCACAAAAAGTCGGAGCCCGCAAGGGTGACGGCGTACTTTTTGGAGAACGAACCAACGAGTGTCCCGCACCAATTTGTCTAAGCGCTTCTAGCGCGAAAGCAAAGGGAAACCAAGTCTTAAAAGGGCATATTAAATTGGTGTGGAACGACCCGAAGCCAAGCGAGCTTGCCATGGCCAGGGTGAACTTCGTCGAAAGACGAGGGGAGGCCCGAACCCGTGAGCCGTGCAATACTCTGGGATGAGCTGTGGCAAGAAGAGAAAACCTAAACGAGCTTGGTGATAGCTGGTTCTCCCCGAAATAGTTTTGGGACTAGCGCCCGCCAGAATTTTGTTTTCCAGAGGTAGAGCACTGGAAAGAATATCGTGGAGCAATCCAGGCATTCTTACCAAACTCCGAATGCTGGAAAATTTAGACGGGTAGTTAGACTATGGGGGCTAAGCTCCGTAGTCAAAAGGGGAAAAGCCCAAATCTTCATCTAAGGTCCCTAAACTGAGCTAAGTGTTTCAAAGGAAGTGGAATTCCATTGATAGCTAGGAGGTTAGCTTAGAAGCAGCTACCCTTTAAAAAGTGCGTAACAGCTTACTAGCTAAGGGATTCTGCACCTAAGCATTTATCGGGGCTAAGCTCAGTACCGAAGATAAGGCTGAGCACATAATTTTTTATGTGCTCGGGGTAGGGGAGCGTTCTTAGCGCAGCGAAGTCAAACTGTGAGGTTTGATGGAGCGCTGAGAAGTGAGAATGTTGGTATGAGTAACCGCAATAGCAGTGAAAACCTGTTACACCGAAAACCTAAGGTTTCCTTGGCAATGGCGATCATCCAAGGGTTAGGCGATCCTTAAGCAAACCCGAAAGGGGTAGCTGATGGACAGCCGGTTAATATTCCGGCCCTCCCGTTAGATAAACTTCAAATGACGCAGTCAAAATCTTTGGAAGAGTTATTGGATTCTGAGGTGGGTTTATCCTGCCGTTCCAAAGGTTAGATTGCCCAGAAAAGTTTGAAATATACTATCTAACGGGATCCGTACCGCAAACCGACACAGGTAGGTCGGCGTAAGAGTGCCAAGGTGAACGGGTGAAAGCTCCTGAAGGAACTCGGCAAAAAAGTGGTCGTAAGTTCGCGATAAGACCTACCCAGTTTATCTGGGTTGCAACAAAAGACCCCTAGCGACTGTTTATCAAAAACACAAGTCCCTGCTCAACTCGTAAGAGGATGTATAGGGGCTGAGGCCTGACCAGTACCTGTGTGTTAAAGTTGCCGGTCCAAGCACATAACTTGTTATGTGCTCGGGCTGAGTGGCTTAAGCCACAGGCTAACGTCCGCAGTAACTATAACTGTGTTAAAGTAGCGTAACCCCTTGCCACGTAAGTTGTGGCCCGCATGAAAGGTTTAACGACTAGGGGACTGTCTCCAGGAGTTACCCGGTGAAATTGCAATAAGCGTGAAGATGCGCTTTACCTGCGGCTAGACGGAAAGACCCCGGGAGCTTTACTGTAGGGTGGTATTGAATTTTGGGTTTTGATGCGTAGCGTAGTGGGGAGGCTTTGAAGTTCTGGTTTCGGCCAGAACGGAGCCGCCAATGAAACACCCATCTTTGAAACTCTTAGTTCTAATCTCGCGTTAAAGGCGGGAGACAGTGCTACTCGGTCAGTTTAAGTGGGGCACTTGCCTTAATTTATGGGGCCATTTGAGAGGAATCTCAAATGCAAACTCGACTAATATGCTGGGACATCTGGAGTACTTAAGGAGTAATCCAACAAGTGAAACCAGATAATCAGCAGGGAAATCATTTTTAAAGCGATACCCTCAACGACTGTACGTCGAGTCCCCGTGAGATATGAAATTATCACACGGGGTAGTGATACAGTCTGAACTTTAGGGCGACCTAAAGATTCGGTAAAGTTAGTTTTAGTGCCCACTAACTAACCCGAAACTTAGAGCTCAAAAATTTATGAGGAGTAGAGAAATAGAGGAATACAAGAGTAAACTTTCTCTAAGTGAGAGACAAAAAGAAATATTGATTGGATTGATTTTAGGAGATGGCCATCTGGAGAAACTTTATACCCCGACACTAGGAAGGTTAAAAGTAGAACATAGTTACAAACAAAAAGACTATGTAGATTGGCTTTACGAAGAATTCAGAAATTGGGTAAGGAGCAAACCAAAATCAAAGAGAAAGAAAGTTTGGAATAAAACTTACCTGAATTATGGATTCCTTACTTATGGACATAGAATGTTAGGAGAGTTTCAAGAAAGGTTTTATAGGAATAGAAAGAAAATCGTACCCAAAGAGTTAGAAAAAGATATTACTTCTTTAGGATTAGCGATTTGGTTTATGGACGACGGTTCGATTAAATCAAGAAGACATAAAGGATTATTCTTGAATACTCAGGACTTTAAGAAAAGCGATGTCCAAAAACTTCAGCAAATACTTAAAAAGAAATTTGATCTATCCAGTTCAACAAGACAAGACGAGAAAGGAGAGCAGATATATCTAGGAGGAAAATCGGCAGAAAAATTTATTGGGATAATAAAATCTTATATAATTCCTTCAATGGAATATAAAATCCCTAGAGCTTTAAAATTAACAAAATTGCCTAAAAGGTAATGGAGGCGTTTAAAGGTCGGCTAGCTCCGGATGGAAATCGGAGTGGTCGGGCAAAGCCAAAAGCCGGCTTGACTGCAAGGCAAATATGCCGCGCAGAGAGGAAACTCGAACTTAGTGAACCGACGGATTTTAGTAGAAAATCCGAAGATCATCAGCCAAAAGTTACCCCGGGGATAACAGGCTAGTAGGGCCCGCGAGTCCTCATCAACGGCCCTGTTCGGCACCTCAAAATTTTTAGCCGACAAAATCGGGGTGCTATGACAGCAATGTCATATTAAAAATTTGGCTAATAACGGTGAAACCCAAACTCTTTCATGTTAAAATAAAAGAATGGGTAATACCGTGGGAAGTCTAACTCAAGTACAAAAATCGATTATTATTGGATCACTATTAGGTGATGGATATTTAAGAATTATTTCAGGAAGGAAAAATGCTTTTCTCGAAATCAATCACAGTATATCTGAAAAAGATTACGTTGATTGGAAATATCTGAAATTAAGAGATTTGGTAAAGAGTTCTCCGAAACTGAGAAAAGGAAAAGGACGAAGAGTCGCTTATCGATTCTTTACCCAACAACATCCAGCATTGACAAAGTTTTACCAGAAATTTTATCGAAGCAGAGAGAAAATTGTTCCCAATCTAAAGCTGGATCCATTAATGATAGCAGTGTGGTTTATGGATGACGGAAGCAAAAGTTATAAGACTTGTTACTTAAATACTCAACGTTTCGATTATCTATCACAGAAAAGATTGATCCAAATGTTGAAAAAGCAATACAAAATTGATAGTTCATTGAATCGAGATAAGGAATATTACCGTATTAGGATAAAACAAGGTAGTGCAGAAAGATTTAAGAAATTAATTAAAAATTATATAATTCCAGAAATGAAATACAAACTTGGGTAGTGACCCCGTAGAGACTTAGTTGTAAATACAACTGGATGATGGTAATTCCAACCCATCATAATACGCCAACTCCCATGAGATATAATATTCTCACGGGGTGAAGATATAGTCCACGCTATTAGAAATAATAGAGAAAGTACGATGTCGGCTCATCACATCCTGGAGGTGAAGTAGCTTCCAAGGGTTGGGCTGTTCGCCCATTAAAGTGGTAC
>Ga0210024_1002111_pt1 | contig 17356 bp, 18 predicted proteins | sample CryGeymeta201525_FD_183988 | JGI IMG/M metagenome (GOLD analysis project Ga0210024, IMG submission 183988) | Groundwater microbial communities from Crystal Geyser aquifers in Utah, USA - Crystal Geyser metaG 2015-25 (SPAdes) (version 2) | ecosystem: Environmental > Aquatic > Deep subsurface >... | reverse complement strand
CGATATCCCAACCCTGCCGATTGAGGCTTGTCGGGTTGTGTTTTGCCCAGAATTTTTCCAGCAGTTGCGCATAGCTGATGATGGCCGGATCAAATTGCAGATCGACCACTTCGGCATGCCCGGTTGCGCCGCTGCAAACTTGCTTATAGCTGGGGCTTTCGGTGTGGCCGCCCATGTAGCCGACCTGGGTCTCAATCACCCCTGCGGTCGTCCGGAACAGCTCTTCAACCCCCCAGAAACAGCCGGCAGCAAAAGTTGCTCTTGCCATGGTTAAAACCTCCCATCATATAACCGTCCAGCTCCGCAGGCTCATGGAATGCAACTCCAGACGGGGGTGAATAGCGACCAGATCTTTTCGGCAGCATAGCATATTTTCAGGCAGTTGGAGGCAGCCAGGAAGTCTCCCGCTGCATTCATGCCAACCCTGTCCTGCCGATGTTCTCGGAGAGGCTGAGAGCAACGGCTGCGGCTGCAATTTAGCCTCAACACGCTTTTTAGTGTAGTATCAGGGGAAAACTCAGGAGAAGAAAAATGGCCGATGAAAAGAGTATGACGCAGCAACTTTCGGAAAAGTACGGGGCCCAGGGCGACCCCACTGGCTGGTTCGAGGAAATTTATCAGTTGTCCGGGGGAGAAATCGACCGGGTTCCCTGGGCCGATCTGGTCGCCAACCCCTGTTTGGTCGGCTGGTTACAAAAAAACACCGCCCCCGGAAAACGGGCGATCGTCGTCGGTTGCGGTCTGGGGGATGATGTCGATTTCCTGGCTCGCGCAGGCTTCAGCGTGACGGGTTTTGACATCGCGCAAACCGCCATCGCCATGAGTCGTAAACGTTTTCCCGCCATCGCCGACCGCTTCCAGGTCGCAGATCTTTTCGCCCTTCCGCCTGGGTGGCAGCAGGGCTTCGATCTGGTCTTCGAGTGCAACACCATTCAGGCATTAACCGGCGAACTGCGCCTCAGAGCCCTAAACGCCATCGCCGCGCTGGTCGCGCCGGGGGGCGTGGTGCTGGTCAGTTGCCGCAGCCGCAAACCGGGAGAAAAAGCAACCGCCTTCCCCCTGCCTCTCGACCACCATGAAATTGCCGGCTTCGAACGCGCTGGGCTCAAGCGACTTTCCATTGATGAATACGAAGATGACCAGCAGCCACCCGTGCCGCACTTTTTCGCCTGTTACCAGCGCCATAAATTACGGCGTTTTTAAAAAATAATTACTGTGTGGTGTTTCTATTCACCATCCCGAGCCCGCCATGAACCGCTTAGCTGTCGTTTTGATGACGACAGCTAACCCCAAGGAGACTGATGCGACCCGCGGAATGGGGGTTCCGGGCTCTGGGTTTACGGGGCTGAGGAGATGGCTGAGGAGATACGATTCCAGAAAACAAAACGGCCTGCCGTTACATACCCCGACAGGCCGTTGATACTGCTGGTAAGCGGCAAGTTTAGCGCCGTCCGCTCACTTGAATCCGAATAATTGCGCGTTTAAGCGCTGTTTCCATGATGCGATAATTGACATCATCCGACGGGAGTTTTTTCAAGGCATCTTCAGCACGGCCAAGAGCGGCCTTGGCGCGCTCAAGATCAATTTCATCGGCCTTTTCGGCGGTATCAACCAGAATAGTTACCCGATCTTCGGCCACCTCCAGATAGCCCCAGTTCACCGCGATGAAGCTGGTTTTGCCATTTTGCTTATAGCTCAGTTCCCCAATCTTAAGGGTTGTCAACAAGGGCGTGTGTCCAGGAAGCAGGCCCAATTCGCCCAATGAACCGGGCGCAGTAATCTCGTCCACGTCGAGGGACAATACCTTGCGATAAGGTGTAACCAAATCAAGTGTCAGCTTTTCAGCCATCAGGATAATCCTTTTTTACTGCAATCCCGTTATCAATCAAGCCGCCATGCTTTTGGCTTTTTCAATTGCTTCTTCAATGGTTCCGACAAGATAGAACGCCTGCTCGGGGAGATTGTCGTGCTTGCCCTCCAGAATTTCCTGGAAGCCCTTGATCGTATCTTTCAGCTCAACATACTTGCCGGGCGAGCCGGTAAAGACTTCAGCGACATGAAAGGGCTGCGAAAGAAAGCGCTGAATCTTGCGCGCCCGGGCGACGACCAATTTGTCGTCTTCGGACAGTTCGTCCATGCCTAAAATGGCAATAATATCCTGAAGATCTTTGTAGCGCTGTAAAACATATTGCACGTCGCGCGCAGTTTTATAATGCTCTTCACCAATCACCTGGGGGTCAAGAATCCGGCTGGTGGAGTCAAGGGGATCAACCGCTGGGTAGATGCCGAGCTCGGCAATTTGCCGCGACAAAACCGTGGTCGCATCCAAGTGAGCAAAAGCGGTGGCCGGAGCCGGGTCAGTCAAGTCATCGGCTGGCACATAGATGGCCTGAACCGAGGTGATGGAACCCTTGTCGGTGGTTGTAATTCGCTCTTGCAATTCACCCATTTCAGTTGAAAGGGTTGGCTGGTAACCAACCGCCGAAGGAATGCGGCCAAGCAAAGCCGAAACTTCGGAACCGGCCTGGGTAAAACGGAAAATATTATCGACGAAAAGCAGCACATCCTGGCCCTCTTCATCACGGAAATATTCAGCGACAGTCAAGGCCGACAACGCCACGCGGGCACGAGCACCCGGCGGTTCGTTCATCTGACCGTAGATTAAGGAAGCCTTGTTCAAAACTCCCGATTCCTTCATTTCTTCCCAGAGGTCGTTCCCTTCGCGGGTGCGCTCGCCAACGCCGGCAAAAACCGAGAAGCCCCCATGTTGCTGGGCGACGTTGTTGATCAGCTCCATAATTAGCACGGTTTTCCCGACCCCGGCGCCGCCGAACAAGCCAATTTTCCCACCCCGTGAATAGGGCGCCAGCAAATCGACAACCTTGATCCCGGTTTCAAAAGCTTCAACCTTGGTCGACTGGCTGACAAAGTCCGGGGCCGGACGATGGATTTCCCATTCGTTTTCCGCCCCGATCGGCCCGCGCTCATCAACTGGCTCCCCGATAACATTCATGATCCGCCCCAATGTTTTGGGGCCGACGGGCATAACAATCTGCTTGCCGGTATCTAGAACCTCCTGACCACGAACAAGACCATCGGTCGCATCCATGGCAATCGCGCGAATGGTATTTTCACCGAGGTGTTGGGCGACTTCAACGACAAGATTCCATTCTTCGCCAGAGAGCGCCGGATTGGTAATTTTTAGTGCATGATAAATCTCTGGCAATTTGCCTGGCTCAAACTCAACGTCGACAACAGGTCCAATAACCTGTGTGATCTTTCCCTTATTCATGGTAACCCTTTCTCATCCTGCCGGAAAAAAACTTTGATATTCTCTGAGGGGTAAGACGTATTCCCTGATTATTTCACTGATTCGGCCCCGGAAATGATTTCCATCAACTCTTTGGTAATGGCGGCCTGACGCGCACGATTATATTGCAACGTCAGTTTGCTGATCATCTCAGACGCATTGCGGCTGGCACTGTCCATTGCGGCCATGCGCGCACCATGTTCAGAGGCGTTTGATTCAAGTAAACCGCGAAAAACCGCAACATCGACCATTTTTGGCAGAATTTGCGCTAAAACTTCACTACGATTCGGCTCGTAAATATAATCCGTTTCATCGCTTGTGGCCGATTCGGTCTCTGGCTGAATCGGCAGCAACTGCTCCAAGGTTACAATCTGACTGATGGCACTTTCAAACGCATTATAAATCAGAAAGATCGCGTCATAGGTTTCGTCGTCATATTTTGCGACAAGTTCCTGACCGATCAAAGATGCCGTTTTATAATTGAGTTGCGCACCAATGTTTTCGTAGACCTTGACAATATTTTTACCCAGACGGTTACGTAAAAACTCGTTGCCCTTACGCCCGGTGATCATGAGATCAATAGTTTCATAACCCTGGGGGTTATCGCGCACAAAACGCTCGGCGGCCTTAGAAATATTGGCATTAAAACCACCACACAAACCACGATCAGCCGTCATCAGAAGCAAAAGTGCACGTTTTTTGCCCCGCGAAAATAACATGTGATGGCCGTCATCACCACCGCGTCGCGCCAGATTCGCAAGCACCTGCTGAAGTTTTTCAGCGTAGGGGCGCGCTGAAACGGCAGCATCCTGAGCCCGACGTAACTTGGCTGCCGAGACCATTTTCATGGCCTTGGTGATCTGCTGGGTGTTTTTTACCGAGCTGATCCTTTTTTTTATGTCCTTGAGACTGGGCATTTATCTCTACCTTCCGACGAAAGTTTTAATCAGGCGCTGAATTGACTCTTGAATTCGTCGAGAGCTTTCTTGATCCGCCCCTCCAATTCGGCGTCCAGGGCCTTCTTGGTGGTCAGGTCTTTGAGCAGGTCAGCTTTCTGGCTATCAACAAACAAAATCATTTCTTTTTCGTAACGCTGAACAGCCGCTGCCGGAATTTCATCCAAATAACCATTATTGGCAGCGTAAATAGCGAGAACCTGTTTGGCGAAGGGCAGAGGTTGATACTGCCCCTGTTTGAGAATTTCGACCAAACGCTCACCACGGGCAAGCTGTTTCTGGGTCGCCGCATCAAGGTCGGAGCCAAACTGGGCAAAAGCGGCCATTTCTCGATATTGTGCAAGGGCCAGGCGCAGGGTTCCGGCAACTTGCTTCATGGCTTTGACCTGGGCCGCGCCACCAACCCGCGAAACCGACAAACCCACGTTGATGGCAGGACGCACCCCAGAATAGAACAGATCTGTTTCCAGGAAAATCTGGCCATCGGTAATGGAGATAACGTTGGTCGGGATGTAAGCCGAAACGTCGCCGGCCTGAGTTTCGATAATCGGCAGGGCCGTCAGACTACCAGCTCCTAAGGCGTCATTAAGTTTGCAGGCCCGCTCAAGCAACCGACTGTGCAGATAGAAAACGTCGCCCGGAAAAGCCTCACGGCCCGGCGGTCGGCGCAGCAGCAAGGAAAGCTGACGATAGGCAACGGCCTGCTTGGAAAGATCGTCATAAACAATAAGAGCATGCCGGCCATTATCCCGGAAAAACTCGCCCATGGTGACACCGGTATAGGGGCTGATAAATTGGAGCGGAGCAGGGTCAGAAGCAGTAGCCGCAACCACAATGGTGTAATCCATGGCACCATGTTGACGCAGTTTTTCAACGACCTGGGCCACGGTTGAGCGCTTTTGACCAATCGCGACATAAACGCAAACGACATCCTGGCCCTTTTGATTCAGGATGGTATCCAGCGCGACAGCCGTTTTTCCGGTTTGACGGTCACCGATTATAAGTTCGCGCTGACCTCGACCGATGGGAACCATGGCATCAATCGCCTTAAGACCCGTCTGCATCGGCTCATGAACCGACTTGCGCGCAACAATGCCGGGGGCCTTAAGTTCAACCTGACTGTAGGTTTCGGTAGCGATTTCGCCCTTGCCATCGATGGGAATGCCAATGCCATTGACGACCCGGCCAATCAGGGCATCGCCAACGGGAACGCGCACAATTTGCTCGGTGCGTTTCACCTGGTCGCCCTCTTTAATATGTTCGGAATCGCCCAGAATCGCGGCACCAACATTGTCTTCTTCGAGGTTCAGAACCATGCCCATGGTGCCGCCGGGAAATTCCAGCAACTCGCCGGCCATGGCCTTGTCCAAACCATAAATCCGGGCAATCCCGTCACCAACCGAAATAATGGTTCCTGTTTCACTAACTTCGACTTCACGGCCAAAGCCTTCAATCTGCTTCTTGATAATGGCACTGATTTCTTCTGCTCTGATTTCCATGATATTTTATTATCCCTTTGCTAAGGTATCGGCGATCTGCTTCAGCTGGGTTTTCACACTACCATCAAACAATTTTCCCCCCATTTCAGCCTTAACACCACCAATGAGTTTTTTATCAACTTCAAGATTCAAGACAATCTTTTTGCCGGTCTGCTTTTCCAGCCCACCGCGTATTTTAGCCCCGGTTGCCTCATCAAGAATCTGCGCCGATGTCAGGGTCGCTCTTATAATCCCAGCCAATTCATCGGCAAACTGGCGGTAATTCTTTGAAATTTGGGGAATTTTCCCAAACCTTCCTTTCTCAAGTAACAAACCGAGAAAGCGTTTCATCCCATCACTCAGCTTCATGGTTTCAGCCACATCGGCAACAATGGCAACCTTTTTTTCCAGAGCAAATGCTGGGCTGTCGAGGAGTTGCCGCAAAAAACTCTCACGTTCCATAACGGCGGCGACAGCAACCAATTCATCGGCGTAGGGCTCAACCTGCCCCTGCTCTTTACCTAGCGCCAAAAGAGCCTTGGCATAACGGATAGAAATTGCACTCTGGCTCAATGTAAGTCTCCCACTTTTTGCATATACTCATCAATCAGACGGCTATCGTCTGCGTTGGTAAAGTTTTTCTTCAACATCTGCTCGGCCACATCGACCGCCAACTTGACAGCTTCGGCTTGCAGGGCGGCGCGGGCGCGGGCAACTTCCTGAGCGGCAGCATTTTCAGCCTCTTTTTCAATTTTCACTGCTGTTTCACGGGCAGTCGCGAGAATTTTTTCTTTCTCTAACTCGCCTTCGCGGCGAATAGCGGCGCCTATCTGCGCTATTTCCGCATCCGCAGCCGCAAGTTTCTGGTCATACTCGGCAAAACGGGCTTCGGCGTGTTGCTTGATCTGTTCGGCTTCGGCCAAGGCCTTGGCAACCTCTTCACTGCGACCACTGAGACCTTTTTTGATCGGTTTGGTCACAAAATAGATCAGGATAGCAGCCATAATGGCAAAATTGAAAACCCGATACAGAAAGTCTTTGAGCAGAACACCGGAAGCAACGTGATGCCCCTCGCCTCCAGTGGCGTAAGCAAGCCCGGTTGTCACCCCAAGGAGAACAAGAGTCAGCAAAATTTTACGTTTTACGCGCATTGATTTTCCTTTTTTTTCAGACCAGTTTGCGGCCCAGAACTTTCGTAGCAATTTGCCCGGCCAGCTCATCGACCCCCTGATGCAGGATCCGGCGTGCATCAGACGCTTCCTGTTCAACGTGAGTGCGAATTGCCTTGATGCGGCTGGCAGCTTTTTGCTGCGCTTCAGCAGTCAGCGCCGATTCCTGCTGCTGGGCTGTCTTGCATAACAGGTTTCGCTCGATGACCGCTTCAGCTTTTGCGTCGGCTAACTGCTGTTGATAGCGTTTCATTTTGGCGTCAATCGCACTTTCGAGACTTTGAGCCCGGGTTTTATCGCCCTCAATTTGCTCACGGCGTTGCGCCATAACCTTCATGAGCGGGCGATACAAAATTTTGTTCAGAATAAACATCAGAACAACAAAATTGATAAACTGCAAAAACAGCGTCGAGTCCAGACTGATCACAATAGATTCCTTGTTAACGTTCTGTTTATGACAAACAGGTATACTGTATACAGCGATTTTTGAGAATTTATTTTACCAAAGGCCGAAAAACAGGCGATTGCTAACATAATGCCGCCGCAGATGTCAACTTTTTTTGCGAAATTAACCACTTTTTTTCGGGCACCGGACAGCTGATTCTGGCGCTATTCACTGCTTGCCGCATCGGTGGACGGCATCTTTATTTCGCCGTTGAAATTAACCGTTTCCGCGATTTTTAACTGGGGTGTTTGCAGGAGACCAGTCACGCGGGCCTTACCTAATAATTCAATCCCGGTGCTTGCGACAACCTGCCCTTTAAATTTCCCACTGAGTATCAAAAGCCCAACCTGAATACTGCCTTCAACTTCAGCGGTGTCGCCAATAATCAAGGTGTCTGACGACTGAATTTCGCCGCTGAACTTGCCATCAATGCGCACAACCTCATCAAAGCTCAGCTTGCCTTCAAAATAACTGCCTGCCCCCAAAAACGCCTTGATTTCAGATTTTTCGATTTTTTTCACTCTGTTCCCACCACATCCCAGCAAAAGTCGATCCTGTCAATTTGTAGTAATTCAGCATGCAGAACCCAAGACAGCCATGGAACGGGTATTTGTCCGCCTGAGTGGCGACAGCAAAGCTCCAAGGATGAAGTCATGCGCCCCGCGGAAGATTAGCTCGGGCCATGTTTCTCGCGCGCTCAAGACTTTGGGTAAATTTACGTTGCGAGCCCGATACGTTCGAGGATCCGATCAAGTTCATCGAGACTCTGATAGTTTATTTCTAGCTTGCCACCCCGGCCATCAGACCTGGGTGCAATGCGGGTTTGAGCCCCCAGATACTGGGTCAATGAGCTGATAAGTGCATCCAGGTTCGGGTCTGGCGGCGGCACGGGTTTTTTTATACTAGCCGCACCAGTAAAATTTTTAATTTTTTTAACCAGCTTTTCGGTGTCACGCACTGATAATTTACGTGCCATAACTTGCCGGGCGGCCTCGACCATATCTTCATCGTCATCAAGGGACAAAATAGCCCGCGCGTGCCCCATACTTAATTGTCCAACAAGAAGTTTCTCGCGGATTGATGCGGGGAGTTTCAAGAGTCGCAGGGCATTGGTGATGGTGGGTCGCTCCTTACCAACTCGCTTGGCAACTTCTTCCTGAGACAGGTCAAACACTTTAATCAAGTTTTGGTAGGCTTCGGCCTCTTCAAGCGGGTTTAAATCTTCACGCTGAATATTTTCTATCAGAGCAATCTCAAGGGCGGAATCTTCGCTGACATCTTGAATCACCACGGGTAGTTTATCGAGCCCGGCGCGTTGCGCCGCACGCCACCGACGTTCACCCGCGATTATTTGATAGTGTTCACCAACTCTACGCACAACCAGAGGCTGAATGACGCCCTTTTCTTTAATCGAGGCCGTCAATTCGGCCAGGCTAGCTTCGTTGAAGTTCTTGCGCGGCTGGTTACTATGAGGGAGCAGTTCTTCAATCGGGCATTGAAAATATTTTTTGCCCCCTTCCTGAACGGCACTATTGAGCAAGGCTCCGATTCCCTTTCCAAGCGCGGGTCGCTTTGCCATGTTTAGGTTCTCTCTCGTTGAATGATCTCATGGGCAAGATCAAGGTAGGCTCGCGCCCCACTTGAGGCGATATCGTAAAGTAAGGCGGGCTTGCCATAACTTGGCGCCTCGGACAAACGCACATTACGTGGAATAATCGTCTGAAAAACTTTTTTGCCAAAATGGGTGCGAATTTCTTCGCTGACCTGACGACACAAATTATTTCTGCCATCAAACATGGTCAGCAAAATTCCACCAATTTTCAAGCCAGGGTTGAGTTCACCCTGAATCAAACGGATTGACTGCATCAACTGCCCCAATCCCTCCATGGCGTAAAATTCACACTGCAAGGGGATTAAAACTTCGTTGGCCGCCGTCAGTGCATTGAGAGTCAGCAGAGATAAAGACGGGGGGCAATCAACGATAATGTAATCGTAATTCTGGGCGATGGCGGCAATGACCCGCTTCAGCTTCAACTCGCGTTCGTCTTCAGCGATCAGCTCAATTTCCGCACCAATAAGATTCGTGTTAGACGGCAGCACACTGAGATATTTAATTTCACAGCCCACGATGACGTCCTCCACCTGGGCATCACCAACCAAAACGTCATATATTGTTGTTATTATTGATGTTTTGTCAACACCAAGGCCGCTACATGCATTCGCCTGTGGATCCATATCAATTAGAAGTGTGCGCTTTTCAGCAACGGCGAGGGAGGCCGCCAGATTAACCGCGGTTGTCGTTTTACCTACGCCGCCCTTTTGATTGGCCACCGTGACTATTTTCGACATAACTTTTCTCCTCAGTGCGCGCGGAGAGTACCATAACCCGAACCTGAAAGCACTTTTTTTTGTATCGCCATTACGCCTGCTTAACAAACACAAGAAATTGGCGACGTGCTTTTGAAAAAGGGAGAATGTAGGTGTCACGATGGAGGAGTTGGATGTTTTCTTGAATACATAAACTGTTAAGTAAATTTTTGTCCAGCTCAGCCGCTCCCAGCATAAAATATAATCGTGTCCCCGTACGGATCAAGTGGCGAGTAAAAGCGAAGAATTGTTCCATCTTTGCAAAAGCACGGGCGACAATCTGCGTTGGCGGACTCTGCGGCAGATAGCTTTCAACCCGCTGATTAACAACCTGCAGATTGGTCAGGTGCAAGCTGCGTTTAATGTGTTTCTGAAATGCACACTTCTTGCCGACAGTTTCAAGACTCGTGACCTCAAGTTGACGCGCGGCAATAGCCAGGGGCACCCCGGGCAAACCGGCCCCCGAACCAACATCTAACAATTGTCCCGCGTGACACCATTTCAACAAAACTAAAGAATCAATGAGGTGCTTTTCAAGCATGGCCAATGGGTCAACGATTGCGGTCAAATTAATTCGCGTATTCCAACGGAGCATTTCATCGAGAAAATATATTTCCTGGTCTAAAGCCTCGTTCTCCAGAGAAACGTCAAAATCCTTGAGGGCCTGCCGCAGCAGATCTACGCGTGTTTGCATTTTTTTAAATAAATACTCAGAACAGCCACGGCCGCTGGAGTAACCCCCTGAATGCGACCAGCCTGCCCGAGGGTTTCCGGCCGTATTTTCGAAAGCTTTTCGACAACCTCTTTTGACAAACTCGGAATATTCAAATAATCAAAATCTTCCGGAAATTTTTGATCCTCCAGGCTCTTGATTCGCGCAACCTGTTCGGCCTGGCGTTTAAGGTAGCCTTCATATTTGACGGATATTTCTAACTGCTCGAGAACCTCGGGCGGCAATAAGGAAAAATCCTTGTCGAGCTGAGCTATGTGGGCGATGCTAATTTCAGGGCGGCGCAACAACTCGGCAAAACTTCCCCCATGCACCAAGTTCACACCATCGGTCAGGGCAAGGGCCTGGACATTCCGCGGGGTAAATCTCCCTGCCCTTAATTTTTCTTCGGCCTTGCTCAGGAGAGCCATTTTCTGGGCATATATCTCCCAGCGCTCATCATCAATCAAACCAAGGGAACGTGCAATTGGAGTCAAACGCTGATCGGCGTTGTCTTCACGCAACAGCAAGCGATATTCCGCACGCGAGGTAAACATCCGATAGGGCTCTATGGTTGGCTGAGTGGTCAAATCGTCAATCATGACACCCATATAGGCCTGAGATCGATCGAGAACTAAAGGGTCTAAGCCTTTGATTCGCTGAGCGGCATTAAGACCCGCGATCAAACCCTGAGCGGCAGCCTCCTCGTAACCCGAGGTTCCATTGATCTGGCCCGCATGGAATAGGCCGGGGACAGCTTTCACCTCAAGACTTTTCTTTAGCTGCACCGGTTCAACAAAGTCATATTCGATAGCATAGCCAGGGCGCATTATTTCCACCTGGCTCAAGCCGCGCATACTGCGAAAAAATGCCAGTTGGACATCAGGCGGCAATGACGTTGACATCCCGCTGGGATAGACCTCCGAACTCCGCAAACCATCAGGCTCCAAGAAGGTTTGATGTGACACCCGGTCCGGAAAGCGCACCACCTTATCCTCAATGGAGGGACAATACCGCGGTCCAATTCCTTCAATCACGCCGGAATACAAGGGAGAGCGGTGCAGATTTTCACGAATAATCTGATGGGTTTTTTCATTGGTGTTTGCAATATAACAACAAACCTGTTCCAGATCTGGGTTGTTTTTTTTAAAGGAAAAACCCCGCGGGCAATCGTCCCCGGACTGTTTTTCCAAGCCTGAAAAATCAATACTCTTCGCGCTTAAACGTGCTGGAGTCCCGGTCTTGAAACGACCAATTTTCAGACCTAAATCTTTTAAACACTCAGATAAGCCCTCGGATGCGGGCTCCCCCGCCCGCCCGCCCGCGTAATTCTGCATCCCAATATGAATTAAACCGCGCATAAAGGTTCCGGTCGTCAAGACCACCGCGTCCCCCGCAAAAAAAAGACCTTCGCGCGTTGTCACCCCCCTTACTCCCTGGTCTCCAGTTTCAACACGAACAACCACGCCCTGCTTGAGATCCAGACTTGCTTCTAACTCAAGAAACTGCTTCATTGTGCGGCTATAGAGTAAACGATCGGTCTGGGCGCGACTTGCCCGAACAGCCGGCCCCTTGCGCATATTCAAACGTCTAAATTGTATCGTTGCGGCGTCAGCGCAAAGCCCCATGGCCCCACCCATAGCATCAACCTCATAAACGAGGTGCCCCTTAGCAGAACCGCCGATTGCCGGATTGCAAGACATCAATGCCACGACGTCCAGGTTCATACTTAAGATCAGAGTGCGGCACCCACACCTGGCTGCCGCCAGCCCAGCCTCACATCCAGCATGGCCAGCCCCAACCACAATCACGTCGTATTTTTTGCCATAGCTAGACATAGCAGAAATCACCAAACCCTAACCTCATGTTCCACGTGGAACATAAAACTACTTGCCAACACAAAATTTAGAAAAAATTAAATCCAAAACATCCGCGGAAGCACTCTCGCCAGTTATTTCACCAAGCTGAAGCAAAGCGTCACGTAATTCGAAAGACATCAGTTCCAATGAGGCAGATTCTGCGGCAAGGTTAAGAAAACGATCCAGGGCCAAGAGTGTGCGATTAGCTGCATCACGCTGCCGGAGGTCAGTTAAGACAACGGAAGAATCCGATAAAAGATTATCACCAATGAGAAAATCGTGAATTTTGCTTCTTAAAAGATCTAAACCCGAACCGGTCAAGGAAGAAAGGCACACCGCATCGGCGAGTAAATTTTGGGGTAAACAAGAAGAAAAAGGGAGATCTGACTTACTCAAAACATAAACGAGGCGCTCTTGGTGGTCTTCGCAGTAAGCCAAGGCTGAACGATCAGCCGAGGTAAAACCAGAACTTGCATCAATCAGAAAAAGAATCATATCCGCCGTCTGTATTTTTTTTTGCGCACGCAAAACACCCTGTATTTCTATGGTGTTGTGGCTCTCAATTAAGCCGGCAGAATCGATTAAGCGAATTTTTAAACCGTTAATAAGCAGAGTTTCCTCAATAAGATCCGTTGTTGTGCCAGGGATATCCGTAACAATCGCGCGATCCTCTCTCAGCAAGGCATTCAACAGGGAGCTTTTACCCACATTCGGTCGCCCTACCAATATAACCGTGGCACCGTCGGTATACAGTCGGCCGGTATTATAAGTTTCGACCAAAGAAACCAAACGTGCTTTGAGATTCGTTAAACGTGCCACAATCTGCTGTAAATCTAATTCTGGTAATTCTTCATCCGGAAAATCTATCCAGGCCTCAAAAAAAGCCAGGGCTTCTCGCAGCTCACTACAGGCTGAATACAAGAGACGCGACAAGCCCCCGCCCATCTGGGCTAATGCCAAACGATGTGAAAGTTGAGATTGAGCGCGAATCAAAGCAGCAGTAGCTTCTGCCTGGATCAAATCAATTCGGCCATTTAAAAAAGCCCGATAAGAAAATTCACCCGGCTTAGCAAAGCGCGCACCCGCAGCTAAAAAAGTTTGCACTATTTGCTCAACACATTGACCTCCACCATGACAGTGGATTTCAACCACATCTTCCGCAGTGTAAGAACGCGGGGTGGCCATGTAAACAAATAAAACTTCATCGATTACATCACCGCCCGCGGAAGAGAAAAACCCGTGAAAAAAAGTATGGGAAAGTGGGGTAAAACGAGAAGTGGAACAGCGGAAAAAACGCATTGACAGCGGTAAGCAACCCGAACCCGAGAGACGAATGATCGCAACCCCTGCCTCTCCAGGTGGGGTTGCCGGTGCAACAATAATATCTTTGTTATACACGCAAAAGAAAACCTTACTTTCGATTGATGAGATATTGCTGCGCGATGGTCAAAATATTATTAACCAGCCAATAAACAACCAGCCCGGAAGGAAAACTGAGAAAAATAAAAGTAAAAAAGACTGGCATAAAAAGCATGATTTTTGCTTGCATTGGATCCATATTTGTTGGCGCCATTTTCTGCTGCAAAAACATTGTAAACCCCATGATTAAAGGCAATGGGCCTAAAGCGAAGCCTAAATTCATAGCATCGCTAAACAACGTATCTGCGGCGGAAAGATCCGTAATCCAAAACAAGAACGGGGCATGACGTAATTCAATTGCGTCGAGCAAAACCTTATATAAAGCGAAAAAAACCGGGATTTGAACCAACATGGGAAGACAACCCCCAAAAGGATTGACGCGATTTTCCTTATAGAGAGACATCATTTCCTGATTTAATTTTTGTTTATCTTTGCCGAATTTTGCCCTTAATTTTTGCATTTGCGGCTGTAGTTTTTGCATATCCTTCATTGAAGCGTAGCTTTTTTGTGTCAAAGGCCAAAAAACCGCTTTTATACAAATAGTTAACAGAACAATAGCAAAACCGTAATTTCCGAGATATTTATAAAAGAAGTTCAGTGCAATCAAAAGGGGATGTGCGATCAAACCGAAAAAACCAAGGTTAATAATTTTTTCAAAAGAAAATTTTGACTTACTGAGTAAATCATAATCACGTGGTCCGACATAAGCCTGATATTTAAAATTAGCGGATTTTCCAGATTCTATAACAACCCTTTCGGTTGCAATAGTATTTAGGATATTGGAAGTTTTAGAATCATAAATAATATTTAAAGTAGTAGAAGCCTTATTTGTGGGTTTAACGATAGTGGCGAAATATTTATAAGTAAAGGAAGTCCATAAAGAAGAAGAATTATACTCGACAGGTTCTTCTAACAAGTCTTTGGGATCATCCTCATGTAATTTATCATCGACATAAGAAACGGGGCCAATAAAACTATAACGATCAGAATTTTTATCTTTTGACCAAGGAGTCACAAGACTCAAACTAAAAACATCAGAGATTTCTTTTGAATCTAAATTTGATATAGTGATATCCAGATCAAAATCATAGACATCGGGATAAAAAGTATATTTTTTAAGTATTTTGTATTTATTGTTGATTTCAGAAACGAAAACAATATTTGTCACTTTATCGATGTAATTATTAGTTACATCTGAAATTAAATTATAATAAACGTTACTTGTAAAACCATGGTGCTCAGATCCATAAAAGAGAAAAGTACCTACGTGATCATTTAGACTGATAATTTTAACATTTTCTGAGTCTTGGGTATTTTTATCTTTGTAGTTATTGACCTCATATTCAATAATACCGGCACCAGAAGAAGAAAAAGAAACTTTATACAAAGGTGATGAGAAAGAATAGACTTCTTGTGCAGGAAGAGGTTTAACTAGTAAATTAGACTGGGGTAAATCGGTAGTAGTTTTTTCTTTGATTTTGTTGTTTAATTGTTTTTCTTCAGAGATATTAGCGGGAGTATTTACAATTTCGGTTTTATTATTAACTTTTTGAGTGATAAAATTATTAAATATAAACCATATAACTGCAATTAAAACGATTGCGATAATTGTACGCCGATTTTCCATTTTATAACCTGTTTATAAAGGGTGGCACGGGATCATAACCACCTGAATTATAAGGATGACACCTACAAATTCTCTTGGTAGACAAAAGACAACCACGCAAAAAACCGTGTTTCAAAAAAGATTCACGTGCATAACTTGAACATGAGGGATAAAAACGGCACCTAGGCGGGAAAAGAGGAGAAATACAATATATATAGATATCGATGAGTAATACGCTTAAAAATCTAAAAATGTTCATTAAATTCATTTTTAATCGTATTAGTCAAAAGAAGGTTTAATTTTTCGTGATTTATGTTGGAAATTTTATTTCTAGCAATTATAGAAAAATCATAATTGTTTTTGAAAATATTTTTATTGTTGCGGAAAAATTCGCGTAAATACCTTTTTAATTTATTTCTCAATACAGCATTACCTATTTTTTTACTAACAGTCACACCTAATCGCGCATGAGAATGGACATTTTCCATATAGCAAATAATAAAATGAGGTGTAACAATTTTACACCCCATATTTGCAACATGTAAAAAATCTGAACGCTTCAATAATCTATAGCGCGAAGGAAAACAATTTTTCACTCCATTTTTGCCCACATTAAAGTTGAGAGTTTATAGAGTTAAGTATATAAATTTAAAAAATTTTAAAAAATCATTTTTGTGGGGTTGTTACACTTAAAAGTTTGCGCCCGCGAGAACGACGGCGATTTATAAGATTTTTACCATTTTTTGTTTGCATTCTTTTGCGAAAACCATGGGTACGTTTTCTTTTAATTCTACTGGGTTGATAAGTTCTTTTAGACATAAAATGACCTCTTTTGTGTACGTAATTTTAACAAAGCGAAATTTCGAATTATGTTCAATTTTTCTAAAAAGTCAAGTTTTTTTACAAATAAATAAAAATTGCACTCACACAATATAATTGCTAAAATAAAAGATTATTAAAGAGAATAAAGGTTTAAAAATGCAAAGTAATAAATGGTCTAAAATTCTGGAAATATTGGAAAAAGAAACGAGCCAACAAAATTTTTCTACCTGGCTAAAACCCATCAAATTTAAAAATATAGACAACACAAATATCAATATAGCGGTAAATAATAAATTTTTTTCAGATTGGATTAGAGAAAATTACAAAGAAAGAATTGAAAGAATATACGAAACTAAATATGGGGAAAAAAAATATCTTGTCATAAATATTGAAGAATTTAAAAAAGAAATTACCAAAAAAAATAAAAATAATAACGAAATTAAATCAAAAAAACCAATAGAAATAAGTGTAAATACTTTTACAAATATAAATAACAAATATCTTTTTAATAATTTTGTATGCGGCCCATCAAATCAATTTGCTCACGCAGCATCACTAGCTGTGGCAAATAATCCAGCAACAACATATAACCCACTATTTATCTATGGTGGGGTTGGTTTAGGTAAAACACATCTAATACATGCAATTGGAAATGAAATAATAAAAAATAATAAAAAATTTAAAGTATCTTATTATAGTTCAGAAAAATTTATGAACGAATTAGTTAATTGTATAAGATATGGAAAAATGGAAGAATTCAGAACGAAATTCAGAAACATGGATGTATTACTTATAGATGATATACAATTTATTGCTGGCAAAGAGAGGACACAAGAAGAATTTTTTCATACATTTAATGCATTATATGAATCCCACAAACAAATAATAGTAACTTCCGATAAATTTCCCAAAGAAATACCAGGTTTAGAAGAAAGATTAAGATCAAGATTTGAATGGGGACTCATTGCAGATATACAGGCTCCAGATGTTGAAACAAAGCTGGCCATAGTTAAAATAAAAGCAGATCAAAACAACATTAAAATAACAGATGAAATAGCATATTTTTTAGCTAATTCAATAACAAGTAATATCAGAGAATTAGAAGGACTTTTAATTAGGATAGGTGCTTTTTCAAGTTTAACCTCGACCCCAATTGACATTACAATGGCAAAGAGCGTTTTAAAAGACGTATTAATTGAAAAAAATAAAGAAATAA
>Ga0210024_1002103_pt1 | contig 17402 bp, 7 predicted proteins | sample CryGeymeta201525_FD_183988 | JGI IMG/M metagenome (GOLD analysis project Ga0210024, IMG submission 183988) | Groundwater microbial communities from Crystal Geyser aquifers in Utah, USA - Crystal Geyser metaG 2015-25 (SPAdes) (version 2) | ecosystem: Environmental > Aquatic > Deep subsurface >... | reverse complement strand
TCTCCAGCGTTGCCCTATCCTCCGTCCGGCACCCGAGAGAGTAGCCGAAACGTCTGGAGAAGTCAACGGTCTGAACCTGCCGGTAGCCAGAAGCGGTAAACTCACGAAGTGCGCATTATCCGGATGAACCATTTTTCCGGAGCCTCCACGGTGCTTGGCGGTGCCAAACGTATTGAGGGAGTAGGCGGGCGCGCCCAGCCTGGAGGGCCAGGCGGCCTTGCAGAGCCCGCCGGTGTCTGCCTCCTTTAAGGCAGACACGCCCGCACCCAGTCCGAGGCCGGCGTCCGTGGGATGGAGCGCCGCGCGGGAGTCTGGCGCGCGGGTGAAGATGAAGAGGCGCTTGCTACGGCGGCGGTGGAAGTCCGGGCCGCGAGAGAGGGCCTCGACAAGGAGTTGAGCACCAGGGACGTGCTCGCCGGTCAGTTACACTCCGCCACCAGCGGCCCGGCGAGTTCCTGCAGGAAGAACAGCCGCCCGGGCAGTGTCGGCATGAAGCTGCTGGGCACCCACGGGTCGGGGCCGTAGCGCAAGGTCACCCAAAACGACAAGCCTTGCCACTGCATGCCGCGGCTGAGCGAGCCATCGCAACCGCCGATGATCTTGTCGGCTTGCAGGAAGAGCCCGGGGCCGATGGTGTTGGCGTTGGCGGGGACGAGGGTGGTGCGGCTCTTGAAGCTGGTGACCGCGTTCTGTTCGATGGTGAGCGGGTGGAGCCGGGCGCCCAGGCGGTGGGTCTGCTCCTTCCATTCGTCGACGCAGTCGAACTCGGCGGCGAAGTGGGGCTCCCAGAAGGCGATATGCATCACGCGGCCGATGCCGAACACGACGACGAGCCGGGCGCCCTCGGCTTTCAGGGCGGCGATCTTCTCGGCGTACTTGGGCAGCGACTTCCGGGTGGCGAAGTTCCGCTGGCTCTTCGGGACGGTGAGCTTGCCCAACGGCCCGTAGAACGCCTGCCCCATGGCGTTCTGGAACGCGCCCTCGGAATCGCCGGGGAGGGTGTTGCCAGCGGCGTCGCTCCATTCGTCCATGTTGAATCCGTACACGTGCTTGCAGTCGATTCCCCACTCCTGCAGGAAATAGACCGCCCACTTGTACATGCCCATGGGGCCCACCGGCAGGATGAAGGCGAGCTTCTGCTCCGTGTACTTCGCGTTGAGGATCTCGAGCGCGATCTCGTGCCCCATCTTGGTGTCGAAGTCGCCCAGGGTCTCACAAGGCACCGGCTCGAACTCCTTGTGCCACCAGGGCTGGCGGTCCAGCACGCTCTCGGGCGGGTTGCTGCAGCATTCGTCGAACCGGGCCAGGTCCCACCCTGCCGGGAAGAACCCCTCCAGCAGACTTCCTTTGATGGTTGAAAGCAGATCCATGTTCGTTCCTCCGTTCTGTGGGCAACTAAACGCTTCAGTTCGTGGTTCCCTCCTCGGTCTCCTTCCCCGCGCGCGATTGGGGTTCCGTGCCGGGAAGGCCGGCTGGCGTCCGCGTGCCGCCGGTCCCGCCGTTTCCCGACCGGCATGATCTGGGTATAGACCCCAAGAGCGATTGGGTGCGTCGGGTGCATCCCACGATTACGGGGCCCCAGTAGCGTAGCCCCTGGTGGGCGTCACCCCGCGCACCGGTGACGCCCACCAGGGGCTACACTACGAGGTGAACCGAGGGGAGCATTCCGCCCCCCGTAATCGCGGGATGCACCCGGGTGCGTCCGTGCCGGCCGCTGACAGGCCCCGGCGATCGCAACGCGTTCTCTGTCAGGAGTCCCCACAATGACCTTCCGCGCGTTCCTCCGCGCCTGCCTGCTCTTCCTCGCCGCGTGCGCGCCCGTTGGGGCAAAGGAGTCGGCCGCGGGTCGTGCCGCCCTGGTCTCGCCGGTCGAGGAGATCACCCGTGCCTATCGCGCCGGTCAGCTCAGCGATGAGCAATCGCTGATTCAGCGCGTGCTGGCGGTCCGCGATCCGGGTCGCCTTCAGCCGCGATTTCGCTCGCCCGGAGGCCCGGCTTCCCGCTGTGGCTCGGCGGTGTTCCACGAACTGGCGGTCAACTGGAACCGGCTGTCCGCACCCACGCGGGCGGCGCTGGCGCCTTACCGGGCGCGTCCGACCAGCTCCGGGATCGTGTCCTATGACAAGGCGGCGACGGTCAAGTCCTTCAACTCGTCCGGCGGCCACTTCAAGATCCACTACGTCACCTCCACCGTCGACGCCCCGCCGCTGACCGACAGCGACAGCGACGGCACGGCGGACTTCGTCGAGAGCGTCGCCGGCGCGTTCGACGCGGCCTGGCAGCGGTATGTGGTTGAGCTGGGATTCACCCAGCCATTGAGCGACTTCCCCGGCCCCGGTGGCGCGGAAGATGGCGGGGACGGCCGCTTCGACGTGTACCTGGCAGAGATCGCCGACTCCCGCGGAGCGTTGGGTTTGGAGGTCATCGAGTTCGAGGGAGGAAACCCCGTCCGGGACACCGCTGTCGGCTTCATCCTGTTCGACAATGACTTCCTGAACAGCGGCTTCACCACGGTGACTCCGTTGGAGCTGATGCAGGTCACCGCCGCCCACGAATTCATGCATGCAGTGCAGGATGCCTACGAGACGGACGACCAGCGGCTGCCCGACGGCTCGCTCAACTTCTGGTACTCCGAGGCGTCGGCCGCGTGGGGCGAGAAGGAAGTCTGCCCCGGCATCGACGCGATCCTGGAACGCCTCCCCGGGTGGTTCGAGTACCCGGAAGTCGCAATGGACGCCTATGCCGACGCAGACCACCCGGAGCATGAGTATGGCTCCATGCTGCTGAACGTGCTGTTGACGGCGAAGTACGGAGCGGGAACGGTGCGCCGAATGTGGGAGTCGCTCTCGCGCCAGCCGGACGGGACCGACCTGACCAGCCTCCAGGCATTGGACGTAGTGCTCACTCAGTTGGGCAGTTCGCGGTCCGGCCTGATGCGGGAGTTCTTCGTGTGGAACTACCTGACCGGGGCCAACGCCGACGGGCGCCACTATCCCGAGGCGGCAAAGTACCCGGCGATGTTCGTCAGCAAGGACCACCACACGCACGCGGTCTACCCGGTCCAGAGCCCGTCGCCGCTGCCGTACAAGCCGGCCCACCTCGGCAGCAACTATGTCTCCTTCCTGCCGCCGACTCCGGCGGGGGGCGCGCTGAAGGTTGAGTTCGACGGTCAGGACAGTGCTCAATGGTCCGCGCAGTTGATCGCCGTGACCGCCGGGGCGTCGCCGGGGTACGTCCCGCTGACGCTTGCTCTGGACAGTGCGGGACAGACCGGCAGTCGGACAGTGGACTGGGCGGGGCTGTCGCGGGTGGTTCTGGTTGCGGGCGTGCTCTCCGTGAGCGGCGAGGACTGCCAATACACCTATCGAGCCACGACGGTGGCGGCGATCCCGCCGAAGGTGGCTGGGTCGGCCGCTACGCCGACCAGCGTCGAGGTCACCTTCGACGCGCCAGTCGTTGCCGGCGACGCCACGACGGTGGCCAACTACCGCCTGGAGAGCCCCGCCGGAACCAATCGCAGCCTCGCGGGTGCAGCGCTCTCGTACAACGCCGCCACGCGAACGGCGCGCCTGACCGGACTGGCTCTGTCGCCGGCTGCCACCTACCGGGTCACTGTCACCGGTGTCCGGCACGCCGATACCAACGCGCCCCTCGTCGCGGACGGTTCGGGCAACGTCTCCAGCGGCACCGTGAGCCGGCCGGCTGCGAGCGGCTTCCTGCTCGAGGTCAACGGCGGGTTGGATGACAAGGGCCGCGGCCTCTATTCACTCGTCGCCCTGCCGTTGAGCTTGACCGACCCCAACCCCGCCACCTACTTCGGCGCCGGGGTCAAGCTCGCCACGTACGACCCGCGGCTGGGCGCGAACGTCGGCGAGTACCTGCGCTTCACCGCGCAGGCGCCGAACTTCGGGCTGGAACCGGGTCGCGGGTACTTCCTTCAGTCCACCGCAGACAGCCTGGTCTGGTTCGACGGCGCCGCGGTCCCAGCGACGCAGCCCTTCTCCGTCAGCCTGCCGGCGGCCTCGTGGTACCTCATGGGGAACCCGTTTGCTCAGCCGTTGGCATGGGACCTGGACGCGCTCCGATACCGGCACGGCGCGAACTCCGGCACGCTGCGCGAGGCGCTGGCCAGTGCCAACCCGCCCGCGGAGCCGTATGCCTGGGTCTGGAACACCGACCTCGGCGACTTCGAGATCCTGTTCGACAAGTCGCTTGTGCCCGAGGCGCGTTCGGTGCTCCGGCCCGGCGAGGGCGCGTTCGTGTTCTGCAATGCGACGGGAGCCAGCCTGGAGCTGGCGTCTTCGACCGGCAAGGCCGCCGCCTCGCGCGCCTCCCGTCCCGTCGGCGGCTGGAGCGCGGAGATTGTGGCGCAGGGCGGCGAAGCGCGCTCCTCGAGCCGCCGCTCGTTCGGCGTTGCTCCCGGCGGCCTCCCCAGGGGGGTGCGGATCTCGCCGCCGCCGGCCGCCGCCCCTGGACGGGCGGCCGCGGACCTCCACTTCCTTGAGACGGAGACTGGGCGCGCGCTGGCTGTCGACCTCCAACCTGCCGGCCGAGCGACCCCGCAGTGGCGGTTTGTGGCTACCTCCGAGCTCCCCGGCGCCGAGGTCGTGCTGTCCTGGCCCGACTTGTCCGCCGTCCCCAAGCAACTCGGGCTCAGACTGGTGGACCTCCAGACGGGCAAGCAGCAGTCGTTGCGGTCCACGCGCTTCTACCGGTACCGGGCGGGGGACTCTCCGCGGGAGTTCCGCCTCGAAGCCTATCCGACCGCCGAGGGGAACCTCACTGTCACCGGAGTGTCGATTCGCCCCGCCGGTCGCGGCGGACCCGGACCCGGTATCTCATTCACGCTCAGCCGCGCGGCAGACGTGCAGGTTCGGCTGCTGACCACAAGCGGCCGGACGGTGAGCACCACCGCCAAACCTGCCCTCCCGGCCGGACTGAACGCGCTTGACCTCGCCGGCCGTACCGGCGAGACGCGCGCTCTGGCGACAGGGGTCTACCTGGTAGAGGTGGTGGCACGCGCGGAGGAGGGGCAAGCGGCCAAGGTCATCCGGGCGATGCGCGTGCGGTGAGGGCAGGGGAGACTGTCGGTCGAGGTGTCGGCGGGATCGGGAGAGCCTCGCCGAGCGTGGGCGGGGCTGCCTGCTCGGACCCGTCCGCCTTGTCCGACCTGTCGGACGGGCCGCAACGCGGCCAGCGCTACTTCTTCGCCCGGAACTCCTCGGGCACCGACTGCGCCAACTGAGGGTTCAGCTCCCCGGCTTTGGCGTACGCTGCTTTCGCCTCGGCCTTCTTGCCGGCCTGCTGGTAGACCGACGCCAGTTGCCAGTAGTGGGAAGCCAACTGCGAGTTCAGGTACTGGCGGCGGCCTTCGCCGGAGGGGTCATCCGCGCGGATCTCTGCCAGGCCCTGGCGGTCCATTTCGAGGATCTGCTTCCACTGGGCCAGGGCTTCGTCCCATTTCTGCTGGCGACCCAGCAGCGCGGCCAACTGGAAGCGACTGTTGACGTCTTTGGGGTTCTTCTGGAGGAGCTGTCGGTACTGCTCGGCGGCTTCCTTCTGCTTGCCCTGCTGCTCCAGGCAACGCGCCATCCCCATCCGCGCGGCCATGTCATCGGGTCTTGCCTTGAGCCACTTCCCGTATTCCGCTTCGGCGGCGGCGTAGTCGGTTCCGCGCTCGGCCGCTCGCGCCAGCTCCTGGTAGGCCATGGTCTCGTAGTACTGGGCCTGCTGGTCTTCCTTCTTGGCCTTGTACACCTCGGCCATGGCGCGGTACGCCTCGCAGCGTTTCTTGGTCAACTCCGCCTGGCGGGTGTCGGCTTGCTTGCGGATCTCCTCCAGGTGCGTGTTGAGCTGCTCCCGCTTGGGTGCCCAAGTCTTTTCGAGTTCGTCCAGCTTTGACTGGTACTCCTTCTGGAGGTCGGCCCGCTTGTCGTCGGTCAGCCCCTTCTCCTGCTGCGCGCCGTCCAGCCACTTCTGGATTGTGTCGCGCTCTTTCGCATAATCGGCGTTGAACTGGGAGCTTGCCGCGACGATTGCCCGGCCCTCGCGGTCGGCAGCCACTTGCAGCAGGGAAGCCACGGTGCTGTAGTGCGCCGTGGCAGCGTCCAGTTGGTCGGCCGCTTTGAAACGTTCCGCTGCTTCGCGGTGCTTCTCCGCCATCTCGACCAGCAGGTCCGCCGGCAGGGGCTTCGCCTGCTGGACCTCTGCCTGCCGCTGCTTCATGAGGGCCTGCTGCAGCAGCCCGAGGGCGCCCTGCAATTCCACGGCCGCGGCCTCCGCGTCGTCCCGCTTGAGCGCTTGGTGGGCGGCATCCATGTACAGCCCTATCGTCTCGACGGTCTTCTCTTCCGCGACGGGCGTTGCCTTGGTTCCCGTGGGCGTCGACTCCGTTCCTCGCTTCGCCTGCTTCGCGCACCCGGCGAGCGTGAGGCAGGCGATGCCGCCCGCCAGACAGGTGGTCTGCAGCGATCTCCTCACAGTGGGTCCGTGCATCTGGTAACCAGTCCTTCCTTGTCTGCGTTCCCGGGAAGGACGCCACAGGGCGCCCAAGCTCCCGACGGCTGTCCATTATACCCACAGTAGCAGGTAGTCAGACACTGGGCCCGGGAAGCCGGCGGCTGCCCCAGTCTGCCTCACCTTCCGCCGCGATACCAGCCGCGCTGAGGTCTTCCCTCGCACACCACCAGGGAGCTTGACAGCACGGGGCATTGACCCGGGAGAGCGGATGCGCTATCATGAGGGCGCCATCGGGGAGAGGCCGTAACGGAGTCGCCGCCGGGCGGGCGCCTTCCAATCCGGCTTCGCTCGGATGCCGCAGCATCGTCGTGCTGCGCTGGTGCTTCGCCACCTCGCGGCTGACTGAGCGCCAGCCACCCCTCCCGTTGCGCCGCGCCTGTGACCACGCCGGGAACCGGCATTCTGGACATGAGATGAGCATTGTGTTGTCTCGACGCCCTGGACTCTCCACCCTCCTCCCTCGCCGCGCACGCGCTTTCGCGGCCCTGTCTTTCTTCCTGATCGCGGGACTCGCCGAGGTGTGGGCGGCACCACTGCGGAACGTGCCGCAGACGCTGAAACAGCCGGACGGGTCGGTTGTGAAGTGTTTGGCCAGTGGACACGAGTACCTGAACTGGCTGCACGACGCCGCCGGGCACATCATTGTCCGCCGCCCCGACACCGGCTGGCTGGTCTACGCCACCGTGCAGAACGGCGCCCTGGTGCCCACGACGGTCGTCGTCGGCCGAGCGGCCCCGGCCGGCGTTCCCACCAACATCAACCCGGCGCGCGTCTCGCTGGCTCGCGTCGCCGTTCCCCTCAGAGCGCCCGGCCCCGCGGGCTCACGCGCGCCGGATGCGGGCGGCTCTCGAGCGCCGACGACCGGCACCATCAACAACGTCGTCGTCTATATCCGCTTTGCGGACGACAACGAGTTTTCCAAGCAGCGAAGCTACTACGACGGCATGTTCAACAAGGCCACGTCGGGCGCGAACTCCATGCGCAACTACTTCGTGGAGGTCTCCTACACCAAGCTCACGATCACCACGACGTTCTACCCAAAGACGACCGGCACGACCGTCGTCTCCTACAAGGATGCCCAGAAGCGCGGCTACTACCAGCCCTACAACTCGGTCACGAACCCCCTCGGCTACCAGAACGCCAGCGAGTCGACCGACCGCGAGCACACGCTGCTGAAGAACGCCGTCACCGCCGTCGCGGGCGATGTACCCACCAGTCTGAAGCTGGACGGCGATGGCGACGGCCAGGTGGACAACGTCTGCTTCATCGTCGCCGGGCAACCCGGTGCCTGGGCCTCTCTGCTGTGGCCGCACATGTGGGCGCTGTACACGCAGACGGTCTACCTCAACGGCAAGCGGGTCTATATCTACAATCTCCAGGTGGAGACGGCTCTGGACACCAGCGGCGTGGGCGTGCTCTGCCACGAGATGTTCCACTCGCTCGGGTCGCCGGATCTCTACCACTACAGCTACGACGGTCTCGTGCCGGTCGGGCCGTGGGACCTCATGGAGTTCGACAGTGACCCGCCCCAGCACATGGGCGCCTACATGAAGTATCGCTACGGCAAGTGGATCTCGTCCATCCCCAAGATCGTCGCGAACGGCACCTACACCCTTGCTCCCCTCACGTCCTCAAAGAGCAACTGCTACCGGATCGACTCGCCCAACACCAAGACCGAGTACTTCGTGGTCGAGTACCGGAGGAAGACGGGCACGTTCGAGGGCGGCCTGCCCGGGTCGGGCCTGCTGGTCTACCGCATCAACACCGCGCTGGACGGGAAAGGCAACGACAACGGCCCGCCCGACGAGGTGTACATCTACCGACCCGACGGGACGACAACGGTCGTCGGCGACTACAACAAGGCCCACTTCAGCGCCGATGTCAGCCGGACCGAGATCAACGACACGACCAACCCGTCATCGTTTTTGTCCGACACGAAAGCCGGCGGGCTGAAGATCAAGAACGTCACCTCAGCGGCCAGCACGATCTCCTTCGACGTGGACGTGGGAGTGACCGCCGACGGTCCCGACCTGATAATCACCAAGCTCGATGTGAGCCCGGCGAGCGGGCTTATCACCGACGCGCGCACGGTCACCTGCGAGGTCCAGAACCAAGGCAACAAGAGCGCCTCGTCGTTCAAGGTGGGTCTGTGGACCGACCGCAGCTCGGCGCCGTCTCCGGGCGTCACGGGCGAGGAGAAACTCTGGTCGGTGACCGGCTTGACTGCGGGGCAGACGACCACGCTGACCTACACCTTCACCCCGACGAAAGGCGGCACATTCCTGGCGTACGCCACCGCCGACCACAGCCGGCAGGTCACCGAAAGCAGCGAGACCAACAACGTCGGCGGACCGACGACTTGGACGGCCGACCAGGCCAACCTGACGATCACCCTCGCGGTGGCGCCCCAGTCGGGCGACACGGCCACCCAGCGCACCGCCACCGTGACGGTCAAGAACTCCGGCACCCAGGACATCAGCGGCAGCTTCAACGTGGACTTCTGGCGCAACCGGACGAGCGACCCCGTCGCCGGCGCGACCACGAAGGGCGACCAGACGTGGACGGTCAACGGGCTGGCGAAGGGCGCCTCGACCACGCTCACCTACTCGTTCACGCCGACAAGCGCCGGTTCGTTCACCGCCCGCGCGCTCGCCGACTCCACGGCTCAGGTGGTTGAGAGCAACGAGAAGGACAACGTGGTCTCCGCGGCTTGGTCGGCGACCACGCCGCAAGTGGACCTCAAGGTCACAGCGTTCACGGTCGCCCCGTCGACGGGCACCACGACGGCGCAGCGCGCCGTGACGATCACCGTGAAGAACTTGGGCACCACGCCGGCCAACGGGCCGTTCAACGTGGACTTCTGGACCCAGCGAACGTCGGCGCCCAAGCTTGGTCCCGGCGTCGCCGGCGACCGGACTTGGACGGTGACCGGCGCGCTGGCTGCCGGCGCCAGCCAGATGTTCACGTACGCGTTCACACCCGCAGGCGCCGGCAACTTCGTCGCCTATGCCGCCGCAGACACGCAGACGCAGGTCGGCGAGTACAACGAGTCCAACAATGTGGCCACGGCCTCTTGGAGGGCGACGGTCCCGCCCAACGGCCCCGACCTCCGGATCAACAGCTTGGTCGTCTCCCCGGCGAAGGATGAGCCCGGCGTGCCGCGCACGGCCACGGTCACCATCGTGAACGAGGGCACGCAGAGCGCGGCTAACTTCAACGTGGACTTCTGGCAGCACCTGTCGGTTGCGCCGGCGCCGGGACCGAACACCAAGGGCGACCAGACTTGGACGATCGGCTCGCTATCCGCCGGCGCCCAGCAATCGTTCACCTACACGTTCACCCCCGCCACCAAGGGGCTCTACCTGGCGTGGGCGTGCGCCGACACCCGAGCGACCGTCGCCGAGACCGAAGAGACCGACAACACCACGTACAAGCAGTGGGAGGTGTCAGCGCCCGACCGCGACCTCGTCATCAGCTCCCTGACGCTCACGCCGTCCTCGGCGACGGTCCAGACCACCCGGACACTCACAGTCGTGGTGAAGAACACCGGGAACGCGAGCTGCAGCGCCTTCAGCGTCGGGTTCTGGCGCGATTCGGGGACGACTCCCACTGACGTGGCCACCGCCGACTACGTCTGGGCCGTTCCGTCGCTGGCTGGCGGGGCGAGCACTACGCTTACCTACACGTTCACGGCCAGTCAGACGGGCCAGTTCACGGCGTGGGTGGTCGTGGACGTGCGCGGCCAGGTCAACGAAGCCAACGAGTTCAACAACTCGAAGTACGTGCAGTGGACTGCCTCGGCAGCGACAACGCTGCCCGACCTGACCATCACGGAGTTCACCATCACGCCGGCGGGCGGCAACGTAGGGGCAGCTCGGGAGGCCAAGTTCACGGTCAAGAACGTAGGCACGAAAGCGAACACGCTGACGCACCACGGTCTGTGGCTGGACTCCCAGATCGAGCCGGCGGGACCCACGGGCTACCTCTACTCGGGCACGGCCTCGACGTTCCAGCCGGGCGAGTCCAAGACGTTCAAGTTGCGATTCAGGCCGTCGACCGCCGGCACCTATCTGGCGTGGGTCTTCGCCGACATGACCCGCGCCCTCACCGAGAGTTCGGAGACCAACAACACCAAGTCGTTCGTGTGGAGTGTCGTCGACCCATTGCAGTAGCGCCTCGCTGCCGTGGAGCGGAGAGGCACTCGCAAAGGAAGAGCCCGCAAGACCGCAGACACCGGAGCGTTTTGCCGCCGGTGTCCAGACCCAGGAATGACCAGGGCCCAGCTCAGCGCGGAGTCGGCTGAGCGGGCTTTGAGTCGGCGGTGCCCCGCGCGTCTGCGGCCCGCTTGAGCAGGTCCGCCAGTTCCGCGGAGCGAGCGGCCGCCTCTCGCTGCCAGAGCTGAGATTCGGGGCCGTTGGGCGCGCGGCGCTGGGCGGCTGCCAGCCGCTGACGCAACTGGGTGACCAGCGCCCGGTACTCGACTGCGGCTTCCTTCACCTTCCCGGCGTCCCGCAGCGTCTCGGCGAGCCGGCGGCGGGTGTCCAAGTCGGCAGGCGCTCGCTTCACCAGCCATCCGTACTGCTCGGCCGCCTCGCGGAACTGCTTGCGGTTCGTTAGCGATTGCGCCAGCGCCCAGCGGGGGGCGGGGTCAGTCGGCGCCGCGTCGGCCCACTGACGCAAGCATGCCTCCGCTCCCTCGGGATCCCCCGCCTCCAGGCGAAGCGCCGCCCGTTCCTGGTAGGCGGCGCCGAGCCGGTAGGCGGCGCCGATCTTGTCACCCGTCCGTTCGAGAGCCTTCGCCAGCTTCTCCAGCGTCTCTGCGCGGTCACTCCGGAGAGCGGAGAGCCGTTTGGCGACCGCCCGCTCCGAGTCCGCGTCGCCGGGAGCGAGGACGGCATTCTGGCGTTCGCGCGTGGACGATAGGTCGAGCAGCGTGAGCACCGTCTCGTGCTCTGCCGCGGCGAGTTGATGTTTGCGGTGGGTCTCGAACCGCCGCGCCAACTCCTGGTGCGCCTGGACGGCCTTTCGCACGGACGCCAGATCCTTCGGCTTATCCAGCGCCTCGCGGCCCTGCGCCTGCACCGACTTCTCCAAGAAGACCAGCAGGCTCTGGTACTCCCGAGTCGCCAACTCGTCGTCGCCGGCCCGCGCCGCCGCCGCCGCCAGTTCTGCGTGCCGTCGCAAGGCTTCGTCGCGCGTCGGCGCCGCCTGGCGCGTGCCGCAGCCTGCGGCGAGCAGCACAGTGCCCAAGGGCAACAGACCCGGCAAACGACGCCAGTGGGCGCGGGGGGGGGAGCAGAATCGGCGGGTCGAACGGTTGGACGGTTGGTTCACGGCAGACTCCTATGAGAATGCAGATTTCAGACGGCAGATTTGAGATTGCAGGACTTGGCCGGCGGGGCTGCAAGGCCGCGCATTCTCATTCGACGTGGTGCCCAACCATTGGGCGGGCATGAACGATTCCTGTGAAGACGGGTGTCAGGCAAACCGCCCCGTTTTCATCCTCAAACCCACCGGGTTTGACGTGGTGCCCCACCAGCGGGCGAGCATGGATGACTCCCCTGAAAGCGCACTCAGGACGCCCCAACTTGTTGGGGGTACGCCGCCGCGCAACTCCCCGAACAAGTTCGGGCGTCCGCCGGGCCGGCCTTGGTTCGACACGGCGCGATGGACGTGGCCTACCCGTCCGGCCGCGAGACGAAACCCCGACGCCCGACGGGCGGCATCCTCCCACGCGAAAGGGTCCGTAGTTCCGCCGTTCAGGCGGGTCCTTCGTAGCGGTGATCGCCCGGCAACGGCCCGCCTGAAAGGCGGAACTACGACTCTGTTTGACGTGGTGCCCAACCAACGGGTGGGCAGGGATGATCCCTGCTCAACATCCGCGGGTCTCGCGCAGGTCCTTCCGGTCGCTGCGTTGCTGTCTTCGCACCCGAGGACAGGCGGAAACCGGTCGGTCCCTGTCAGCCCGGCGCAAGGCGGAACTGGCTTCCGCCTGCTTTGCTGTCCGCCGCCGCGTGCGCCGGCCGAATGCCGGGGGCGCTGGCGGAGACCTGTTCGGTTGGGGCGGCGCCGCCGTTGGGGAGCGAGGCCGCGGACGCATTCGCGCGCCGGGACCGGTTGGCGTTTAGTTTGACAAAGGGAGGGTATAATCGCGTCCGTACTTCGATTGCGCAAGGCTCTCCGTGCTTTCCACGGTGTCCCAGGCAGTCGGTATTGTGCTATCATTTCACGGGCGTGATGCCCTCGACCTCATTAGTCGTTGGGGACCCGGCTCCGCTCTTGGTCCCGTGCAGTTCGACCCTGGAAGGTGGAGACAGGAATGGCAAACCCGATCCTTTGGCATGGCGAGCGAAACGCCACCAAGTCAATTACCGCACTCCTCGCCGGTGCCCTGGCGCTGCTTGGGCTCGTGGGCCAGCCGGCCAGCGCCAGGCTGGACACCGTGCCCACGACGGGTGTGCAGAAAGCCGTGGTGATCCTGGTGTGTTTCCCGGAGCAGCCAACGATCATCAGCGGCAACCTCTCGTACCGGCGACCGCAACGCACCCCGCAGTTCTTCACCTCCAGCACCGAAGCCCAACGGCACTTCAACTCGCTCGCATTCTGGGCCCCGGGCGAGGGCACGCCCTCCCCAATGGATCAGCCGGCTCAGGGCTCGCTCCGAGCCTACCTGCGGGAGATCTCATACGGCGCGCTCGACCTCGATGGCGACACGCGCGGCTGGTACAACGCGCCGCGGGCGTTCGACGGCTACCCGGGGAACTGCGACAACGGGAGGATCATGGCCGCCGACACCGCAAACTACCCCAAGTCCTATGTCGACTGGGATGCGGGTAACGGCAACTACCGCTACATCCGTTTCAAGGAGCTGGCTCAAGAGGCCATCGCGCAAGCCAATTCCTCCGTCAACTTCGCTGACTATGACGGCGATGGTGACGGCAACGTGGACTTGGTGATCGTCGTCTATGCCGGCGCCGGCACCGACACCGGCACCGCCAGCATCTGGCGGCGGTTTCGCAACGATACCACCAGCACCCCGGCGGGCGCGCTGAGCTGCGGTGTGGACGGTCTGCCGACAGGCAACTGGTGGGACCCCAGGCACACGACAATTCCGAACGAGCCCGTATGGTATACCGCCAGCGGGTTGGCCGACACCACGGACTACCGGGTCACTTCCGCGGCTTTGTCGACCGATAGGGTTCTGCGGAATGGCCAGCCCGGGCTGGACAGCCTGAGCTACGACGGCAAGACGATCGACCAGTGCATCGTCGTGCCCGAGTATGCCGAGATCGGCGACATGACCAAGCTGATCGGCACCCTCTTGGGTTGGGCCGACACGGAGTTCAACAGTCAACTCCAGAGCTGGGACATGAACAGCACCGGTTGGAGGCTGAACAGCAATGACGCCTCGTACTCGGGCGCCAGCGGGACGACGTTCTGCGGGCGGGGGTCGCGCGGCGGACACAGGCATCCGGGCGACGTGCAGTTCAGCTACACCGACAACACGGGAGGGTTCCCCGTGGTGATGCCCGTCACGCCCCTGTGCCGCCTCGGCGGGGACCGGCCGTCCCATCCGATGGCGCGCTGGAAGATCGCTGCCCAGTGGCTCACCCCCGCCAACAACCGCCTGGCCACCCCGACTTCAAACCAGTTGAACGTCGGCCTTCAGCAATTGGCGTCCGCTCAGAACTACGGGCTCCTACCCATCACGGAGCCACTGGCCTACCGCATGTGGCGAGACGGCCAGATCGGCAGCGAGTACTTCATCCTGGAGAACCGGCGGGCTGCCCAGGGCAACTTCGACGATCTCCTCCCCGGCAGCGGCATGCTGGTTTCCCGCGTCAACACCGGAGCGGCGCCCTACACGGATCAGTGGTTCTGGCGGCTGCTCCAAGCCGACTACAGCGCCTCGCCGGGCGCGAAGGATCCCTGGTACAGCGGCAATGACGGCAACATCGACGATCCCCTCATCAACCGCAACGAGTTCCACGCGTACACGCAGAAGCCGTACTGGTCGCGCGATCACACCGACGCCGACAGCTTCGTGCGCCTGATGAACATCAGCGTGCCCGGCCCGACCATGACGTTCGACGCGTATGTCTCCGGCATCCTGGCGGTGATCAGCGGCCAGAGCCTCGCGCCGGACTACGTGGCGCCGAACACGCGCAATGTCGTGATGGCCAAGCTCACGCTTACCGCACAGGGCGGCGATATCACCATCGGCTCCACGCCGACCACCTTGGGCGCAGGGATCGCCGGTGCCGGCGCGGTCGCCACGATCACGGTTGCCTCGACCGCCGGGTTCCCCGACCAGGGCTACGTGAAGATCGACAACGAGATCTTCTCCTACGACCGCCGCACGGGCACCACGTTCACCGGCTGCAACCGCGGGCGGTACGGCACCGCCCAGGCTGCCCACCTCGTCGGCGTCACCGTGAGCAACATCGACTTCTTCGTGGACGAGAGCGGCTCGGACACGGACGACTTCGACCTCGACCGCGTCTACCTCGTGCGGGACATGAACGACAACGGACGCGTGGATAACGGCGAGTGGACGGACGCCAACTTCAACGGGTACGTGGACGATGATGAGGCCCTGGCCGACGCCCAGCTCACCCAGCAGACGGCCCTGTTCAACATGCTGGACGCCGATCCTATGATGGCGGGCACGCAGAAGCTGAACCTGCAGGCGGGCGAGTCGGCCAGTCTGCTCGTGGTGTACGACGTGGCTGGCGGCGCGCTCGCGCGGGTCGGGCAAACGTTGGGCGCCCGGATGGCAAACAACGGGTACGTGCGCGTGGCGATGCCCTACGCCGTCTCCTCCAGCAACCTGCCGTTCGTGACGACGGAGACCGTCATCGCCCAGGGCACACTGACCCTCAAGAGCAGCCCGCCGGCGGGGAGTTCGGTGGAGCAGGGCAGCACCAGCAAGCACATCCACAGCCTGCTCTTCTCGGCGCAGAACGACACGGTGGACATCGCCAGCATCCGCCTGGACCGCGACGGCACGGTCGCCGCCGACGCCGACCTGACGCGGGTCTTCTTAGCGGTGGACAACATTACCGACAACCTGAATTACGGGAAGCTCGACGGCGGCGACGCCGTCATCAACCCGGGGACGAACTACGTGTTCGCCAACGGCACCGTGACGGTGACCGTCCCGGACACGTTCGATTGGTACCCCGAGCGCGCCGGCGTGCAGAACCTCATCGAGCGCGACTTCAGCGGCTTCCTGGCGGCGCAGGCGAACGCGGGCGACGCGACCCTCAACGTGGACTCGGTGACCGGCTGGCCGACGGCCGGCTACGTGAAGATCGACAACGAGTACGTCAGCTATGCCGGCACCGTCGACAACGTGGCGCCGGCTGCCGACCAGTTGACCGGCTGCACCCGCGCGAGGCTGGGCACGACCGATGGCACTCACCTCCAGAACGCTGCCGTCACGTTGATCACCAATCGGCGCGTCTTCGTGGGCGTGAACGTGGCGACGACTGCCAGCGTGGGCAAGACCTTCGGCGCCCGGCTGAACGGCCCCAATTTCGTCGGCATCAACGCCGGCCGGCGCGTGCGGAACTCGAACTTCCCCAGCGTCTCCAACCTGTTCACCATCGCCGATCGGCCGGAGGAGCTGAGCGTGAACGGCGCCTCGCTGGCTCCGTCGTCCGCGACCCAGGGAACCACGAGCGTGCCCATGGAGAAGCTGGTGTTCAGCACCACCGAAGACTCGGTGACGATCACGCAGATCAAGGTCCGGCAGGACGGGACCACCACGCTCGACACCGACGTGAGCGACGTCTACGTCTACCAGGATGTCGATCAGGACGGAGCGGTCACCGGCGCCGACACCCAGCTTGGTTCCACCCAGAAGCTGGTCGGCGGCGTGGCGACGTTCTCCGGGCTGAGCCTCGTGGTCACTTCTGCGGCGTCCCAGCAGGTGATCGTCGTCTACGACGTGGCGGGAACGGCGACTGCCGGCGCGACGCTCACTGCGCGACTGAACGGCGGCGACATCAGCGTACAGACCCCGGACACGGTTTCCGGGGTCACGACCATCGAGTCGGGTGAGTGCACCATCGACGATACCGGCGACACCCTGACCGTCCAAGGAACCAGCCTCGCCACCGGCAACGTGCAGCAGGGCACGGCTTCTCAGGTGATGGCGAGTCTGGCATTTACCGCCAACCAGGACTACGTGGACGTGACCCGCCTGCGGCTCGACGAAGGCGGGAGCAGCACCGCCGATGCCGATGTCTCCACCGTCGACCTCTACTGGGATGCCAACGGCAACGGCACGGTGGAGCCCAACGAGGTGCACCTGGCCACCGGGACGTTCTCCGGCCAGACGCGCACATTCACTCTGGACAGCGACCCCAACGCAGTCGACAGCCAGCCGCTGCGCGTCACCGAGACGGCGCCCCAGTCCGTGCTGATCGTCTACACCGTCTCCTCGACGGCGACGGTTGGCAAGACGCTGGCCGTGCGGCTTGTGGATGCCACCTACGTCGGCGTCAGTGCGCCCGACTCGGTAGGCGCCGCCAATCTGCCGTTCGCCTCCACCGACGTCACTATCACCGACCTGCCTGACACGCTCACGGTCGAGCGCCCGCTGAACGTCGCCGCCACGACGGTATCGCGGGGCACGCAGAAGCACCGGATGGCGCAATTGCGGCTGACCGTGACCGACGGCGGCACCAATGAGTCGGTGCTCGTGTCGGCGCTCCGATTGGATGAGACCGGCACCAGCACGCTGGATACCGACGTGTCGGCGGTGCGGATCATCGACGACGCGAACGGCGACGGCGCCGCGGGAGCGACCGAGCCGACGCTCGGCTCAGGCACGTTCACCAACCAGACGCTGACGATCAGCTTCGCCAGCCCGATTA
>Ga0210024_1002101_pt1 | contig 17407 bp, 16 predicted proteins | sample CryGeymeta201525_FD_183988 | JGI IMG/M metagenome (GOLD analysis project Ga0210024, IMG submission 183988) | Groundwater microbial communities from Crystal Geyser aquifers in Utah, USA - Crystal Geyser metaG 2015-25 (SPAdes) (version 2) | ecosystem: Environmental > Aquatic > Deep subsurface >... | reverse complement strand
CTGTTACCTGGGCCAGTCAGCATCAGCTCCCGGTGTTGAGCTTACGCCCGACCTTTTTTTGCACAGAATCCAGCTTTGTTTTTAGGCGACCACCTTCACCGGCGCGGGCGTCGATCTTGATGTTGACACCGATGCGCTCGCAATCCACCCGCAGCGCCTGGTAGCAAGCGGTCACCACGGCCATCACCTCGTCCCATTCGCCTTCCAGAATGGTGCCCATGGGCGTGAGCTGGTAAGGCAGACCGCTGGTGTCGATGATGTCGAGCGCGCGTGCCACAAACGGGCTGACGCTAACGCCTTTGCCGGCCGGTGCAATGGAAAATTCAAGTAAAACCATGGTGTTCTCCTGTTGGGTTTAAGTCAAAATTGGGTGGCCTGTGTGGGCTTGTGGCCCGGATGAAGCGCAGCGCAATCCGGGGTTTGGCCTGCGCATTGCATCCAAATTGCCAGCCTGTTGATGTGCCTGTTGATTTTCATCTGGCTTGTTCCTGGAGCAATGGCATCAGCGCTTGCCGCACGTGGGCCATCAAATCAACTGGGCAACTGCTGCCCGGATGTGCCTGTTGCCAGCACTGCGCCACGTTGGTCAGGGCCTCGGCCTCGTAGTGGCGGCCGCTGGCCAGCGCATCTTCAAACTGGTTCGCCTGCGCGCACAACTGTGCCGGGTCGGCGTCAACCAACAGCAGGGCGTGCGCCAGCACTGCCTGGCGGCCGCTGGCGCGGCGCCAGTATTGTGCGGTGCCGGCAATTTTTCGCGCGGTGCCCAGATGCGTAACAGCCAGATTAAAGCGGCCATCGCAAAACGAACCCTGTACGTTGCCTGCTTGCGCTGCAATGCCCAGCCCAGCCAGCGCGCCGCTGAGCAGTTGGCAAAGGTGGGCGTAAACCGCTTCGGCCATGTTGCCCGCAGCCCCCGTACAAGGATAGGCCAGCGTGATGTTCAAAATACCCGCTCCCTGCGGCACCACGCCGCCACCCGAGCGGCGCAAGCGCACTGGCCAGCCACGCGCGTTTGACGCGTCACATGCCGCGTCGAGTTGCGCATGACGGCGGTACGACAGGGGTGCCACCAGCGCGGGCGGCCCAGTCCACAATGCCGCAATGGCCTGGCCGTCAAGCGCAGCGCCAAGCCACTGCATTTCATGGTCCGCGTCCATGGCATCCATCGGGCACAGCAACTGCGTCCAACGAGGTTGTATGGCGGCACCGTGCACTGTATCGGCAAGGCCGGTGTCAATCACCAATGTGCTGCAAGATCAGCCGATTGACGTCGCCCGAGCGCTCCATTTGCGCCATGTGGCCAACGCCATCGAACAGCTCCACCGTGGCCCCTGTCGGCGCGTTGGCGGCATGGGTGGCGGGCACGATCTGGTCGTCCTTGCCCCACACCATCAGCACCGGTTTACCCGTGCCAGCCAGCGCCAGGCCGGGTTGCTCTACCTGCTGGCCATCCTTGAACAGGCTTTCGTTGAGAGACGCCAAGAGTTCAGTCACGCCGTCAAGTCGCTTGTACTTGAGCACGTCGTCCACCATTGGCCGACTGACCAGCGCCGGGTCTTTGAACAGCAGCTCCAGCACGGGTTTAAGCTCGCGCCGCGAGGCGGCTTTGGTAAATCCCTCGGTGTAGCCGGTGTTGATGTCTGGCCCAAAACCGGCGCTGTCGATCAGACTCAGGCTGGCCACCCGCTGCGGCTGCGACAAGGCCATTTGCGCGGCAATGGCACCACCCACCGAATGGCCCACCAGATGCGCTTGCGGAACCTCAAGCACGTCCATGAAGCGGACCACAAAATCGGCCAACGCCGTCAGGCTGGCGCCCGGCAATTTGACGGCTGACTGGCCGTGGCCGGGCAGATCGAGCGCGATCACCGGGTGCTTTTCGCCAATGGCATCGATGTTGAACAACCAGTTGTCCAGGTCACCACCAAAGCCGTGGATGAAGAGCACCGGCGTGCCCTCAGTTTTGCCACGTTGTGCGTACCGAACGCGCAGGCCATCGACCTCGACATACAGGTAGGCCGGGGCTGCATCGGCATCGTCGTCTGCGTCAGCGCTGGGGGTAACAAAGGCGGCAATGTAGGCGTCGATTTCGGCATCGCCAACCTCTTTATCGGCCAGCACACCGAGCAGCGCTTTGACTGGTAAGACCTCACCAACGGTCGCCACCTTGCGGCGCAGCAAACCCGCATCAGGGGCTTCGACGGCGTTGGCGATCTTGTCGGTTTCCACGTCCAAAATGGGCATACCCACGGTGATCTGCGTGCCAACTTCTACCAGCCAGTCATTCACCGTGCCTTCTTTCATCGACAAGCCCCACTTGGGCATGATGATGGGTGTGATGGCGGCCATCAGTGTTTCCCTCCCTTGAGCGTGCGGCGCACCGCGTCAGCCACTTGCGCGGCTGAGGGAATGTACAGGTCTTCCAGCGTAGGCGAAAACGGCACCGGCGTGTGCGGCGGCGACACCTGCTCAATCTGCGCTTTCAGGGCGCCAAAGGCCTGCATGCAGACCTGCGCCGCAATGTCGGTGCCGATATTGCAGCGCGGGCTGGCTTCATCCACACAGACCAGGTGGCCAGTCTTGGTAACGCTGTCGAGCACGGTGTCCATGTCGAGCGGCGACAGGGTGCGCAAATCGACAATTTCGACCTCGATGCCTTCCTTGGCCAGCGTGGCGGCCGCGTCGAGCGCACGGTGCACCATCAAACCGTAGGTGACGATCGAGCAATGCTTGCCCTCGCGCACCACGTTGGCTTCGCCCAGCGGGATGGCATACGAGCCCTCTGGCACCTCGCCCTCCATGGCGTAGAGGTTTTTGTGCTCGCAAAAGATCACCGGGTCGTTGTCACGAATCGACTGGATCAGCAGGCCCTTGGTGTCGTAAGGCGTGCTCGGGCACACCACTTTCAAACCGGGGATGTGGGTAAACAGCGGTGTCAGCATCTGGCTGTGCTGGGCGGCGGCACGAAAGCCGGCACCGACCATGGCGCGGATCACCACCGGGGTTTCGGCCTTGCCGCCAAACATGTAGCGAAACTTGGCCGCCTGGTTGTAGATTTGGTCAAAACACACGCCCATGAAGTCGATGAACATCAACTCGGCAATCGGGCGCATGCCGCAGGCCGCAGCGCCAATGGCCGCGCCCACGTAGGCGCTCTCGGACAAGGGGGTGTCGAGCAGGCGGTCGCCATGCTTGGCATACAAGCCTTTGGTGACACCGAGCACGCCGCCCCAGGCGTCCATTTCGCCTTCGCAGCCGGCACCGCCGACAATGTCTTCGCCCATCATGATCACGCTGGGGTCGCGCGTCATTTCCTGGTCAATCGCTTCATTGACCGCTTGCTTCATACTGAGTTTTCTAGCCATGTTGTTCTCCTATGTGAATACTTTGTGGGTCAGACCACTCGCGAAGCGACGTGCTCTGACCCCAACTGAACGTGAAACCTTGCGGGTCAGACCACTCGCGAAGCGACGTGCTCTGACCCCAACTGATTAAAGATGTCTTAGTAGCTAACATAGACATCGGTCGTCAGGTCAGCCAGCGTGGGCAGCGGTGCCGCCTTGGCCTTGACCACCGCCTCGTCGATCAGCGCCAGAACGCTGGTGTCGATGGCCAGCAGTTCTGCCGCGTCGATCACTTTGGCACCCGTGACATGGCTGTTGAAAATCTTCAGACAGTCGTGGTTGGCGCGGTTGTTTTCCATTTCGCCAGACGCGCGGTAGGTCTGCGCGTCGCCTTCAAAGTGGCCGTGAAAGCGGATCATCTTGCATTCGAGCAACGACGGGCCGCCGCCTTCACGTGCCCGTTTGATGACTTCGCCAGCGGCTTCATACACTGCAAAAAAGTCGGTGCCATCGACCGTGATGCCGGGCAGGCCAAAGCCCGAGGCGCGATCGACATAGCTGTTGACGGCGGTGGCGTAGTCGCGCGAGGTGGACTCGGCGTAGCCGTTGTTTTCCACCACAAATATCACCGGTAAATTCCACACCGCCGCCAGGTTCAGGCTCTCCAGAAAAGTGCCTTGGTTGGACGCGCCATCACCAACAAAACAAATCGCCACTTCGTTCTTTTTGCGGTATTTGGCAGCCAGCGCGGCACCGCACACCAGCGGTGCGCCGGCGCCCAGAATGCCGTTGGCGCCCATCATGCCTTTGGACAGGTCGGCAATGTGCATCGAGCCGCCCTTGCCGTTGCCGCAGCCGCCTTTGCGGCCGTAAATTTCTTTCATCATCGACACCACATCCACGCCTTTGGCGATGCAGTGGCCGTGGCCACGGTGCGTCGAGGCAATGCGGTCGCCGTCGCCGAGGTGGCTCATGATGCCCACGGCGGTGGCCTCTTCGCCGGCGTACAGGTGCACAAAGCCGGGGATGTCGCCGCGGCTGAAGTCCACGTGCAGCCGGTCCTCAAATTCGCGGATGGTTCGCATCGTGCGGTAACACGTCAGCAATTCATCCTTGCTCAACGGAAAAGGGTTGGAATCAGCCATGTTGTTGTCTCCTGTCTAGGTTTGCGGGGAAAAATGGCGGAACAGGCCCTGGTCTGCAGCAAGCTGCAGGCAGGTGGCCACGTCCACCGTGGGAAAAGCGTTCTCGCGCAGCGTGATTTGCACGCGGTCGCCAGAGCCAAAAGTGAGTTCGCGCTCGCCGTCGAGTGCCACCACGCCGGCACCTTGTGCCACCGCGAAAGCCTGGTTGGCAGGCATGGTCTGCCAGTGCGCAATGCCAACCGGGCGCACCATGCCAGGGGCAATCGGCGCCATCAGTTGCAATTTGCGCAGCGCAGGGTCGTCGCTCAAATGGATCGCCAGACCGCCGGGGGCCTGGCGGCTGACCGGTTGCAGCAGGCCGCCAATCGACGATAAGCCCAGCGCCTGCGGCTCGGCAAAGCTCAGGTAAACGGCGCTCAGGCTGTCCATCTTCCACAAAGCACGCGAGCCGATAAAGCGGTCGCGCGAGATTACCGCATCGACCAGCGCGATGTCACGGCGCTCGCCGTCGTTGATCGAAACTTCGAGCAATTTGTTGGTCACCAGCGCCTGCGCCGCGCTGAGCTGGCCAGTGGCATACAAGCCGACCGCCAGGCCGGTGATGGTGGGTTCGCGCAGTTCGGGGAATGCGTTGTTGGTGCCGGTGGACATGCCGGCCAATGGGATGTCGCGGCACTCGCGCACCACCGCGCGGTGCGTGCCGTCGCCGCCCAGTACCACGATCACTTTGACACACGCCTCGCGCATCATGCGCGCCGCTTTGAAAGTGTCGTTGACGGTGGTGGTGGGTGCCATGTCGAGGAATTCGAGTTTGGGAAAAGCATGCTGTAGCTCATGTTCACGCGCCATTGAGCGGATCAGCATGGCACTCACGCCACCGCTGTCGGGCATCATCAGCGCCCGGCCCACACCCACGCTGCCGGCGGCACCCAGCAACCGCATCAACATGCTGACGCGGTCGGTGATTTGCAGGTTACCCGCGTTGGCCACAATGCGCCGAATGTCGCGCGCCGACACCGGGTTGGCGATGATGCCAATGCAGGGCTCCTGGGTTGTGGCGGCGGTGCGCATATGGGTAGTACTGTGCGGTGGTGCTGGTTGCGAGTGACCATGCTTTGCATAGCGCGTGCCAGTCTTTTTTGCTGCGTGCTGCTTGCCCGCGCCTGGCGCTCTTTGCTAGGGGAAACGCGCTTTGGAGTCAAAAGTTCAAGCGGCAGGCACCCAGTGTCGAGGTGTCGCATTGCGACAGGTGTCGCGTGACGAGGTGCGACAGGTGTTGCATCGAACATCCACCGCAGATTACGCTGCGCTTCATCCTGGCTGCGAGCGGGACCCACCATGCGCTTAGAATCCGCAGCTCACCGGGGGTGTCCGTTGCAACACGGGCTGAGACAGTCCCCAAACCTGATCTGGATCATGCCAGCGTAGGGAGCGTGAAGGTTCGAGCTCAGCCGCTTGCCGGTTTAGCCTTTCACCCAGCGCACCTTGCGCTGGCGCATTAAAAGGCCTTGCCATGAACCGTCGTTTGTTTGCCCTTGCTGCTGCCGCGCTGGCAACTTTTTCTGTGTCAACCGTAACCCTTGCGGCCAATGAGCTGCGCGTGATGGTGCACAGCTCGTTTGCTCTGCCCAAACCCCTGCTGGCACAGTTCGAGTCGCAAAACAACATCAAGCTGGTCATCATCAAAGGCGGCGATGCCGGCGAGATGCTCAACAAGCTGATTCTGACGCGCGCCCAACCGGTGGCTGACGCGGTGTTCGGCATCGACAACACGCTGGTCGGAAAAGCGCTGGCTGCCGGTGTGCTAGAGCCCAGCTTGCCGCAAATGGCGAATGCTCCAGATGCCGATTTGGGCGCAGCGCTGGCCGCCGTGGACTATGGTTTTGTCACGCTGAATTACGACAAGGCGGCGGTCGCCAAAAGCGGCGTCGCCTTGCCAAAAACATTGCAGGAACTAGCGCTGCCCGCTTACAAGGGCTGGCTGGTTACGCCCAATCCAGCCACCAGCAGCACCGGTTATGCCTTTTTGCTAGCCACCATTTCAGGCCTGGGCGAAGAGCCCGCTTTTGCCTGGTGGGCGCAGATGCGCGGCAACGGCCTAAAAGTGGTGAAGGGCTGGAGCGAAGCCTATTACACCGACTTTGCCCGCAACAAGGGTGCCTATCCGCTGGTGGTGAGCTACGCCACCAGCCCAGCGGCCGAGGTGTTTTACAGCAAGGAAAAAATAACCGATTCGCCCACCGCCAGCCTCAATCTCAAGGGCGGCGTGTTTCGTCAGGTCGAAGGTGTGGGCCTTGTCAAGGGCGGTGGCCAGCGTGAAGCTGCTTTGAAGTTTGTCGATTTCATGCGTTCAGGCCCAGTGCAGCAAGCGCTGCAAACCGAGATGTGGATGTACCCGGCTCAACCCGGTACCGGCCGTGCCGACGTGATGCGCCACGCAGCCGAGCCCGCCGCCTTTGAAGCTCCGGCCGCACAGGTGATGGCCAGCCAAGGCGCCGCGTGGGTGGCGCGCTGGACCAAGGTGGTGCTGAAGTAGGCCCGCCTCCTTCGCAAAAGCGCAAGCGGGTTTGCCGTGGGCCTGCTGGTTGGGTTGTTTGTAGGGCCGTTTGTAGGGTCGACTTCAGTCGACCATGGCAGACTGAAGTCTGCCCCACAAAGCCCATGGTCAACGGCAATACTGAAGTGTCTTAACTGATGTTTTTTCTTCGAAACTGGGGTCGATTACAAAGCAGCCTGTGGCTCGGCCTGTTGCCGGCTGCTGCGCTGCTGCTGTTGCTGATCGCGCCCTTGGCCCGGCTGACGCTGACCGGTTTCACCGGTGAGGCCAGTTGGCCGGGTGCCGCGCCCAGCACGTGGTCGCTTTGGACGCCGTGGCAAGACGATTACCTGCGCTGGCGTGTGCTCTGGTCGCTAGCGCAGGCTGGCATCACCTGCGTGCTGGCCTTTGTGCTGGGCCTGCCGCTGGCCTGGGTGTTGGCGCGTTTTGAGTTTGCCGGGCGCACGTTGGTGCTGCGCCTGTTGATGTTGCCGTTTGTGGTGCCGACGCTGGTGGCAGCCCTCGGTGTGCTGGCGCTGTGGGGGCCGCGCGGCTTGCTAAGTGGCTGGCTCGGCGTTAATTTACAAGACACGCCCTGGCTGCTGCTGTACGGTAATTTGTTTTTTAACCTGTGCCTGGTGGTGCGTGCTGGCGTCGATGCGCTGGGCCAGGTCAACGCGCGCCAAGTGGCGGCGGCGCGCTCTTTGGGGGCCACGCCATGGCGTGCTTTTTGGCGCATCGAGTGGCCTGCCATTGCGCCGTGGCTGATGTCGAGCCTGTGCCTGGTGTTTTTATATTGCTTTGCCGGTTTCGGCCTGGCTCTGGTGCTTGGTGGCCAGCGTTTTGCCACGGTGGAGGTCGAGATTTACACCTTGGTGGCGCATGAGCTGCAACTGGGGCAGGCCAGCGTGCTGGCGCTGTGGATGCTGGGACTCACCGGCAGCGTGGCGCTGCTGTATGCGTTGCTGGAAAAACGGCTGGCCGCGCCCAACCGCGTGCAGCCGCTGGCACGCCGGCGACCACAAGGGGTGGCACAGTGGCTGGCGTTGACGGCGGCATTGGCGGTGTTGTTCGCCATTTGCGCCTTGCCGATTCTGGCGATTGTGTGGCGCGCGCTGGATGCTGGCTGGAAGGTTTGGGGCACGCTGCTGGACGCTGAAGTGACAGCTGCGCTATGGAACACACTGCGCTTCTCGACTATGGCGCTGGCGCTGGCGACGCTGTTGGGCGTGCAGCACGCGCTGGCAGCGCAGCGCTCGGTGGCGTGGCGGACAGCGGCTTTTTTACCTTTTGTGGTGTCACCGGTCACGGTGGCTTTTGGCTTGCTGCTGCTGTACCCAAGCTGGACTGCCAGTTTGCCCTTGCTGCTGGCGGCCTATGCGGTGCTGGCTTACCCGTTTGTCGCCAAGTCGATGGCTGCGGGTCTGGACAGTTTGCCGCAGCATCTGCTGCAGGCGGCGCGCACGTTGGGCGCCAGCCCGCAGCGCACCTTTTGGCGCGTCACGCTGCCGCTGTTGCGCCCGGCCTTGCGCCGCGGCATGGCGTTTGCAGCGGCTACCGCGCTAGGCGAATTTGCCGTAACCTTGTTTTTGTCGCGCCCCGAGTGGGCCACACTGACCACGCTGATCTACCGGCGCCTGGGCCATCCGGGCGCGGCCAGCCTGGACCAGGCCTTTGTGCTGGCGAGTGTATTGATGCTGCTGGCGCTGCTGGCGTTTTTGCTGATCGAGTGGCCGGTGAGTGAGGGCTATGAACGCAGGCGGCCGGCGATCGGCGCCTTACCCGTGGGAGCTTTGCACCATGCTTGAACTGCGCCACATCAGCCAGAACTATGGCGACCGTGCCTTGCTGCAAGACATCAACCTGTCGGTGGCGGCCGGTGAAATTGTGGCTTTGCTGGGACCGTCCGGCAGCGGCAAGAGCACCTTGCTGGCCATTGTGGCGGGCTTGCAGCAGCCCTTGAGTGGCAACGTCTGGTTTGACGGTCAGGAGATCACCCGGCTGCCGCCCGAGCAGCGCCGATTCGCCCTGATGTTTCAGGACTTTGCGCTCTTTCCCCATTTGACTGTGCTCGACAACGTGGCCTTTGGCCTGATCGAGCAGCGGCTTGACAAGTCCCAGGCTCGCGCCAAAGCGCTCGATATGCTGGCGTTGTTTGGCCTGGTCGACCATGCCCGGCACAAGGTCTGGCATTTGTCGGGCGGCGAGCAGCAGCGCGTGGCGCTGGCCCGCGCGCTCATCACCCAGCCGCGCGCACTTTTGCTCGACGAGCCTTTTTCTGCACTGGACGCCGACCTGCGCGCCAGCCTGCGCGACGAATTCAAAACCTGCATTCAGGCCGCCGGCATGCCCACGCTGCTGGTCACCCACGACGAGCAGGAAGCCCGCGCCATGGCCGCGCGCGCCGTGCGCCTGGTCGATGGGCGGCTTGAGGCCTTGTGGTGAGCCAACTCAAATTCAAGGCGGGTGTGTCAATTAGAGGCATGAGTTCAATCGGATATCCAGACGCATCCGGTTCAAGGCTTCCGGCATAAACTTCTCGATGCCATGAACCACACCCCGACCCCAAGCCCGCTCGAAGCCGCGCTGGCGCTGCAGCGCCAAGCCTATTTGGCCCACCCTGTGCCGTCGCTTGCCGAGCGCAAGGCCGATTTGCGCACGCTGCAGCGCTTTGTGCGCGAGCACAAGGACGCGCTGTGTGACGCCATCAGCGCCGACTACGGCCACCGCTCGTACCATGAGACGCTGCTGGCCGAGGTGTTTCCGGTGGTGGACGGCATTGACCATGTCATCAAACACCTGCACGGTTGGATGAGGCCGCAACGCCGCGCGGTGGATTGGCGCAATTTTTTGGGCGCCAGCAACCGTGTCATCCCGCAGCCGCTGGGCGTGGTGGGTGTCATCGTGCCGTGGAACTTTCCGCTGAATCTGAGCCTGGTGCCGCTGACCTACATCTTTGCGGCGGGTAACCGCGCCATGGTCAAGATGAGCGAAAACTCGCGCCATTTGGCCGCCTATCTGATGGCGCACATGCCGGCCTACTTTTCGCCGGAAAAACTGCAGTTTTTTGACGAGACTGGCGGCATAGGCATTGCCTTTTCGCAACTCAAGTTTGACCATTTGCTGTTCACCGGCTCCGGCCAGACGGGCAGGGCGGTGATGGCAGCCGCCGCGCAAAACCTGTGCCCGGTCACGCTGGAACTGGGCGGCAAGTCGCCAGCCATTGTGTGCGACGACTTCCCGCTGCGCACGGCGGTTGAGCGCATCATGTTCGTCAAGCTGCTCAATGCGGGGCAGATATGCACCACCGTTGACCATGCCTGGCTGCCAGCCGCCAAGGTCGATGAATTTGTGCGCCTGGCGCGCAGCTTTGCCCGGCAACACTACCCGCGGCTTGACAGCCCGGACTACACCGCCATCATCGACCAGCGCGCGTTTGAGCGGCTGCTGCACGCGCTGCAAGACGCGCAAGACCAAGGCGCCACCGTGCTGCCGCTGCTGGACGGACCCGCCTTTGATGCAGTCACACGCAAAATTGCGCCGCACATTGTGCTGAACGCGCCGCAAAGTAGCCTGCTGATGCAGCGTGAAATTTTTGGCCCGATCCTGCCGCTGCGCAGCTACACGGCGCTGGAACAGGTGATCGACCACATCAACGCTGGGCCCCGCCCACTGGCGCTGTACCCGTTCAGCCACGATGCGGCGCAAGTGCAAAACCTCATCGACCGGGTCATGTCTGGCGGGGTGTCGGTGAACGATGCGCTGTTTCATGTGGGCCAGCACGACCTGCCCTTTGGCGGCGTGGGCGACTCGGGCATGGGCCACTACCACAGCCGCGAAGGCTTCGAGACTTTCTCAAAAATGCGCCCGGTTTTTTACCAAACGCGGTTCAGCACGCTCAAGTTGCTGTGGCCACCCTACGGCAAGCTGGCCGACCGGGTGCTGGCTTTTTTGATTCGCTAACTGATCCGCTAACCCAGCCGCACCACCCGCCCCGGGTTCATGAGATTGAGCGGGTCCAGCGCCTGCTTGATGGCGCGCATGGTGTCTAACGCTACTGGCGATTTGTAGTGCGTTAAATGGTCCACCTTGAGGCTGCCCACACCGTGCTCGGCTGAGATTGAGCCGCCATGCGCCAGCACCGCGTCGAACACGATGGTGTTAACGTGTGCCTCTTGCTCACGCAAAAACACGGCGGCATCTTGCGCTTCGGGGGCCTGCACGTTGTAGTGCAAATTGCCGTCACCCAGGTGGCCAAAATTGACCAGCCGCACGCCGGGAATGGCTTGGGTCAGCAAGGCATCAGTGCCAGCAACAAAGGCCGCCATGCTTGACACCGGCACCGAAATGTCGTGCTTGATGTTGAGGCCTTCCTCAGCTTGCGCCAGCGGGATGCTCTCGCGGATCTGCCACAGGGTGTGCGCTTGCGTCAGGTTTTCTGCCACCACGGCATCGGTCACATAGCCGTCTTCCATGGCGGCTTCGAGCAAGCCCTCCAGCTGCGCCCGCGCATGGGTCTCAGACTCGGCATCTGCGTTTTCCAGCAGCACGCAAAAGGGCGTGTCCTGGTACAGCGGCACACGCAGATTGTCGAAGTGTTTGGCGACCAGGCTCAAGGCAAACTGGCCCATCATCTCAAAGCCGGTCAGGCTGGCGCTCAAGTGCTGGTGCGCCAGCCCCAACAATTGCACGGCGGCTTGCATTGACGGCACGGCCGCCCAGGCGGTGAGTTGCGCCTTGGGCTGTGGATAGAGCTTGAGTGTGGCGGCGGTGATGATGCCCAGCGTGCCCTCGGCGCCAATGTAGAGGTTTTTCAGGTCGTAACCAGTGTTGTCTTTGCGCAGCCCGCTCAAGCCCTGCCAGACCTCGCCCTGCGGTGTCACCACTTCGAGCCCCAGGCACAGGTCGCGTGCATTGCCAAAGCGCACCACTTGCGTGCCGCCGGCGTTGGTGCCCAGATTACCGCCAATGGTGCACGAGCCTTCGGCTGCAAGACTCAGCGGAAACCAGAAGCCTTCTGACTCGGCGCGCTCCTGCACGGTTTGCAAAATGCAGCCGGCTTCCACGGTCATCGTCAGGTTGGCGGCATCAATGCTGCGCACCGCGTTCAGGCGCTGCAGGCTCAGCACGATCTGGTGGCCCGATTCATCCGGCGTGGAGCCCACCACCAGACCTGTGTTACCGCCTTGCGGCACGATGCTCAGGCCGCTTTCAGGATGCTGCGCCAAATGGTCGGAGCAGGCTTTGACCACACGGGCCGCCTCGTCAGTGCTGGCCGGTCGTACCACGGCCAGCGCCTTGCCCGACGTGCGTTTGCGCCAGTCCTGCGTCCAGGCGCTCAGGTCGCCTTCGGTTAACACATGGGCGGCGCCGACGATGGCTTGCAGATCAAAGAGCAGTTTTTGCATGGTTGGACGCGGAGAGGGCGGTGGTGTCAAGCGCTGACTTGGCTGCTACGGCCGCGTTCTTCAGGCGCAGCCGCACATGCAGTGCGCTGGCGGTAAAAAGGGTCAGGCAAAGGAATACTTGCACCATGGCCAGGTAATTGCCAGGTGGCTTGTCGCTGTAGGCGCGTACCACGCCTTCGGTGAAATACAGCCACACCAGCAAGGTGACCCAGCGGTAGGTGTACATGCGGTTTTTCAGCAACCCCGCCAGCGGCACGCACAACGGCAATACCTTGAGCGCCAGCCAAGAGCCACCCGGGCGCAGCGGCGCCAGCAGCAGTTCCCAGGCCAGGCCCAGCACAATCAACCCCAGCAGGCTGCCCACCGCCAGGATTCGGGTCAGGGCGACGCTGCGGGAGGCCGGTAAAGTGGGGGCGTTCAGGGGAGTGTTCATGACAGTGGCATCATAGCGGCCATGAGCGCACCACCCACAGCACCGACAAACTGGCCCCAGCGCTTGGATGTCTTTTTCAACGACCTGTCAAGCTTTCCCTGGAAAAATACAGCCTACACGCTGAGCGAGCGTTTTCGTGAAGACCGTCTGGGCCTGACCGCCAGCAGCCTGACCTTTACCACCACCATTGCGCTGGTGCCGTTGGTCACCGTGGCACTGGCCATTTTTACCGCGTTTCCGATATTCGCCAAGTTCCAGGGCGTGCTACAGCAGTGGCTCATTCAAAGCCTGATTCCTCAAAACATTGCACGCCAAGTGCTGGGTTACCTGACGCAATTTGCCGGCCAGGCCAGCAAGCTCGGTGGTGCCGGCCTGGTGGTGTTGTTCATTACCGCGTTAGCGCTGATTTTGACCATCGACCGCACCTTGAATGCCATCTGGCGAGTGCGTAAGCCGCGCCGCTTCAGCCAGCGCGTGCTGGTCTATTGGGCGGTGATGACGCTCGGCCCTGTTTTACTGGCGCTGAGTTTGAGTGTGACGTCGTATGCCTTGTCTGCCTCCAAAGGTCTGGTGGGTGACTTGCCCGGTGGCGTGGAACTGCTGCTGGGCAGTCTGCAATTTGTGCTGCTGGCCTTGGGGCTGGCAGCGCTGTACCGCTTTGTGCCCAACACTTATGTGCGCTGGAGTCATGCCTGGGCCGGTGGCCTGTTTGTGTCGGTCGGGTTTGAGGCCGCTAAAAAGCTGCTGGTGATCTATCTGGGTAAAGTGCCCACCTATTCGGTGCTGTACGGCGCCTTTGCCACGCTGCCGATCCTGCTGATCTGGATTTACGTGGGCTGGGTGATTGTGCTGCTGGGCGCGGTGATTGCCGCCTATTTGCCCAGCCTGCTCAGCGGTGTGCAGCGCCGCGCCGGCGCCCAGGGCTGGCAGTTTTTGCTGGCCATTGAGGTGCTACAGCAGTTGGCGCCCATGCGCGCCAGCCCGGATAAGGGCTTGACCATGACCGACTTCGCCCAGCGGCTCAAGGTAGATGCCCTGCAACTCGAGCCCGTGATGGAGGCGCTTCTGGCGCTCGACTGGATTGGCCAATTGCAAGAAGAGCGCAGCGACGGCGAAGCGCGTTACGTGCTGCTGGCTGACCCCGACAGCACGCCGCTGCAACCCCTGTTGCACACCTTGCTGTTGCCCTACGAGCCCAGCACCCTGCATTTATGGGAAAACGGACACTGGCAGGCGTTGACGATGCGCCAGGCGCTCTGAAGCGCCCTGAATTCACCGTTGCCGAATGTTGGAAAATCAGCAGCTTTTACTGAACCCATCAAAGAACTCCCATGACAGATACGCCGCAAAAACCAGAGCTCCCCGACCACCTGTCCAGCGACCCGCGCAGCCCGCACCATGTGGCGGCCGTGTTTGCGCACGACATTGGCATCCGGCTCAATGACAAGGAACTGTTCAACGTCGAGGAATACTGCGTCAGCGAAGGCTGGGTCAAGGTGCCCGCCGGTAAAACGCGTGACCGCAAAGGCAACCCGCTGCTGATCAAGCTCAAGGGCAGGGTGGAGGCGTTTTACAAGTGAATGAATTTAAAGTGTCGGAAAACATCACAGCGCTGCTGGGTAGTGTGTGAAGGCGCATTCGCCGGTCAGTTGACGAAAGCCACCGGCGTTGTACCGAGGCCAGGAGCATGGGATGCCGCCCACAGCCCTTACCCAATGCCTTTTCTGTCAGCACATCAACCCGGCAGTGGCCAGCTGTTGCAGCAGTTGCGCCGCGCTGACATCGGCAACGCCTTACCGTTTACCGTTTGACGGACCTATACCCGAGTCAAACGCCAGTTTTTTCTCCAACGAAGCTTCTTGAAGTTGCAGGAGAAGGCCACACAAAGTGGCGCGATGTCGAAATGAAGTTGCCGGATTTGGGGCGTGCTCACAACAAGAGCGCATACTCAGTCTGTGCATGTGAATACAGTCTCAAGATGCCGACACGCATGCGCGGCGGTGGCACTGGGGCGGCGACGTAATCGAATCAACCGACTTCTGGTGTCATCATCATTGACATGAAACCGGCTTTGTCCCACCTCTACTGAAAGCTCGCCATGTCGAAAACCGAAGCCGAAACCGAAACCGAAACCGGGTCTGCAACAGCCATATCGCGTGCCTTGCCTTCTCTGCCGCTGGCCCTGCTTCCAGTGCTGCTGACGCTCGGGTTGCTGGCGTTGCAACTGTTCTACTACGGCGACTTCACGCCGCACATCCCGCTGGCCCTCGGGCTGGCCATCACGGCGGTGCTGGGCGTGCTGCGGGGGCAAAAGTGGCTCGATATCCGCGAGGGTGTGTTCCATGTGATCCATGTCTCGCTGCCGTCGCTGTCGGTGCTGATCGTGGTCGGCATGCTCATCGGCGTCTGGGTCGCCTCGGGCACCGTGCCGACACTGATCTACTACGGACTCAAGCTGCTCAATCCGTCGATCTTCCTGGCCGCAGCGATGGGGCTGTGCGCTGTGGTCTCGCTGTCGCTGGGCACCAGTTGGGGTACGGTGGGCACTGTTGGCCTTGCGCTGATGGGCATTGGCGCCGGGTTTGGTATCCCGGTGTACTGGACCGCTGGCGCGGTGGTCTCGGGCGCGTTCTTTGGCGACAAGATATCGCCGCTGTCGGATACCACCAACCTGGCGCCGGCGGTCACTGGTGTCAACGTCTTCGACCACATCAAAAACATGCTGCCGACCACCATCCCGGCCATGCTGATTGCGCTGGTGGCTTATTTGGTGGCCGGCTACTACGTCATCGAACCCGGGCAGACCTCGTTCGGCGCGATCGACGCGATCACCGAGGGCCTGGCTTCACGCTTCCAAATCGGCTGGATTCCACTGCTGCCGGCCTTGCTGGTAATCACGCTGGCGGTGAGCCGCATTGCGCCGCTGCCGGCGTTGTTTTCGGGCGTGCTGGCGGGCGCGCTGGTGGCCATCTTCTACCAGGGCGCCGGGCTGCACGATGTCTTCAACTACGCCCAGTCGGGCTACAAGATTGAGACTGGGGTCGCCACCATCGACAGTCTGCTCAACGCCGGCGGCATCCAATCGATGATGTGGACCATCTCGCTGATGTTGATCGCGCTGGGCTTTGGCGGCGCGCTGGAGCGCACTGGCTGCCTTGAATCTATCATCAAGAGCATCGTGTCGCGTGTGAAGAGCTTCGCCGCAGTCCAGTGTTCTGCGATCGGCACCGCGTTTGCGACGAACCTGGTGGCTGGTGACCCCTACATCTCGATCGCGCTGCCGGGGCGCATGTACGCGCCGCTGTACCGCGGCATGGGCTACTCAACGCTCAACCTGAGTCGCGCTGTGGAGGAGGGCGGCACGCTGATGAGCCCGCTGATTCCCTGGAACGCGGGCGGTGCGTTTGTGATCAGCGCGCTGGGCCTGGGCATCATGGAAGGCAACTTGCAAAATCTGCTGTACATCCCGCTGGCTTTTGCCTGCTGGACGGCGCCCTTGATCGGCATGTTGTACGCGGTCACCGGCTTGTTCTCGCCACAGGCGACCGAGGCTGACCGCGCTCAATGGGACAAGAACAATGAAGAGGTAATGGACCTGTCCGAGCACGCGCATTTGGGCGACGCGGGCAGCACCTGAAGCGCCAGCACTTTGGGCACGTTGCGCTTAGGGATTGTTCATGAATAGGCTGTGCAACGTATTTCTTTGCGAGCCCTAACTGTCGACAGGTGAGCCACCTACGAGTCAAGTAACATTTCAGCTTTATTGGAGAAACCCCCATGAATGACACCCGTTTTGTCAACAGACAAGTTCTGATTGAAGACGCCAAATTATTGCTTGCTGATACGCAAGAACTTCTTCAGCTGATTGCAGATCAAGCCAGCGAAAACGTGACGGATCTGCGTTTCCGTCTGGAAGACAAAATCACACAATACAAGAAGGACTTGAGCAAGCTGCAAGACGCATCGGTCACCAATGTCAGGCAAGTGGGGCAAGTTGCCGATGAGTACGTTCACCATGAGCCCTGGACGGCGATCGGCATCGCTGCTGGCTTTGCTTTCGTTGTGGGCCTGCTTGTGGGGCGTGGTGGCCGGCAATAGCAATCAAGCCATTTCGCGCTTTGTCAAAAAACCAATCAAAGCCGCCAGCATCTCCTCAGGCGTTTCAGTCATTTGATGGTGTCCGCCAGGCAGATAAACAAGCTGTGCATCACTGGCCAGTTCGATCAGTGCCTGCGCGGCTTTGGGTGGCGTCATCTGATCCACTTTTCCCAGCACGAACAGCACCGGGCAAGTGACCCGGGCCATGGCTTGCAGGCCGTTCTGGTAACTGTCACAGGCCTTGAAACCCGTGTAAAAAACGTTGATTTTTGCGTTGCTGGCGATGACCCGTCGCCCCAGTGCCATCGACGCGCCATAAACCCAGGTGCCCGGCCCCAGAGCGGATGGCGGTGGCGCCAATGTTGAACGGGAAAACACGTTGACCATTTCCAGCGCCTTCATCGGTGCGTTGACCGAGGCTTCCAGTAGGACAGGGGAAACGC
>Ga0210024_1002099_pt1 | contig 17427 bp, 20 predicted proteins | sample CryGeymeta201525_FD_183988 | JGI IMG/M metagenome (GOLD analysis project Ga0210024, IMG submission 183988) | Groundwater microbial communities from Crystal Geyser aquifers in Utah, USA - Crystal Geyser metaG 2015-25 (SPAdes) (version 2) | ecosystem: Environmental > Aquatic > Deep subsurface >... | reverse complement strand
GCCTCTTGAGCCTATGTTGGAAAAACAGGGTGAAGGAGGCATCTCGGCGACTATTTCCTTTTAAGAACTTTTTTAACCGCTGTTTTAATGTCATTTATTCCCAAGCCGTATTTTTTTATAAGCTCTTCGGGCTTGCCGCTTTCGCCAAAAACGTCTTTGGTGCCGATAAATTCCATCGGCGCAGGAAATTTTTTCGCCAAGACCTCGCTTATAGCAGAACCCAAACCGCCGAAAATATTGTGTTCTTCAACGCTAACCACTGCTCCGCATTTTTTAGCCAGTTCAATAATTTTATTTTCATCAATCGGTTTGATGGTGTGATTATTTAAAACGATTGTTCCGATTTTCTCTTTTTCCAATTCTTGGGCTGCTAAAAGGGCGTTGTATAAAATCGGACCGCAACCAATAATTAAAACTTGCGGTTTTTTGCTTTGCCAGAAAATTTCCGCCTTGGCCGGAACGAAAGGCGTGTCTTCGGTGGTAAAAACCGGCGTTTTTTCCCGGGCTAATCTTATGTAAATCGGGCCTGAAATTTTGGCGGCTGCCACAGTCGCTTTCTTGGCTTCCACGGCATCGCAGGGAACAATTACTTTCATATTCGGTATTACCCGCATCAAAGCAATATCCTCCAAGACCTGGTGGGTGGCGCCGTCATAGCCGGTCAAGAGCCCGGCATGATGACCGGCGATTTTAACATTGGAATCATTATAGGCGATTGTTGTTCTGATTTGTTCCCAATTTCGGCCCGGCGAAAAAATCGCGTAACTGGAAATAAAAGGGATTTTACCGGAAATACCCAAGCCGCTGGCAATAGCCGCCAGATTCTGCTCGGCAATTCCCACTTGAAAAAATCTTTCGGGAAATTTTTCAGCAAATAGGTGGCAGCGGGTGGAACTGGCGACATCAGCCGAGAGCACCACCACATTGGGATTTTCTTCGGCGGCGATGAGCAGTCCTTGGCCGAAGCCGTCCCTGGTCGCTAATGCTTCAATTTTATCTTGATTGAATAAATCAATATTTAACTTTGCTTCTAAAACAATCATTTATTATTTTATAACGTAAACAAAGCCATCGTTGCCAAAATTGCGTAGGTTATTAATAAATAAGAAAAACATTACCGGCGTCACATAAAATCCCGCTGCCACAAAGCCGTATATCACCCCAAAAATAATACTGGCCCTTTTCATAATTATCTTTTTTATCTTTAACTCCGCCAACGCCCATTAACATCTCGCATAAAAATTTCCTTGAAATTTTTATGCCCAAGACTTCTAACGGGGTTTATTCGCTTTCTATTTTTCCTCTTAACGTTTTTAATTCTTCCAATGCCTTTCTCGCCTGTTGTTTATCGAGCACTGTTGCATGCCATCTGAAATCAAATTCCATAAAATCCACGCCTTTACCCGGGGTGGTATGAGCAATTATCACCGTTGGTTTTTCATAAATCGCTCTGGCTTCATTAACCGCATCAATAAATTCTTCAATGTTATGACCGTCAACTTCCAAAACGTGCCAATTAAAAGATTCGTATTTATCCCGCAGCGGCTCAAGCGGCATTATTTCCTCGGTAAAACCGTCGCTTTGAATATTATTTCTGTCAATCACCGCTGTTAAATTACTTAATTTATATTTTCCCGCTAACATCGCCGCTTCCCACACGCTGCCGCAATCCTGTTCGCCATCGGACATTACGCAATAAATCCGATATTTCTTTTTGTCTAAATGAGCCGCCAAAGCAATGCCGATGGCTTGCGCCAAACCTTCGCCCAATGGTCCGGAACTGGTTTCTATACCCGGCAAAGCCCTGCGATAAGGATGACCCTGTAACCGGCTGCCTAATTTTCTCAAAGTTTTCAATTCTTCAATCGGAAAATAACCGCTATGGGCCAAAGCCGCATATTGAACCGGACAAATATGACCATTTGATAAAATCAGGCGGTCGCGCTCCGGCCAATTGGAATTTTTCGGGTCGTGGTTTAAAATGTGAAAATAAAAAGCGGAAAAAACATCGGCCATATCCAAAGCGCCGGCCGGATGACCGGAACCGGCCTCGGTTATCATCTCAATAACATCCTGCCGCAATTGATTAGCAGTTTCTTCAAGGAATTTAAGTTTTTCTTCGTGGAGAATTTCCATTAGGTTTCTATTTGATTGATTTTTTGAAGCCGCCGTTGGAACTTTCCTTCTCCGGCAAAGGGCGTTTGGAGAAAAGTGCCTAAAATCTTTTTGGCATCATCTTCGCTTAAAAAATCAGCTGCCAGCGACAAGACATTGCTGTCATCGTCGTTGCGGCTTAAATATGCCTGGTCTGGATTATTAACTAGGGCTGAACGAACACCTTTAAACTTATTGGCGACGATATCCACGCCGACGCCTGAACCGCAAATTAAAATTCCCCGACGATTGACGGGTTCTTGGCTGATGGCCAGACCAACCAACTTGGCAAAATCAGGATAATCATCATTTTCATCATAATGATCATTGCCGACATCAACAACTTCATAACCCTTGTCTTTTAAAATTTTTTTAAATATTTCTTTTAAAGAAAATCCCCGATGGTCGGCGCCGATGTAAATAAGCATAAAAAGATAAGGTTTAAGGTTTAAGGTTTAAGGTTTAAGGTTTAAGGTTTCTGCCGCTTTCAAAACGTGTTTCAATAAAATCGCGCAATAACCCCACTCGTTATCATACCAAGCCAGAACCTTAACTAAATCTTCGTCAACAACCTTTGTAAATTTCAAATCAACGATGGCGCCGTAGGGCTCAGCGATAATATCCGAGGAAACGATCGGTTCGTCAATGGTTTTTAAAATTCCCTGCCAGCGGGGCTCTTTGGCGGCTTTCTTAAAAATTTCATTGATTTCTTCAACCGAGGTTTTTCTTTTGGACAAAAAAGTGATGTCAGCAATTGAACCGCTAACGATCGGCACCCGCAAACTAATGCCATCAAATTTATTTTCTAAATCTTTTAAGACGCGGGTCACGGCAATCGCCGCGCCGGTTGTTGAGGGTACAATATTTTGCGCTCCGGCCCTGCCGCGACGCAAATCATCGCCCTTGACCGGCGAATCAACGATCGTCTGGGTAGCGGTGTAAGCGTGAACCGTATTTAAAACCGCTTTTTGAATACCAGGATTTTCTGACATAATCGCTATCACCGGATAAGCGGCATTCGTAGTGCAAGAAGCGTTAGTTGATAATTTAATATTTTTTAATTCATCGTCATTCAATCCGACAAAAATTGTTCTGCCGCCAGCCGTGCCTTCCGCGTCTTTGGCCGGCGCAGTAATGACCACTTTTTTGGCACCCGCATCCAGATGCGCTTTGGCTTTTTCAAATGATTCGAAAGCGCCGGTTGATTCCACCACAATGTCAATATCCAAATCTTTCCATGGAAGTTTAAGCGGGTCTTTTTCCTGAAAAAATTTAATTCTTTTTCCGTCAACAATTAATTCCCCTTTTTCCTTATCGCTTGTCACTTGTCGCTCGTATGTCCGATAAACCGAATCGTATTTTAAAAGATAAGCGAGGTTTTCCAAATTGCCCAAGTCGTTAATGGCCACAATCTCTAATTGAGGGTTGCTGAAAGCTTGCCTGAAAAACAGGCGACCAATTCGACCAAAACCATTAATAGCAATTTTTGTCATTAATTTTATTTTACCAAATTTAAATGAAAAATAACAATGCCGAATGCCACGGCCACATTCAACGATTCTTTTTCGCCCTTCATTGGGATTTCCAGAATTTTATCTGCCCGCTTTAGAATTGGAGCCGGCAAACCTTTAATTTCATTGCCCAAAACCAAAACCAGCCTTCCTACTCTAAGATTTGACGATCGTTTAATATTAGAGTAAGGGATGGATTTTTTACTTTGTTCAACGGCGAAAATTTTATATTTATCTTTTTTAAGTTTATCGATTAGCCGACTGGCTGATTTTACTTTCTCCCACTCAACATATTTTTCCGCTCCCAAAGAGACCTTTGTTAATTGTGGCCGCGGCTTGCCAAAAACATCAACCGGCGCCGGCGTGATGCCGCATAAATAAATTTTTTCGCAGCCAGCCGCGTCCGCGGTGCGAAAAATAGAGCCCACGTTATGTAGGCTCCGGACATTATAAAGAATGACAACCATAATTTAAACTTAGTCAAGTATTTCACGATCGTGAAATACTTGACTAAAATTTGGGGCTCAAATTAAGCCGATTTTCTTTCTAACTTCTGCGATTTTTTTATTGGCGACTTTGGCGGCTTTTTGCGAACCGGCTACCAAAATAGAGAATAATTTGGATTGATTTTTTATTAATGCCGATTTTTTCTTGCGGAAATCCGCGAAGTGTTTAATAACGACGCCCGCTAAATCATTTTTAAAAGTTGAATAATTTTTGCCAATAAATTTCTTTTCTAATTTCGAGATTGTTTCACCGCTTAGAGATGAATGAATTTCAAGCAGATTACTGATGGCTGGTTTATTTTTTTCATCATGTTTAACTTCCGCGCCGGAATCAGTCACGGCTTTTCTGATTTTGTTTCTGATTTCCTGCGGCGAGTCATCAATAAAAAGACAGGATTCGGGTTGGGATTTAGACATTTTCTTTTCGGGATTAGCCAAACTCATCACGCGCGGAGTTTTGGTTAAAATCGCTTGCGGCTCAAAAAAAGTCTTTCCGAATTTTTTATTGAATTTTCGCGCCAGACTTCTGGTAATCTCTAAATGTTGAAGCTGGTCTTCGCCGACCGGAACGAATTTTGTGTCATAAAGCAAGATATCTGCGGCCATCAAGACAGGATATGCGAAAAGTCCGATATTAATATTTTTTCGTTGTCTCACACTTTTATCTTTAAACTGGGTCATTCTTTCCAATTCCCCCATCGGTGTAACCGTATTTAAAACCCAACTTAATTCAGTGTGTGCCGGAATTTGCGATTGTTGAAAAATCACTGATTTTTTGGAATCCAAACCGGCTGCTAAAAAATCAGCCATCAATTCTAAGATTTGTTTCGGTTTTTCTTTGGGGTCAAAATCTTCCGTCAAAGAATGTAAATCAGCGATGAAAAAATAACACTGATATTTGCCAGAATTTTGCAAATCAACAAAATTTTTCAAAGCCCCAAGATAATTTCCAATGTGAAGTTTTCCGCTCGGCTGAATGCCGGAAATCAAAACCGGTTTCATAAATTTAAACTTCGATTATCACGGGCAAAATCATCGGCCGTCTCTTGGTTTTATTATACAAAAATTGGCCGATTTGGTCGCGCATCAGGGATTTTATATAATCCGTTTCCAGCTGCTGATGCCGGGGAATCCGGCTGATAAGATTGCGGATGCGTTTTCTTAACTCTTCAACAAATTCCTTGTTTTCCTTTAGATAAATGAAACCGCGGGAGATGATGTCCGGATTTTTCAGGAACTTACCGCTGTGCCGGTCCAAGGTGGCAATAACTACCACCATTCCTTCCTGGGCTAAGACGCGGCGGTCTCTCAAGACTACTTCGCCGACGTCGCCGACGCCCAAGCCGTCAACCATTATGTAGTAAGCCGGAATATTTTCGTCGGTTGGTTTGACCGAATCCTTTGTAAATGAAACAACCTGACCGTTGTCTATCAGTATCGTTTCTTCCTGTTTTAAGCCAAGTGCTTCTTGAGCATGCTGGGCATTCCGCCATCGCATAAAATAATAGCCGTGAATTGGAATAAAAAATTTAGGCCGGATAAGTTTCATCACTGTTTTAAGTTCTTCCTGCGGTGCGTGGCCGGATGAATGGATGTCTATCATTTTATAGTGGTAAACCAAAGCGCCCTGCCGGGATAAATCATCTTTAAGAATCTGGACGCTTCTTTCATTTCCCGGCACGATTGACGAAGAAAGAATCAAGGTGTCTCCTTTTTTAATTTGAATATAGCGGTGTTCACCGTTGGCGATTTTCATCAAACTAGCCTGCGGCTCGCCCTGAGCGCCGGTGCAGAGAATCAATAGTTTATCATCATGGTACTTGCGAATATCTTCCAGGGGAATAATCACGTCTTTTTTAATTTTCATAAAGCCGAGGTTTCTGGCAATCTGAATATTGGTTTTCATTGATAAACCGCTAATGGCAACTTTTTTGTTAAGCCGCTCGGCGATTTTAATAATTTCGGCCAAACGATCCAAGAGCGAAGCAAACGTGCCGAGAATAATCCGGCCGGTGGCTTTTTTGAAAAGTTTTTCCAATTCTTGTTCCACTACTCTTTCGGAAACTGAGTAGCCGGGCTCTTCGGCGCCGGTGGAATCCAAAAGCAGAGTATGTATTTTCTGCTTGCCGATTTTTTCCCAAACATCCATAGCCCGCGGCTTACCGTCGATATCGTAATCAAATTTAAATTCGCCGGGGTGAACGATTTTACCGACCGGCGTATCAATAATCATACCCACGCCTTCCGGAATATTGTGCGTCACCCCGAAAAATTCCGCTTTAAAATTCTGCGAAAGCTGGTGGGTTTCGCCTGACTTAATAATTTGAAAATTAAGTTTTGGAGCATTAACGAATTCTTCCTGACGCTTGGCAATGATTTCTTTGGTAATCGGCGTGGCAAAAATTATCGGATTACCCAGTTTTCCCATAATATAGGGGATGGCGCCGATGTGGTCGTAGTGGCCGTGGGTAATAATTAAAGCTTTAATTTTTTCTTTTCTTTCTTCAAGATAAGAGACATTGGGAATAATGTAATCTATTCCCGGCGTCGCCTCCTCGGGAAACTGCAGGCCAGCATCAATCACAATAATCTCATCTTGATATTCAAAAAACATCATATTGCGGCCGATTTCTTCCAGTCCGCCCAAAGCGCTAAAGCGAACCACCGGTTCTCCTTTTGGTCGTTCTTCTTTTGCTCGCGGCACCCGCGAAATAATTCTTCTTTTTGGTCTAATTAATTTTTCTCTGAACATATATAAAGTAAAATTTCCAATTTCTAATTTTCAATTTTCAAACACGACGTAAACGGAAATGAAAATTGTAAATTGATAATTGAAAATTATTTCAATGTGCCGAGGGTGGGATTCGAACCCACATGAGATTTCTCTCACAGCGCCCTGAACGCTGCGTGTCTAGCCAAATTTCACCACCTCGGCGTCACCCAAACCAACATTTATAAGGAGCGGATACCTGTCGTGCGGAATGTCTCGGAGGCCGAGCGGGCATGGTGCTCGAGCGAAGCGAGGCCGAGCGAGGCCGAGAGTCAAGCGGCAATTTCCTCGCTGGGGAAATTGACCGCGGTTCCGTCAGACAGGTATCCGCTCCGCCTTACTTCCCTCTTCCTTTGTATTTTTCAAAAATCGCCCAGAAGCTCATTTTTTTTTCTCCTTTGTTATGAACCCGATGAAAAGCGCCGGCTTTAACGGGCACGATGTCGCCGGCTTTTACTTTTATGGTCTTTTTACCCACCTCCATCGTTCCCACGCCATTAATAAAAATATAAACCTCATCAACTTCATCATGAGAATGGCCGGTTGTTGATTTATGGGGACGAAGTTCGGTTAAAGAAATTTCTATGTCCTCGAGTCCGGGTAGGTCGTAAACTTTATAAACTTCGTTGTCCCGTATGAGTTTAGCGAGTCGCTTATATTTTCTTATGTTCATAGATAAATGTCAACCCCGTTAGAAGTCTGCCTTAAACCGATGTGGTATAGAATATGGCACAAATATGGCTTGGGATTAGTCTTGATAGGGTGCCAAGCAGAAAAAATTTAATAAATTTTTTCTGCTCAAGACTTCTAACGGGGTCAATTATTTAAAAACCCTCGCGGTCTTGATATACCATTTTTCAATGCTTTGAAAACGACCGCTGCTCGAAGGAATAAACCTTTCATCAAAACCTTTCAGCCAGTTTTTGCTGACATAAAGATAATGGGGAGAAAAAAGAAAAACAGCCGGATAATCTTGAATAATTATTGACTGGAGGCTTGATAAATCAGTCTGGCGCTTTGAATCATTTAGGGTCTTTCTTATGGATTGAATCAGGGTATCGGCGGTCTTATTTTCGTAAAGGGCCAAATTGAGACCGGGATAAAATCGTTCGGAAGAATGCCAGAAAGAATATAAATCAGGACTGTCGCCATTTCCGAAAATATTGCCAAAAATGAGCATCTGGTAATTGCGGGTCTTTATGATTTCATCGTTAATTTGCTGCGGTGAATGGACTATTAGATTTAATTTAACGCCTATTTTTAACCAATCTTCCTTGATGAGATTAGCCGTCTCGACCAAAAATGGTATTTCGGGAACCGTTAAATCAAACTCTAATCGTTTCACTTGTTTATCAAAATTTTTCTCGCGAATTCCTTCAGGGTTCGACTGCCAACCGCCGGCTTCTAAAATCTGGCTGGCTTTTTCCGGGGAAAAATTTTCTTTAGGATAAATTTCAGCCGCGTATCCCTTCATTCCCGCCACTAAAGGACCCTCAACGGGCAAGGCCCGGTTGTCAAAAACTTTCTCAATTATTTTTTTTCTGTCAGTAGCGTAATTTAAAGCCAATCGGACATTTTTATCTTTCAAAACGTCTTGGCTGTAGGAATTAAAGAAAATTGCATAATATCTCGGCATTCTGATTTCAAAGGTCTGATGGTTTATGTTAATTTTGCCGAGATTTTTCTGATTTAATCCTCCGAAGCCGTTAATGGCCCCTGAGTTAAAGGCTTTAATTAATTCTTCCTCGTCCTGATAAAACTTAAAAACTATTTTTTCTAAATAGGGCTTTTGACCAAAATAATATTCATTGCGAATAAGTTGATATTCGGAAATAAATCCTGAACGTTCCTTGCGAAAAGATAAAAATTTAAAAGGTCCGCTGCCAATCGGTTCAAGGTTAAAATCCGAAAGCCTGAAATTGGCCGCCGGAACTGACCCAAAAATGTGTTTGGGAATTATTTTGAGTTCTTTGAGGGTAGCTTCGAAAAAAGCGTAGGTTTCGGGAAGTATCAATTTTATTTCCCGCTCGCTCACTCTTTCGGATTTCACTTCCTGCCACATGGAAAAAAGAGGAGAACGGCTGTCGGAATCTTGAATGGTTGTTATGGTAAAAATTACGTCATCGCTGGTAATGGGTTGGCCGTCATCCCAGAGAATATTCTCTTTAAGACGGATATTCCAAGTCCGATTATTCTCGCCCCGTAAACTCAACTCAGTTGAGTTACGGGGCTCGTCCACTTTATAATTTTCCGCTAAATCAAGAAGGTTGCTGAAAACCAACTCAATCAAGTCGCGGTCAGAGCCGTTACTGCCGGCCAAAACCGGATTAATAAAGGTCGGTTGATTAATCAATCCTTCAATATATTCGCCGCCGGCGATTGGCACAAGGTTGGTATCCCGATAAAGAAGATCAACCGCCATAAAAATGGAAGAGGTGGTAAATATTAGGCAGGCGGCGATAAAAATCCAGCGTTCTGTCCGAGAGAGGTTTTTAAATATTTGAAGCAAAATTCTCATCAGCTTCTATATATTAAGCAATAAGATTTATAAGTGAAAGAAGCGCAAAAATTATTATTAAGGCAATGGTGGCAATAAAAATCAGACGCTCCAAGCCCCTGCGTTTGGCATAAAATTCGCTTTCGCCGCCGCCAAAGACGCCGGAGAGTCCCGATGCCCGTTCCTGAAGTAAAATTAAAACAATCAAAATAGCCGAGATGATGATTTGAGTGATGGAGATAAACATTCGCTTTGCTCTATCAACGAATAACGAATCAGTACGAATAAACGAATATACGAATTTAAAATTCGTTTATTCGTAAATTCGAAATTTATTCGCTATTCGTTGATTTATAGATCTTTTTTGCTGAAAAGTTAATGACGAGATTAATCAAGCTTATAATCAGGGTAGCATAAATCAAAGGCACAGTTCCAGTTATGGTAATATTTATTAAAAGTTTGTCAAGAAGATAAAGTATTAAGGCATTGACCAAGAAAATCCCCAGACCAAAAGTCAAAACAATCACCGGGGTGAGAATTAACTTGAGAATCGGTCTAAAAAAAACATTGATTAAGGTTAGAACCGCCGCCACCAATAAAAAATTATTAAAACCAGGGCTGACTTCGAATCCCTCAATAAAATAGACGACGGCAAACAGCGCAATCAGGTTAGAGAAGAAGTAAAAAAATAATCGGGCCAGGAAATGCATCATTATATTATTATATAAACTTTCAGATAAGTTATCCACAGCCGAAAGGTTTTATTCTTGAATTTTAAGGGTTATAATAAAAGCACAAAGGTCGAGTACAATATAATCGCAAAACAGACGCTAAATGTTTCGCGTCAGTTCCGCGTTTCTATTTCGCGTCAGTTTCGCGAATATTATGGCAGCTCAAGGTTGGACTGAAATATTGTTGACCTCACTTCAAAATGTTTGGGCCGGCGTTATTAGTTTTTTGCCGTCGTTTATCGGCGCTTTAATTCTTATTATTGTCGGCTTAATTGTTGCCTCGGGATTGCGCGCAATAGTAGAAAGAATTATTAGTGCTCTAAGGATTGATACACTTTTAAAAAGAACAGGACTAACTCCTTTCTTTGAAAGAGCCGGCCTTCAGATTAACTCCGGCAAATTTTTAGGTCTTTTGGTTTATTGGTTCTTGGTGGTGGTATTTGTTTTGGCAGTTACTGATATTTTGGGACTTTACGGCGTCTCTCTTTTCTTGCGGGATGTAATTTCTTATATTCCGAATATCATTGTGGCGGTTTTGATAATGTTGGTAGCGCTGTTGGTGGCCAATTTTCTTAAATCCATTGTTAGAGCCTCGGTTACCAGCGCCAAGCTTCATAATCCCAAATTTTTAGGTTCGCTGGTCTGGTGGGTAATAGTGGTTTTTGGATTCTTAGCCGCCTTAATTCAAATTGGTATCGCGGCAACAATCCTTAATACTCTGGTGACCGGATTAATCGCGATGCTGGCTATAGCCGGCGGTATTGCTTTTGGTCTTGGCGGCAAAGACTACGCCGCTTCCCTTTTAGAGAAATTTCGACGAGAGACCGAAGAAAGATAGTTTTTAATCCGACCAGAGCACTAAAATACATTTAGTGCTCGGCCGAGCACATAAATAAAGATTTATGTGCTCTGGATTCGGCTTAAATAAGTAAGCTAAGCAAGGCTCCGTTTTCTATTTGAAGCGGGGCTTTGTTATTGAAAATTTAGATTAAATGGGATACAATAACTCTACGAATAACGAATCTGTACGAATATACGAATTTAATTAATACCAAAAACGTCAACATTTCCAGACCTTTTTTATTTTTATTCGTAAATTCGTAATAAATTCGTAATTCGTAGATAAGAATGGTAATAACTTTTTACGGTGAGGGGTGTTTTAAACTTCAAAGCGGTGATTTTGTTATTTTAAGCGATCCCTTTGATGGTGAAACCGGTCTAACACCGCCGCGTTTTAAAGCCGACATTATTTTAAAAACCTTCACCTCTATCCCTATTGTTAATCAACTAATCAACCAGTCAACTAATCAACTAATTTTTGGCCCAGGCGAATATAATATCAAAGACATCACTATCACCGGCTTCTCTTTGTCTAAAGAATCTTCAGAAAAATTTCTCAAGACCGTTTATTTGCTGGAGCTGGAGGACGTTAAGCTCTGTTTTTTGGGACATCTTTCTGAAGCGCCTGAGCCCGCCATTTTGGAACACCTAGAGAAGATTGATGTTTTGTTTGTTCCGGCCGGGGGACCGCCTTTCCTTAATCAAAAATCAGCGGTAAAAATTATCAAACAGCTTCAACCGAAAATTGTTATTCCTTGTTTTTTTAAAATTCCTTCCCTAAAAAGACCAGCTGACAAACTTGAAAAATTTTTAGAGGAATTTAACGGCCCGAAGGCAAAAGAAGTAACGGGACAAGAAAAATTAGTGATTAAGAAAAAGGATTTGGCTAATATTAAAAAGACGGAAATTGTAATATTGAAAACATAAATATGAATATTCGCGAGTTATTAAAAAAAATCCAGAATTCTGACGAAGCCACTAAAAAATGTTGGCTAATTGGAGTGACTGCCGTCTCGATGGTTTTGATAATTGGTCTTTGGTTGGTTTATATCAAATTCACAGTTGAATCATTCACCAGTAGCGCTCAAGAGCAGGAATCCGTTGTCGGATTTTGGCAGATTTTTAAAAATGGACTGAAGGTGATAAGTGAATCAGTTTGGAACAGCATCAAAGGCTTTGTTTCAGAAATAACCAAAAGTAGAACAATCACTATAGAATAAATCAACGAATAACGAATCTGTCCGAATAAACGAATAAGCGAATTTTTTGAAATTAACATATTCGTTTCTTCGTAAATTCGTAATTCATTCGTTATTCGATGATAGAGCAAAGCGATGAACAAAATAGAAAAACGCGAAATAACTGACGAACTCCGAGAATCATATTTGGACTATGCGATGTCAGTAATTGTTTCCCGAGCTCTGCCTGATGTCCGGGATGGATTAAAGCCGGTTCAGCGCCGGATTTTATGGACAATGTGGGAAGAAGGCCTGACTCATAACGCCAAATTCAGAAAGTCGGCCACTGTTGTCGGCTCTTGTCTTGGCCGCTATCATCCGCACGGTGACGTCGCTGTTTATGACACCTTAGCCAGAATGGCTCAGGATTTTTCTTTAAGGTATCCCCTTATTCAGGGACAGGGAAATTTTGGTTCAACCGAGGATGCTCCGGCGGCCATGCGTTACACAGAAGCCAGACTTTCTAAAATCGCCGAAGAGCTTTTATTTGATATTGAAAAAGAAACTGTTGATTGGCAGCCGAATTACGATACGACTCGTCAAGAACCGAAACTTTTGCCAGCCAAACTGCCTAACCTTTTGCTTAACGGCTCAATGGGAATTGCCGTAGGAATGGCCACTAATATTCCGCCTCATAATTTAAATGAAGTCATTGATGCTCTTATCTATTTAACTAGTCATCCAAAAGCCACCACCGAAGAGTTAATCCAGTTTGTTCAGGGGCCGGATTTTCCGACTGGCGGCATTATTTACGACAAAAAAGCCATTGCCGAAGCTTATGTTTCCGGTCGAGGACCAATAACTTGCCGGGCTCAAGCCGAAATTGAAGAACGTAAACCCGGTCAATTTAATATTATTATTACCGAAATTCCTTATCAAGTTAACAAGGCCGAACTGATTATTAAAATTGCCGAACTGGTTCAGGAAAAGAAAATTGAAGGTATCCGCGATTTACGAGATGAAAGCGACCGGGAAGGACTAAGAGTTATCATTGAACTTAAAAGTGAGGCCAATCCCCAAAAAATCTTAAACCAACTTTACCAATATACTGACCTCCAAAAGGATTTTCATCTTAATGTGATTGCCTTAATTGACGGCATTCAACCTCAGCTTTTATCAATAAAAGAAATTTTAGAAGCTCATTTAGAGCATCGCCGCTTAGTGGTAGAACGCCGGGCTAAATTTGACCTACAAAAAGCTAAAGAGCGAGAACATATTTTGGAGGGCTTAGCCAAGGCTTTATCAGTCATTGACCAGGTAATCTCCACAATTAAAAAATCAAAAGACCGCCAGGAAGCCCATCAAAATTTAATTAAAAAATTTAATTTCACCGCTCTTCAGGCCAATGCTATTTTGGAGATGCGGCTTCAGACGCTGGCGGCTTTAGAGCGTCAAAAAATTGAGGATGAATTAAAAGAAAAAAAGAAATTAATTGGCGAGTTGCAATTGCTTTTGAAAAGCCCGGAAAAAATTCTTAATGTCATTAAAGAGGAGTTTTTAGAATTAAAGAAAAACTACGGAGATGAGCGCCGGACAAAAGTAGTCGCTTCCGGCCTTAAAGAATTTAAAGAAGAAGACCTTGTACCCCAAGAAGAAGTGATTATTACCCTTTCGCAAAGCGGTTACATCAAGAGAGCGGCGCCTAGTACTATCAGGGTTCAGCATCGGGGCGGCAAGGGCCTACTTGGCTCTGAGGTCAGCGAAGAAGATTTTATTACCCATTTTATCTCCGCCGATACCCACGATAATATTTTATTCTTTACCGACCAAGGCCGGGTTTTCCAGACCAAGGTTTATGAAATTCCTGTTGGTTCCCGCACCTCTAAGGGTAAAATTATCCAAAACTTTTTAGAAATTCCTCCGAGTGAAAAAGTCAGCGCTATTGTTGCTTACGCTCCATCACAGAGATTCGCGTTCTTGGTGATGGCGACAAGAAATGGCTTAATTAAAAAAACATCCCTTGAGGATTTCGCCAATGTCCGGAGAAGCGGTATGATTGCCATCAATTTACAAAAAAGCGACGAACTCAAATGGGTTAAACTTTCTTCAGGAAAAGATGAAATTATTTTAGTAACTGCTCAAGGCCAAGCCATTAGATTTAAAGAGAGTCAGCTGCGGCCAATGGGTCGAACGGCTACCGGCGTAAAAGCCATTAGACTTAAAAAAAGTGACTTTGTGGCCGGACTTGATATAATAAAAGAGACGCGGAACATGCGCGGATCTAAGTTATTGGTTGTCACCGAAAACGGTTTTGCCAAACAAACCCCGCTTAGCCAATATAAAGTTCAAGGTCGCGGCGGCCAGGGCATTAAAACCGCTAAAATAACTTCCAAAACCGGATTAATTATTAATACCAAAATTATTACTGACGAAGAAGAGTTGTTGGCGCTTTCCAGTAAAGGTCAGATTATTAAAACTAAAATTTCCGACATTCGGACTGCTGGCCGAGCTACTTCCGGAGTCCGCATTATGAAACTTAACAGCGGTGACAAAGTGGCTGGAGTAGTATGTTTATAAAACAATGTCTTTAACTCGCAATCAAATCATTATTATTGTCCTTGCCGGTTTAATTGTTTTATTTTTCCTCTTGGTATTTTTCGGTATTATCCCCGGTTTAAAAGGGCCTGGCACCGGCAGTTTTGGACTTCCCGGCGGCGGTTATGAAACCGAACTTATTTTCTGGGGAGTGACTGAGGCCGGAGACACCAGCGCTATTCAACTAATCATTGAGGAATACTTAAAAACAAACAAAAATGTCAGAATTAATTACCGTCAATTTGATGATGTTCTTTCATATGAAAAGACTCTTTTAAATAGCCTGGCCACTGGTCAGGCGCCGGATATTTTTATGTTTCACAGCAGCTGGCTGCCAAAACATTATGACAAAGTCATGCCGGTTCCTGAAACCTTCCTTCCCTTAAGCCAATTCCGGCAATTATTTCCGACAGTAGTTGAACAAAATTTTGTCCTTAACGGAAAGGTTTATGCCTTACCTCTTTATATTGATACCTTAGCCTTTCTTTATAATAAGGATATTTTTGACGCCAAATCCATTGCTCTAATGCCGAAGACCTGGCAGGAATTTCAAAATTTAATTTCTCAGCTGAGGCAAATAAACATTCTTAATCAAATCGTTAAGCCGGCAGCGGCTCTCGGCGGCTCGGAAAAAAATATCAACTCGGCCTCGGATTTGTTAAATCTTTTAATGCTTCAGTTTGGCAGCCAAATGATTGACCAATATGGGAAGATAAATTTCGGTAACCAAGGACTCCAAGCTTTAAATTTTTATCTCCAATTTGCTAATCCTTCCAGTCCTTACTATACCTGGAATGAAAACCTGCATTATTCTTTGGATAGTTTTAGTGAGGGCTCAACTGCCATTATTTTTAATTACGCTTCACAAATTCCCTTGATCAAAGCAAAAAATCCCTATTTAAGCATCGGAGTCACTCTAACGCCTCAACCAGCAGGTGTCAGTCAGCCGATTGATTACGCCAATTATTGGGGATTAAGCGTTTCCAATCAAAGCCGAAATTCAAATTTGGCCTGGAATTTTATTTTTTCGGCAACGACCAATTCTCAAGTTTCCGAAATTTATCTTCAAGCCGTTAAAAAACCGCCGGCCCTTCGCTCGCTGATAGAAAAATATAAAAATGACCCGGAATTGGGAGTTTTTGCCAAACAAGCTTTGACAGCCCGCTCCTGGCCACAACCTGATAGCAACGTTGTTAAACAAACTTTTTCTAATATGATAGAATCAGTCTTAAGCGGCCGCCTCAATTCGGAACAAGCCCTAAGACAAGCGGAAAATGAAATTAATGAATTGAAATGAAAAAAATAATTCTACTTTCTACTTTCTACTTTCTATTTTCTATTTTAACCGTAGAGGCTGCCTTAGTGCCTTGCGGCACCAGCACCACTCCTCCCTGTACTTGGTGCCATCTGATGCAATTAATCACAAATGTTATCAGCTTCCTAATATACATTGTTATTCCGCTGGCAGCAGTAATGATTGTGGTCGGCGGAATTTTTATTATGACTGCTGGCGGCTCAACCGAACGCGTTTCCAAAGGTCGGGAAATTGTCACCGCCGCCATTACCGGTTTAATTATCGCCTTGCTTTCCTGGCTAATTATTGATACAATAATTAAAATTATTGCCGTGGGCTGGGATAGCTTACAAATCGGGCCCTGGAATAAATTAAAATGTTAAAATGAAAAAAGAAATTATCTTAAAATCAGTATTAATATTTTCTGTAATTATCAGCTTATCTGGTCTCTTATTAGGAAATATTGTTTTTGCTCAAAGTAGCTATGATATGGATAAAGCTGCTAAAGACCTGGCTGAGGGCTCGCCCATTAAAGAGCCAGGTGACATCTTTAGAATTCTGGCAAAAATCGTCCAGTACACTTACACTATTTTTTTTATTGTAGCGGTTGTTTTCATTATTGTGGCGGCTTTTAATTTTTTGACCAGCCAGGGCAATCCAGAAAAAATCAATAGCGCAAAAAGCCAGATTACCTGGGCCATAGTCGCTATTGCCATTGCCTTGATTTCAGTCGGCGCTGCTCAAATTATTAAAGCGTTTATCACGCCTTAAATATGTCCGGGAAAAAATTTATTTTTATCACCTCAATAATTTTTTTGATATTTTTGCCTTTTTTGGTTGGAGCCATTACCCCTGGGACTATCCCCGGAGCCAAAGAATTGGGGACCCCGGAATCGCCGATAAAAACGTCTGGAGGATTATTAGACACTATTGCCAGCATTGTCAAATGGGTTTATATAGTTTTTTTTATAGTGGCGGTGCTTTTTATTCTAATTGCCGCCTTTAACTATTTGACCGGTAGCGGTCAGCCAGAAAAAATCAAAATTGTCCACACCCAATTAATATATGCGGTCATTGCTATTACTATTGCTCTTTTATCAGTTGGAGCAGTGGCAATTATAAAAAATTTTTTAGGAGGAACTTCGTCCCCGCCACCGTCACAGTCGCCTCCGCCAGAATGGCAACCGCCAACAACGAAAACATAGCCTAGGATAATAAAATGAAATCAAAAAGGTCGAGAATTTAAAATTTTAATGAAAATGTCAAAAATTGCTAAATTATCTCTTGTGGTTTCAACTATTGGTCTATTGTTGTTAGGAAATGTCGCCATTGGCCAAGTCGCCCAAATCCC
>Ga0210024_1002094_pt1 | contig 17476 bp, 18 predicted proteins | sample CryGeymeta201525_FD_183988 | JGI IMG/M metagenome (GOLD analysis project Ga0210024, IMG submission 183988) | Groundwater microbial communities from Crystal Geyser aquifers in Utah, USA - Crystal Geyser metaG 2015-25 (SPAdes) (version 2) | ecosystem: Environmental > Aquatic > Deep subsurface >... | reverse complement strand
CACCGTGCGGATGCCGGCGCGGGCGGCCTTTTCGAGCGCAGGCCGCACCTCGGGCCGGGCGGGGTCAATCATGCCCATCAAGCCGGCGAAAGTGAGTTCTCTTTCGAGGTTCTCGAGCGGGGCTTCGCCGGAGGCTTCTGGCACCACCCGGTAGGCCATGCACAGCACGCGCAGGGCATCCTGCGTCATGGCATCGTTGGCAGCCAGGATGCGCTGCCGGGCGGCGTCATCCAGCGGCATGGTTTTATCGTCAATGCTCTGGTAGTGGGTGCACAGGTCGAGCACCACGTCCGGCGCGCCCTTGACGGCGATCACGTCCCAGCCGCGCAGCTTGTCATCGTGGAACGGGGAGATATCCTCAGCCCTCGGTTCCGCAACGTCATGGATGGTGATCATGCGCTTGCGTTCCGAGTCGAAAGGCACCTCGTCCTGGCGCGGGTAAGCCTCGCCCAGGTCCACGCGGTAGGCCCCGGACTTGGCCGCCGCGACGAGCAGCGCGCCCTCGGTCGGGTCGCCGACGATGCGATAACTCTGGTCATCGCCCTCCATCGGTTCGAGTTGGGAATCGTTGTTCAGCGCGCCGACCCACAAGGTTGTCAGGATGGCCGGATATTTTTTTAGATCGTTCGGCTTGCCATCCACGGTGAACTCGCCCCGCCGCGAGTAACCGGAGCCAGTCACGGTGACGAACTGCTCATCCGCCCACAGGCGGGTGACAGTCATTTCATTCTGGGTCAGCGTACCAGTCTTATCCGAGCAGATGACGGTGGCCGAGCCAAGCGTCTCGACCGAGGAAAGGCGGCGGATGAGGGCGTGGTGGCGGATCATCTCGTGCATGCCCAACGCCAGCGTAATGGTTACAACCGCAGGCAGTCCTTCGGGAACCGCCGCGATCGCCAGGCCAACCGCCAGCATGAACATCTGGACGATCTCCTTTTTTGCGTGATCGAGGTAAGCCAGAAATCCGCCGCCCGGCGCGGTCAGAATGTCGAGGTCGGTGCCTCGAAATACCGCCACAATGAAAACGATCCCACAGATGGCCAGCGCGCCCCAGCCGAGGGTCTTGCCCAGTTGATCCAGGCGTTTCTGGAGCGGGGTTTCCTCTTGATCCACCTGCTGGAGCATCCTGGCGATCATACCCAACTGCGTGCGCATCCCCGTGCCGACAACCACGCCGCGCCCGCGCCCGTAAGTCACGGTGGTTCCCATGAAGGCGGTGTTCCTGCGGTCGCCCAGGGGGATATTCTTTTCCAGTTTCATGGCAGCGTTCTTCTGCACGGGAAGCGATTCTCCCGTCAGGGAAGCCTCTTCCACCTGGAGGTTGACCGCCTCCAGCAGGCGCACGTCCGCCGGGATGTGGTTGCCAGCCTCCAGATAAACAATGTCTCCCGGCACCAACTCACGCGCCGGTACGCTGGTTCGGTGTCCATCGCGCATGATATGAGCCTCCGGCGCAGCCAGTTTCTTGAGGGCGGCCAGGGCTTCTTCGGCGCGGCGCTCCTGGACGATGCCCAGGATGGCGTTCAACAGCACAATTGACATGATGGCCGAAGCGTCAATCCACTCGCCCAGCAGGGCAGAGATTACAGATGCCACGATCAGCAACATGACGATGAAATTGTTGAACTGATCCCACAGCATCGCCAGGAAGCCGGGGCGCGGCGACTCGGTCAACTGGTTGGGGCCGTATTGCGCCAGCCGTTCGGCGACCTGCGCGGAGGTCAGGCCATTATCTCTTACTCTAAGGTGTTCCAAAACTTCCTGAGGGGAAAGGGTGTGCCATGGTTCCGTCTCAACTGGTATGCTTGGACTTTGCGCCGACGAAACTTTTTTCTTCATTCCGGATTTCTCCAATTCCATGAAATGAGTCTACTGCAAAACGGGGTTTTTACCACAGAGATCACAGAGTACACGGAGAGTTAACAAAGAAGAACTCTGTGCTCTCCGTGTTCTCTGTGGTGAGTTTTTTCAGTGGACTCATGCTATTGTACAACACAAGACATGCAGCGGGGATTCCGACGGTCCGCCAGCCTGCCTGTCAAACAAAAGCGAGGCCGCAGAATGGCGGTCTCGCAAACGCTCGAAAGCGCACAGGTTACCGGGGGCCTGCCTCTGATTTTGGCAAGAGCCAGACTCCGTCCTGACGATAGCCTGTCCCGCAAAGAACGCGGGTGCTACTCCCCGACAATCGAAAAGTCGGTATGTTATAATTTCTGTGCCGAAGGTGGGGATCGAACCCACATGGGCGAAGCCCACACGATTTTGAGTCGTGCGCGTCTGCCAATTCCGCCACTCCGGCATGTAGGACAAATCTGAGATTTGTCCTACGGCGCACGAATTTTACCACAAGTGCAAGGTCAAAATGAAACTTGGCATTATCGGCCTGCCCCAATCTGGAAAGACGACCATCTTCAACGCCCTGACGCGCGGCCACGCGCCGACGACCGCCAGCGCCGGACGGATGGAGGTCCACACCGCCGTGGTGGACGTCCCCGACCCGCGCGTGGATCGGCTCTCGGCCCTGTTCAAGCCGAAGAAGACCATCTACGCCAAAGTCACCTACGCCGACATCGCCGGATTGGAAGGCGGCGCCGCCAAATCGGGCCTCTCCGGCAGCCTGCTGAACCAATTGACCCAGATGGACGGCCTGATCCACGTGGTGCGCTGCTTCGAGAACGTCAACGTGCCGCATCCTTCCGGCAACGTGGACCCGGCGCGGGATGTCAGCGCAATGGATACCGAGCTTCTGCTCAACGACCTGATCGCTGTCGAGCGCAAGCTGGAACGGTTGACCGAAGAACGTAAAAAGGGCGGCGCAGACAAAATCCTCAACGAGCGCCAGACAGCCCTCTTTCAGCGCCTGCACGAGACCCTTTCCAGTGAGACGCCGCTGCGCCTGTCAACTATCTCCACCGAGGAGGATAAGCTCCTCTCCGGCTTCGGCCTGTTGACGCGCAAGCCGCTGCTCCTCCTGCTCAACCTGGGCGAGGGTCAGGCCGCGCCGGAGGTCAAACCGGCGCATTCCTGCCCGGTCGTTTCCCTGCAGGGCAAGCTGGAGATGGAGATCGCCCAACTGCCGCCGGAAGACGCGGCTCTCTTTATGCAGGAATACGGCATCCAGGAGTTGAGCCTGAACAAGATGATCAGCCTGTCGTACGACCTGCTCGAGCTGCAATCCTTCTTCACCGTCGGCGATGACGAAGTGCGCGCCTGGACGGTCAAGCGCGGCGCAACAGCGCACGAGGCGGCCGGCGAGATTCACACCGATTTACAAAAAGGCTTCGTGCGCGCCGAGGTGGTCGCTTACCAGGATTTGGTTGACCTGGGCGGCCTGGCCGAGGCGCGCGCCAAAGGCAAACTGCGCCTGGAAGGTAAAGATTATGTTGTGCAGGATGGGGAGATCGTGCATATCCGCTTCAATGTGTAAGGGTACCAAGAGCAGAAGAAATACCTCAAACTCTTCCCACTTCAGGAGGATCCCAGGTCAACCAAAGCTCGGTAGTGGTTGGATTGACACCTCAATAATGTGCTGCTATGATGGTTCAGAAAGGAATGAAATAATGAAAGCAGCTTATAACATCCGGCGCATTACCTTGCGCGTACCCTCGCAACTTCACCGGGAGTTTTCTCAGGCCGCATCGGAAAGATATCTTTCGCTGAACCAACTGGCCGTCCAGGCGTTGGAAACTTATCTCGTCCAGGAAAAGGGACGCTTCCCACTCAAGGAATTGAGTGACATGTTGGCGCCCGCGGCCCAGGCGAAAGGTCTGACCGAGGAAGAACTAATGCGCCACGTCAGGGAAGCGCGGCGGCGCATCTGGCAAGAACGTTATCATCAGGCGGTCGAGGCGGCGCGAGGGTTGTAGCGTTCATGTCAAAGCCCCGCGTCTTCCCCGACACCGGCGCGTTGGTGGCGATGATCGTCTTTCCTCACGACCATCAGGGTCAGATCAGCCTGGGCGGGGAAGTTCTCCAACTTTACGAGCAGGGCGCTTTTGACCTCATTCTCAGCCGCGCAGTGGTGGATGAACTGGAAGATGTCTTGGATCAGGATTTTCCAGAGCAGCGCGCCCATTTCCTGGCCTTTCTCGCTCCTTTTACCGATCAACTCAGTCGTTGGCCCACGCCCGAGGAAATAGGGGCTGTCTTGCCTGTGGTGACGGACATTGATGACGCCCCCATCTTCGCCGCCGCGCTGGTCGCCGACCCAAACGTGGTGCTCTCCAATGATTTCCGCGCCTTCCACACACCCCAGGCGAAAGCGTTTTGGAAGGAGCATGGGATCGAGGTGGAAAGCCTGTATGGCTTGTTGTGCCTCTTCGGCCGGCGTGAAAGGAAAGAAGAGCCGTGACCGTTCATGTCTTGCTCGCTGATGGCCGCGCTGGGGCGGGATGCGGCGCGGCTGGTCGCAGGAGGCTATCGGCTGAAAGTTGTTTTTTTCCCCCCAACAGTTTGTTGTAAACTATACACATATCGAAAGGAGAAGAAATGTATAAAAATCGTCTATTGCCCTTTGTGCTTATCCTGCTTCTTGCGCTTTTGGCCTGTGGCCTGCCAACGGCCGCCACGCCGACGCAGGACCAAAATGCGATCTACACCGCCGCCGCACAAACCATCGCGGCGCAGGCAGGCACACCCCCAGCGCAAGTTACAGGAGCGCCGCCTCTCGCGCCAACGAATACGGAGGCGCCAACGCTCCCACCCACGCCTACGGATACACTCGTCCCTTCCGCCACCCCTACAAATACGCTCGTCCCTTCAGCCACAGCCATTTGCGATAAGACCCAGTTCGTCAGCGAGACCATTCCGGATGGCAGCGTGTTCGCCCCCGGCGCGACGTTCATCAAGACCTGGCGGGTGAGGAACGTGGGCGCCTGTACCTGGACGGCAGCCTACGCCATCGTGTACGACCACGGGGATCATCTGGGCGCACCCGACGCTATTCCTTTCCCTGGCAACGTCGCTCCCGGCCAGGAGGTAGATCTCTCGATCAACATGCAGGCGCCCCTCACGCCAGGCGCCTACGAGAGCTACTGGAAATTCCGCAACGCGTCCGGCGTCATCTTCGTTGTCAACCCATACTGGGCGAAGATCACTGTCGTTGCGCCGACGCCCACACCGACTCTCCACGTGTTCTTTCCAGGCCCGCTGATACCGCTTATACCCATCCTGTTTCCCAATACCCAGCAAGTCTATAACCAGGTCAGTGTGTCTGCCGGAACACTCGGATTTGTCACCGCCACCTGCCCGAGCGGCAGCGTCGTCGTCGGCGGTGGATTTGCAGCGGGAAACGATATGGTCGTCTCCGCCAGTTGGCAAGAAGGCAATGGGTGGCGTGCAGGCGCGCTGAACAATTCGGCTTCGAGCCAACTGCTCAATGCGTATGCGGTCTGCCTCTATAATACTGCTGGCTCGACCACCTCGAAAATGGATGGTGGTACGGCGAGTGGAGGGGGCATCGGCCACGCGGTGGCGACCTGCCCGGCCGGCAGCGTGGTTACGGGCGGCGGTTTTGGTACTAATCCCACCCAACTGTCGGTCTATAACAGTTCAATTTCTGGCAATGGGTGGCAGGTATACGTAAAAAACAAGGGCGCCACTGATATAGGGTTTAATGCCTATGCCACCTGTCTCTCCGGCACGAGCGGCACGACCGCCCAGGTTTTAGCGCAGGCCACGATTACGGGCAACAACACTGGTAGCGCGGAGGTAGCCTGTCCTTCCGGCAGCCTGGTCACAGGCGGGGGGTTCGCATTGGGCAACAACCTGGTCATCTATAATACCTCGATGTCGGCCGATGTCACCAAGTGGAACTCATACGCCCGCAACACAGCCGCAGGCGATCAACTCATCAACGATTACGCCGTCTGCCTGTCGTTCCCATAAGACGAGTTCGGTAATTCTAAAGTTCGGGCGACAGTTCTATTGTCGCCCGAACATGGAGGAACTATGACCAACAAACTTACCTGGTTCGGCCACGCCGCCCTCGGACTGGAAACCGGCGGCTGCCAACTTTTGATTGATCCCTTTTTCAGCGGCAACCCGGCCGCCGCGACCACCGCCGATAAAATTGCGGCGGACTTCATCCTCGTCACACATGGTCACGGCGACCACGTTGGCGATGCGGTCGCCATCGCCAAACGCACCGGCGCGCTGGTCATCAGCAACTTCGAGATCGCCACGTGGTTCGAGAAACAGGGGTGCAAGACCCACGCGCAGCACCTGGGCGGCGGGTACAAGCATCCCTTCGGCTATCTCAAGCTGACCCTGGCCCTGCACGGCTCCGGCCTGCCGGATGGCTCCTACGGCGGCAACCCGGCCGGCTTCCTGCTGACCACGAACGATGCCAAGAAAATCTATCTCGCCGGGGATACCGGCCTGTTCGGGGATATGAAGCTGATCGGTGAGGAAGGGCTGGATCTGGCCGTCATCCCCATCGGCGACAATTACACCATGGGCCCGGATGACGCCCTGCGCGCCGTCAAGCTGCTAACCCCCCGGCACGTCATCCCAATCCACTTCGGGACCTGGGACCTGATCGCCCAAGACCCCAACGCGTGGGCCAGCCGCGTCCAGAAAGAGACCAGCGCGCAGGCGCATGTGCTGAAGCCAGGAGATTCATTCGCGTTCTAAATGGCGTGCTATAATCCTGATGCATTTTCATAAGGAGTTCAGGATGACCGAATACAAATTTACCATCGTCATTGAGCGCCAACCGGAAGGCGAATATCTGGTCTCTATTCCATCTTTGCCGGGCTGCTATACAGAAGGACGTACGCTGGAAGAGGCGCGCACAATGGCTGAGAATGCCATCCAAGCCTATTGCGCCAGCCTGCGCAAGCATGGCGAGCCGATTCCATCGGAACAACCCACAGAACAGTTTATCGGCCAATTAAGTGTGATGATGGAGCCCGCCTGATGCCTCGCCTGCCTACCGTCACACCCCGGCAGGCAATTGCGGCATTGGAGAAGGCGGGATTCGTGATTGACCATCAAACCGGGAGTCACGTTGTTTTATGGCGCGAATCTGACGGCCAACGCGTCATTGTGCCGTGGCATAGCCGCGATCTCGGACGGGGACTGACACTGAGAATCATCAAAAGCGCAGGTTTAACTCGCGAAGAGTTTGTCGAATTGCTCAAGTAATCCAAAAACCTCCGAGGTCTTCAAGACCTCGGAGGTTTGGCCGCTCCCGGCAGCACCAGCAGAGCGTCCGCAAACGGGTGCGGAACGACTGCCACTGGCAGATGATACGCCGCCGAGATCAAGTCGGGAGTCAACACCTGACGCGGCGTCCCCGCCGCTTTGATCTCCCCCTGGACAAGCAACGCCACGCGGTCGGCGTAGCGCGCGGCCAGGTTCAAGTCGTGGAGGGCGATCAGAACGGCCAAGCCACCTGCCCCCGTCAGAGGATCATTGCGCGCCAGCCCGCGCACCAGTTCCATAAAATTGATCTGATAATGCAAGTCGAGATTGGATGTCGGCTCGTCAAGCAGCAGAATCGGCGTGGACTGCGCCAGCGCCCGCGCCAGCAACACGCGCTGCTGCTCGCCGCCGGAGAGTTCGCCGACGCGCCGTTCGACCAGATCGAGCGCATCCACTTTTTGCAGGGCGAGGTGAACGATCTCTTCATCCCTGGCGGAGGTCTGGCCGAGGAAATTGAGGTAGGGCGTGCGGCCCATCAGCACCGTTTCCCAGACAGTGAAGGCGGGAGGCAGAGAGACAGCCTGCGGCACAACGGCCAGATAGCGGGCGCGCTGCATCGGGGGGAGGGAAAGCAGGTCAATAGAACGACTGAAGTCGTCACTACTGTTGATTTTTCCGCTATCCACTGGAATAACGCCGCTCACCGCGCGCACCAGCGTAGACTTGCCCGCGCCGTTTGGGCCGATGAGCGCCGTCACTTCGCCCGATTGGACGTTAAGGTTGATGCCATGCAAAATCTGGCGTTGATAATAAAAAACGGAGAGGTCTTGAATTTTGAGCATGAGAGCCTTCCAAAAGCATTTGGGTTGTCACCGTCCCGCAGGCTTGCTGATTTACAGGTCGAATCTCGGAAGACAACCTGCGGGACGCTTCTTCATTTGATGACAGTTGGGATCCCGGCCAGCATGAAGATGACTTTGTCTGCGGCACGGGCTAAGCGCTGATTGGCCCAGCCGAGGGCATCGCGGTAGATGCGTCCCAGCGGATAGGGCGGCACCAGTCCCAGGCCGACTTCGTTGGAGACGATCAGCCACTGCCCGCCGATCTTGACGCGCACTTCGAGGAGCGCCTCGACCTCGGCTTGAACCTTTTGCATGACCTGTTCAAAGGGTGTATCTTCGGGGAGCGCGAGCATGATGTTGCTGACGAGCAGGGTGATGCAATCGAGGATGATGAACTCCGTCCGAAGGCGGGGGTCTTCGGAGTCTAATGCTGAACCCACATTCATGGGGACTTCGAGGGTCTGCCATTCGGGCGGACGGGCGGCGCGGTGGTTTTGGATGCGGACGCGCATTTCGTCGTCGGCGGCGGTGGCGGTTGCAATGAAGAGGACGCGCTTGCCTGATTCGCGTCCCATTTGCTCGGCGTAGGAACTTTTTCCACTGCGAGCGCCGCCGAGGATGAGAGTCAATTTGCCCATACGATTTTCTCCAGTAATTCCATGTTCAACGCGCCTTCAACGGCGTTGGCCAGGGCGTCCAATGACTGGTTGAACGACTCGGCCTGAGACGACATCCGATGGCTGTGTTGCCAGCCGAGACTCTCCAGCCAGGCATGACGGAAGGCATCGTTTGCGAAAATGCCGTGCAGATAACTGCCCCAGATATGTCCATCGGACGAAACGCATCCATCCGGGACTTTGACCTGTTCGCCGTTTCGCTGGGTAATCTCCAACCATGACGATTGACTCGGCGTCTCACCCATGTGAATTTCATAACCGCTAAGAACACAATCGTTCAGGGGCGCCAGCCAGCCATTTTTGCAATGGATTCGCGCTTGCGCTTGAAAGGTGGCTTTTTCACTTAAGAAGTGCGTTGTGATGGGCAACAATCCAAGACCAGAGCTGTCATCTACACTTGATTCAACATGGTCTGGATCATAAATAGATTCACCCAGCATTTGGTAGCCGCCACAAATCCCAACGACTGCGCCGTTCTGTTGAGCAAAACGCGTCACGGCTTTAGTCAGTCCGCTTTGGCGTAACCAATCCAGATCGGCGATGACGCTTTTTGTTCCAGGGAGGATGACGGCGTTTGGGTTCCCAAATTCGCTGGCAGATGCTACATAACGCACACATACACCTGGCTCGGCGCGCAAGGGGTCGAAGTCATCGAAGTTGGCGATGCGCGGTAAACGCAAAACGGCGATATCAATTTCACAAGCGGAAGCAGGTTTGAGGACGGATAAGGCGGTTTCTACCGAAACGGCATCCTCATCGGGCAGGTGTAAATCTTTCAGGTACGGAATCACGCCGAGGACCGGAACGTCCCCTTTTTGTTCGAGGATATGCACACCGTCAGCAAATAAAGATAAATCGCCGCGAAACTTGTTGACCACCAGCCCGCGCACCAGGGCGCGCTCCTCGGGTTCGAGAAGCCAAAGCGTGCCAAGCAGTTGGGCAAAAATGCCGCCCCGATCAATATCACCAATCAATAAGACAGGCGACTGTGCATAGCGCGCCACTGCCATGTTGACAATATCGCCCGTGCGCAGGTTGAGTTCCGCTGGACTGCCCGCGCCTTCGATGATGACCAGATCGTAAGAGTCGCGCAGACGGTCGAGCGCGGCAGTGACGTGTTCCCACGGAATGGCCTTTTTCTCGTAATAGGTTTTGGCTTCCAGGGTTTGCCAGGGGCGACCCATCAGAACCACCTGCGAGCGCGAATCCGCTTCGGGTTTGATTAGCACAGGGTTCATATCTACTGAGGGATTCAGGCCAGCGGCGGCGGCCTGTAACGCCTGAGCGCGGCCTATCTCGCTTCCATCGGGACAGACAGCGGCATTGTTGGACATGTTCTGGGCTTTGAACGGCGCCACGCGCACACCGCGTCGCGCATAGATGCGGCATAGCGCGGTGACAAGCAAGCTCTTGCCCGCCGAGGAGCTACTGCCCTGCACCATCAACACTTTGGCGGTCATGCATCCTCTCCAGATGACAGGTATCGTTCAACAGATTAAGAATCGCTCCCGCCGGGTAGAAGGCGATCTCGGAAAGCGAGGCGGGCGCAAGGTGAAATTGCCAGTACATGGCGGGGGGTAGATTGAGCGCCAGGCAGAGCAAGACTTGCAAGGGGCCGCCATGCGCGACGAGCAGAATGGTCTGGTCGGCCTGTTCCGCGCTCAGGTTGCTCAGTATGGATTGGACGCGCGCGGCAAGCTGCTCCAACGTTTCGCCGTTGGGTGGCGCGGTTTTGTAGAGATCGGCTTCCCAGGCGGCGAGGGCGGCAGGATCGTTCTGTTTGATTTCATTATAGGTCAGCCCTTCCCAATCGCCAAAACTGATTTCGCGCAGGCGCGGGTCAGTGTAAACCTCGCAGGCATGATGCGCGGCAAGGATGCGCGCGGTTTCGCGGGCGCGTTGTAAGTCGCTGGCGTAGAGGCTGTCAATGGGTTGATGCAATAAGCGCTTTCCCAGCGCAATGGCTTGCTGGCGTCCTGTTTCATTGAGAGGAAAGTCGCTTTGGCCTTGAAAGCGCTGCGCGGCATTCCAGTCGGTTTGTCCGTGACGGGCGAGGAGTAGTTTCATTGCGAGAAAACTTCCTTTTCAGAAAAGTCAAGCGCGCCGTGCGTGACGGGTTCAACGTTGGGTGACATACCCACTCCATAGCGTGAAAGACAGGGCGGCCAAAGCAATGGCGAAATACAATAGGCGGCGGGCGCGGAGGAGGTCAGCAGTTGCAGGGGCGCACAAGCCTTTGCCAAGACAGTAATGGTCAACTTTTTCGAGTTCCACGCCAAGCGCGCCCGCCATGGCGCTCATGGGAATGCCAGCGTTGGGACTGGCCGTCAGGCGGGAATCGCGCCACAGGATGCGCCATGCTTGTCTGCCGTTTGCTCCCGTGAGAAAGGCCGCCAGGATAATGAACAAACCTGTGAGCCGCGCGGGGATGAGATTGAGCAGATCATCCAGCCGGGCAGGGACTTTGCCAAGCCACTCGCGTTCTGCGTCGCGGTAGCCAAGCATGGAGTCAGCGGTGTTGGCAAAGCGATAAGCGAAGGCCAGCGGGAGACCGCCGAGAGCATAGAAAAACAGGGGGGCCACAATTCCATCCGAAGCATTTTCAGCCACTGATTCGATGGCAGCGGCACAGACCCTTGATTCATCCAATTGGGATGTATCGCGGCTGACCAGATGCCACGAAAGCAGGCGGCGCGCTTCGGGCAGGTTCTCCGCTTGCAGGGCGGATTGCACTTCTCCCGCGGCGCAGTCGAGGCCACGCAGGGAAAGGGTCAGCTTCAGCGCAAGCGCGTTCAACAAAATTCCTGTCCATATGGGCAGATGGCCTGTGAGAAAAGAGAAAGCCAACCCCCCGCCTGCCGTCAGCGTGAGTCCAACCAAAAGAATGAATACGCCATACATCCATTCAGCCAGTGGATTTTGGCGGGGACGAAAGCGCATGAGCCAGTGGATGAGATTTCCCATCCATGCGGTGGGATGGATGCGGTTGGGCGGGTCGCCGAGGAGCAGGTCAAAGAGGAGGGCGAGGAGGGGCATGGGAGAAATGAGCAATGCTCAATGGAAAATTCAGCAAGCAGATTACACATTACGCGTTACGAAAGCCAGCAAGGAAACAACCTCTACAATCTCCACCACCATGCCAAACACATCGCCCGTCACGCCGCCGATGCGGGACTTTGCCAGATGCAGAACCAAAGCCGCCGCGAGCGCCCCCGCCAGCAGAGACAATATACCGCGCGTTCCCAATGCCAGCGCGATGCCAAATGGCAATACCGCGCCAATGAAAATGAAGGAACGGCGGAAGCCGGCCACAAAGTCCGCGCCCATGCCCGAGGTACGCGCCAGCGGGAGCAACGCGGCGGGCAGGATGCACCAGCGCGCGAGACTCGCCGCAAGCAGGATTCCCAAACTTGTTTCGGGGGTGAGCGCTGCCAATATGGCGGCCTTGAGAAGTAAAACCAGAATCAAACCAATCCCGCCGAACGCGCCGAGGCGCGGGTCTTTCATGATTTCAAGTCTGCGCTCAACGGATGTGCTTGCCAGCAGGCCGTCACAGCAATCCGTGAGACCGTCGAGGTGCAGGCCGCCCGTCAGCGCCACCCAAACGATCAGGGTCAGAATCCCAGCCACGAGCGAGGGAAAGAGGCGCGTCGCGCCCGTCCACGCCAGCCAAGTCAATCCGCCGATGACCAGTCCAACAATTGGATACCAAACCGAGGCGCGTCCGATGTCGCCCCCCTGCCAGTCTTTGCTTGTGGGCAGGGGGATTGTGGTCATGAGGTTGAAGGCAATCAGAAGTGATTTCATAATGTTTGCGGACTGCAAAGCCTCCCGAGTTTGCAGTGGGTCGAAAGTCGGGAGACTTTCGAGTCCGTTCTTATTCTTTTTCGCTCACGCCTGCTTCGCCAAATGTCGCCATCTCAGAGAGAATCTTGCAGGCGGCTTCTGCCATTGAAATGCCAAGCGCCGCGCCCGTGCCTTCGCCGAGGCGCAGGTCGAGATCGAGCAGCGGTTTGAGTCCCAGCCAGTTGAGCATGACGCCATGACCGTATTCCTGCGAGCGGTGCGCCGCGATCAAATAATTTTTGCATTGCGGCGCGAGCGTCACCGCGATCATGGCGGCGGCAGTGGAGATGAAGCCGTCCACCATCACGGGCTTGCCATGCGCCGCCGCGCCGAGAATCACGCCCGCCAGCCCGCCAATTTCAAAGCCGCCCACTTTGGCGAGCACATCCAAACCATCTTTGGGGTTAGGCTGGTTGACCTTGAGCGCGCGCTCGATGGCACTGATTTTTCGCTTGAGACCTGCATCATCCACACCCGTGCCGCGCCCGGCGATTTTGGCGGGCGCTTCGCCGGTGAAAACGGCGGCGATGGCGGCGGAGGGCGTGGTGTTGCCGATGCCCATGTCGCCCGTGCCGACAATGTCCAACCCGCGCGCGATCTCGGCTTCTATCACTTCCACGCCTGCCAGGATGGCCTGTTGCGCCTGTTCACGCGTCATGGCTGGAGCCTGGGCCATGTTCGCCGTTCCATGAGCGACTTTCTTGATGATCAGGGACGGGTGCGGCTCGAAATCGAAGGCGACGCCCATGTCCACGACCACCACACGCGCGCCGACATGACGCGCCAACGCGTTAATGGCCGCGCCGCCATGAATGAAATTCAACACCATTTGCGGAGTCACCTCCTGCGGATAGGCGCTGACTCCCTCGGCCACAACGCCGTGATCTCCCGCCATCGTGATGATTGCTTTATCTTTGATGGACGGAATTGTCTCGCCTGTGATCCCCGCCAGTTGAATGGACAGTTCTTCAAGCCTGCCTAAACTTCCCTGCGGCTTGGTCAGCGTATCCTGCCGAGCGCGGGCAGATTGCATGGCCGCCTCATCAAGCGGTTGGATTTTGGTAATCAATTTTTTAAGTGACATAGGAATATGTGCCATTAGAACTCAATCCCTGCCTGGGCTGGGACGCCCGTTTCGTACGGGTGCTTCACTACGACCATCTCCGTCACCAAGTCTGCATATTCAATCAACGCGGCAGGGGCATGGCGGCCCGTGATGACGAGATGCAAATCTTCGGGCTTGTTGGCTTTGAGCCAGTCAATGACTTGCGCGGTTTCCAGCCAGCCAAAATGCAGGGGAAAGGTAAATTCGTCCAACACGAGCAAGTTGTATTCGTTGCTGACAATACGTTTTTGCGCTTCCTGCCAGGCGCTCAACGCGAGAGCGATGGTCGCTTCCATGTCTTTACTGTTCCACGTGCATCCATCGCCAAGAGGCAGAATTTCGATGCCGATTTTTCGAGCGGCATGGTATTCACCATAGTCGGCGGTTCCGCTTTTCAGGAATTGCAACATGCCCACGCTCATTCCGCGTCCCCAAGCGCGCAGGAGCATGCCGAGGGCGGCGGTGGTTTTGCCTTTGCCATCACCAGTATTAACGATCACCAGACCTTTTTTGCGATTCGCTTTGCTCATTTTACCTTTCACCAATAGCTTTGATTCTTTGCGCGGCGGAGGACCCACAAAAAGAACGGCGCGCCCGCCAGCGCAGTGACAATGCCAACGGGAAGCTCCCGAGGCGCAAGGACGACGCGCGCCAGCGTATCTGACAGCAGCAGCGCGGCCGCGCCGCCAACGATCGAAAGCGGGATGAGGCGGCGATAATCTCCACAGAAACACAGGCGCATGACGTGCGGCACGATCAGCCCGATAAAGCCGATAATGCCGGAAAAGGACACGGCGGCAGCCGTCGCCAGGGAAGCCGCGACCAGGATCAGGGTTTTGGCGCGTGCGACATTCAGGCCGAGCTGCTGGGCCTGCTCGTCGCCAAACTGAAGCAGATTTAACGCGTGCCCGCCCAAGGTCAGGACTATGAGGCCGATGACAAGATAAGGGAACATCGCCAGAATGGATGTCCATCCCAATTGAATGGAGCCGCCCATGAGCCAGCTCATCGCCCGGTGCAGTTCTCCCGCGGAGCGCAGCATGAGGAATGACATGAGGGAGACGGCAAAAGAGGAAATGGCTACGCCCGCCAGAATGAGATTCGTTGTCGGCGTGGTCCGCCCAACTCGCGCGAGCAAATAAACAATTACCACTGTAAGCAACGCGCCTGCAAAGGCCGCTATCGGGATGGCCATCAGCCCCCATAAGGTGTACGGCCATTTTACGCTCATGGCAATCACCGCACCCAGCCCCGCGCCCGAAGCCACGCCGATGAGATATGGGTCGGCCAGCGGGTTGCGGAACAGTCCCTGATAAGCCGCGCCGCTTCCGCCCAGTGCCATGCCGGTGAGCGCAATCAAGACCGTGCGCGGCAAACGGATTTTCCACAGGATGGTATCCGATAGCTGCGTGCCATGACCTGTGAGGGCGGCCATTAATTCAGAGGGTGAAAGAAACACCGAACCGATGGCGAGGCTGAGGAGCAGGGCAAAAACAAGAAACGTGATGGTCAACAAAAACGAGGCAAGTGATTTTTGCATTTTTCCAAAAAGGCTTCCGAAGTCTTTGTGACTTCGGAAGCCTGAAAGACAAAATCAGGGAACAGGCACAAGCTCAGGGTGCAGGATTCCGACCAGGGCTTCCAGTCCGTCCACCAGGCGTGGGCCGGGGCGGCTGGCCAGATTGTCGTCGAAGGCAAAGATTGCGCCGTTTTTCACGGCAGTCAGCTCACCCCAGCCTGAGCGCTGACCGACCGACTCAATCGTGACGCCATAAGCAGTGTCGCCGAGGATAATGAAATCGGGGTCCTGCAAGACGATTTCTTCCAGGCTGATTTGCGCCCAGGGGTCAGCCAACACGCCGCCGATGTTGATTCCGCCTGCCATGCTAATCATCGCGTCCATGAACGTGTTGGGACCGGATGTCCACGGCTTGGCGGGGTCGGTGCCATCAATCTCGTAGAAGACTTTAGGGGTCTCTGCGCCAGCTGCTTTTTGGACGACAGCGTCCACACGTTTCTGAAGCGACTCGACCAAATCCGCCGCTTCGCCTTCGTGACCCGTTAACTGCCCCATGATGTGCAGGTGTTCGTACATGCCTTCAAAATCGGTGGGGTTCGTGAACATATAGACTGTAACTTCCAAATCTTCGAGAGCCTTAATCTGTTCCGGGCTGTTAAGGCCAGCCGCCACGACAAGATCAGGATGGAGCGAAAGAATCAGCTCGGTATTCAAGGTCTGATAAGTTGAGCCAATGCTTGTGACATTTTTGGCGGCTTCGGGGTAATCTGAATATTCATCACGCCCGACGACCTGATCGCCTGCACCCACCGTGAATAATATTTCTGTGAGCGAGGCGGCCAGCGAAACGACGCGCTGCGCCGGGCTGGCAAGCGTCACCGTGCGCCCCAGGCCATCGGTCAGCGTGATGGGCGCGGCGGTGGGAGGCAAGGTGGCCGTGGGCTGTTCGGTCGCGGGAGGCTGCGTGGCAGCGGGAGCAGGTGTAGCCGTCACGGACGGCCCACACGCTGCCAAAAACAAGGTAACGATCAAAAGCGCAAAAAGCAATTTGCGGGACATATTAATCTCCTGTTACAGAATCTGTGTTTATTTGTGGTAATTGTTCAATTGTTCGTTTTCAGCAGTTGAAACTGCACCAACAAAAGCCGCGAAGCCGACCTACGTCGGCTGAGAGTCCACGCAGGTGGACTTCGCGATCTGGTAGCGGTGATTTCAATCGCTTTGGCACAAAAATCCCCTGCCACAAGGACAGGGGAGGGGGGAGAGGCAATCCAACGCAGCCGTTCCCACCTCCTTTCCACGGGAGTATGGTGAACCGGCCAGGGCGGGCGGCCTGACTCGTGCCAGTGTTCAGTTTTCAGTGTTCAGTAATCAGTGGGGGTGCTAACTGAACACTGATTACTGGTCACTGAACACTGGTACTTACAGTTGCGGGACAGCGCCGGACTTACACCGGCTTCGCCTTTGAGCCTTCCCATCCGGGGGCTAAGGCACCCTGACCAGATATTCGGTTTTTGGAGTGCGGCGACTCTGTCGCCGCCTTGCGCAGTCGGACTGCCCCGGCGGGCTAGGCCGGGGGAGACTTCGCACTCCTGTATGCGAGTTATTTTATGCGCGGATGGGCAAAACGTCAATACGCAAAAGCCTTGCCTTCTCCTGCCTGAAACTGTACAATCGTAACGCTGTATTCATAGCGCGGCCTCCAGCCGCAACCAAGCGGGCTGTCATTGCGAGAAGCGTTCTTTGCGACGAAGCAATCTCCCCGCAAGCCATGAGATTGCTTCGCACAAATCGCTCGCAATGACACCACAAACCAAAATCTTCGCGGTTGCGATAGTTTTTCACGAGTAATAATATACCGAAGGGGCGTCCCGCCATGCAACCTGCTGCCAATACGACTACGCGGCCATCCGACCAACTGACCCGGCGACTACCTTGACCACGCGGCCATCCGACCAAGTAACCAACCTGACCAGACGACTGCCCTTGCTGTGGCTCTCGTTGGCGTTCCTGGCCGGCATCCTGCTCGCCCGGCAAGTTCACCTTTCGCTCACCGTCTGGCTTATCCTGGCCGGCATTGCCCTGCTCGCCGCCATTCTCATCCGTCTGCTCCCCTTCGCGCCCCAGTTCCTCCGCTCCCCTGCACCCCTGCTCCCTCTCTCCCCTGCTCTTCTGCTCCTTGTACTCTTCCTCGGCGCTGCCCGTTACCAATATTCCATCCCAGCCATTGATGCGCACCACATCGCCTGGTACAACGACCGCCAGTACGACCTGCTTGTTACCGGCGTGCTAACCGAGCCGCCGGATGTGCGCGATACCTACACCAACCTGCGCCTGAGCG
>Ga0210024_1002087_pt1 | contig 17513 bp, 17 predicted proteins | sample CryGeymeta201525_FD_183988 | JGI IMG/M metagenome (GOLD analysis project Ga0210024, IMG submission 183988) | Groundwater microbial communities from Crystal Geyser aquifers in Utah, USA - Crystal Geyser metaG 2015-25 (SPAdes) (version 2) | ecosystem: Environmental > Aquatic > Deep subsurface >... | reverse complement strand
CGGCGTGCGCTTTGGCCACCGCACGCGGCATGCTCTCGGGGCGCTGAAACAGGTAAACCATGTCGTAGCAAGACCAATCAGCGCGCCAGATGTCGCCCTGGCGCACGCGCGCCCAGGGGCAGCGCAAAGCGCACAGCGCGCACAGCGGCCAGCTCCACTCCAGGCCGTGCAACGTGGCTTGCGGGTAGGCCGCGCGCAGTGCCAGCAAGCCATCGCCCAGACCACAACCGGCATCCAAAATGAGAGCGCCTTGCGCAAGTGGTACCTGGGCTGCAAGGTCCTTTAATGCATTTTTTGGCGTTGGAAAAAGCGGTGCATCACGCCACGCATTGAGTGGGTAAATCAGCAGCAACAGCAGCAAGGGCAGCAGCCACGCCCAGGCCGCCACGCTGGCCGCACCCGACAGGGCCAAAGACAGCGGAAACCCCAGCGCAATCATCAGACGACGCCACCAACTCTGGCCCAGCACGCTGGCGGCCACACCCAGCGCACAGCCCACAAACAGCGCGGCCAACGCAGGTACACCCACGTTAGCCAGGCCGATGAATAACAGCCATGACAAGCCCCAAACCAGGATGGCAGGCAGGGGCCATGTCATAGGCAGGTCATGGTCAGAAGCTGGTGAAGAACCCGATCGCCACCAGCGTCAGCAACGTCAGGCCGATCGCGATCAGCGTGAAGCCCAACACCGTAGAGCCGGCCACCTTGACCTTGGACGGCGCATCAACCATGTATTTTTCCAGCTCACCCGATTCCACCAGGCGCTTGTAATGCAACGGGTGCTCATGCATGAACTCGTCCAGCGTGAAGGTGCCAGTAAACATGACACGGTCGAGCGGGAACTTGTCGGGGCGGAAATGGTTGTTGAAGAAGTGCACGGTAAACAGGAAGACCACCGCCAGGAAGGCCTCTTCGCTGTGGAAGATGGCTGCCACATTGAAGACCCAACCCGGCAGGAACTTGGCCGCGATATGCGGGAACCACATCAGCATACCACTGGTACCGATGATGGTGACCCCCCAGAACGGAGCCCAGTAGTCAAACTTTTCCCAATAGGTCCAGCGGTCAAACACCGGCCGCGGCCCTTTGCCAAAGAACCACTTGAACATGGCGATGATGTCCTTGAGGTCTTGCAGCCCGGGCACCAGCGAGTTGGGGCCAAAGATCTTGAAGTCTTTCCAGTGGCGTCCGACCGTCATACCCAGATAAATCAGGTGCCAGAAGAACACGCCGGTAAACACCACTGCGGCCGTGCGGTGCACCAAACCAGCCGTCTGCGGGCCGTTAAGCAGCGTCATCAGCGGTTGCGCCCACGGTGCCTCGGGGTAGAACAGCGGTATGCCAGTCAGCGTCAACACCATCAGGCTCAGCGCGAAGGTGATGTGGGCGATGCGCCACGTGGGGGTAAAGCGCTGGAAGTGCTTGCCGTGCAAGTGTGCGGGCAACGGCGGCAGGCCTTCCATCTTGACGTGCGGTTGCGACGCGCGTTGTTTGCGCTCCCTGTATTCACGGTAGAACCACAGCAAGGTGTGCAGCCAGAAAAAGCCGAAGGTGCCCACCAGCAACTGGATCATGATCTTGTTGCCGATCCAGAGCTGCGGGTAGGTGGCAAAGTCGTTGGTGGTGCCGTGCGGACTGAAGCTGACAAAACCAGCAGTGGCTTTGGGAATGCCTTTTTCGCCGCTGTGGCAGCTCTGGCAGGTCTCCAGCCGGTTGTCCAGGTGCATCATCGACTTGGGATCTTTGGGCGACAGAATCTCATGGCTGCCATGACAGTTGTAGCACTTGGCCGTGTTGGTGTAACCCAGCGTTGTGATCTGGCCGTGGTAGGTGGCTTTGTACGATTCGTAAGCGTCGTTGTGACAACTGCCGCAGTTGGCGGTAATTTCAAGCTTGGTGGTTTTGGCCGAGGTCTTTTTGACGTTGTGCGTGGTGTGGCAGTCGGCACAGTCCGCCGCTTGGGGGTTGTGCTTGACCTTGATCTGCTGGCCGTGTGCTGAATCGGTCCAGGTCTCCAGCTGGTCTTCGTGGCACTTGCCGCACAGGTCGGAGATGCCCAGGTGCCAGGCGGTGCGTTCACGCGTACCCGCGGGTGGCACGTTGAAAGCGTGCACGTTATGGCAGTCGTTGCACGACGCGTTGGGTTGGTCCGGGTTGTCCGAGTTGGCCTTGGCGTGGTGCGAGGTTTTGTAGTTGTCGATGTAATCGCCCACTTTGCGCATCCAGCGACGCTGGCTGGCCACTTTTTCTTGGCCCGCGTTGTCATGCAGCTTCTGGTGGCACTGCACGCAATCCGGGCGTGTTTCGCCCGCGGTCTTTTTGTGATTGGCCTGGCTGTCGTTGATTTCCAGGTGACAGTTCACACACTCCATGTCGGCGTGCACGCTCTTGGCAAACGCGCCGGGGATAACGGTGTACAGATCGCGCTTTTCGCCTTCGCTGTTTTGAACCTGCAGCTTGCCGTCGTGGTCGCCATGACACGTCAGACAAGTTTCGTTGTCGAGTTTGGGTTTGGCATCCTGCGCCAGGGCTGGCACGGCAACAATAAATGCCAAACACCACAGCAGCGACACGAACCAGGTTTTGAATTGATGACCAGACTTCATTGACTTTCTCCATCCCGTTAAACCGATCGGGACGTACTGGTGCCTGCCCGGGCGAAAGCATGCCGCCGGCAAGAAATTCCAGAAACCCGATTTAAAAAGCGTGGGTCACGAGCGGACCCACGACGCCGCCACGGCGCTGCGGTGTGCAGCGCTGGCAGCTTGGCACTACATCACTGCGAAAGAATCCACTGCACCAGATTCTTGGTCTCGGCGTCGTCCTTGGCCTTGATCACCTTGTGCTTATCTTCTGAGCCATCGTCATTTTTGATGGTTGGGCCCGTGCTCAAAAATTTGACGAGGCCCGCCTCTGCGTCGGCTTTGCCTTTGTACTTTTCAGCCACTTTCTTGAACGCAGGACCCGATTTGGTCTTGGTCACATCGTGGCACTTGGTGCACTTGTTGGCTTTCAAAAGCGCCTCGGCCTGCGCTGCGTCTGCAGCATGGGCAGGGCCCAGGGCGATCATTGCCAAAATCAGAGATCCGGCTACGAAGAGGGGGGTCTTGGTTTTCATGAACTACTCCTTGGTTGAAAAAACTAGCGCTTGACGGGCAAGCTTTGCATGTGGGCCAACAAGTCGTTGATCACCTTGGGATCGACCTCCCGCAATGCGGGCATGGTGTCGTCCGGGTGGCCGTTGAGCATGTTGTGCAAGGCGTGATAAGGGTCCTCATTGCTGACCCGGCCGATGAAACGCTTGCCCGGTGAGCGCCCGTCCAGCGAGTGGCAGGCAGCGCACATGGTGCGAAAGTGCGGTGCACCTTGCGCAGCATCACCCTTGGCTTTGCCCGTGCGTACATCAATGATCTTGTCCACATCGACCTGACCCGCGCTGACAAAGTTGGCCAGGTCCAGCAGATCGCGGTACTTCATGACATTGCCAAAGAGGTGCACGCTGCTACTGAGAACACCCATGATTTTGGCGGGGTCGGCACCCACCATGGCGCGAATGCCTTTGGTGCCGGTGGCATGAATGCCGCTGGCGTAAGCGCCTTGGTTGCCCTTGTAATCCCAGCCATGGCATTCCTTGCAACGCCAGGTTTCACTGGGCACGTTGGCGTAGTAACCCTTGACCGGGTAAGACGGGTGCGGCAAGGCCTGCAAACGTCCGCCCAGTTGGGCTTGCCAGTCGTCATACAACCGCCCACCGTTGGCGATGGAGCTGGGCAGGTTGACACTTCTGAGCGTCTGCATGTAGGCCAGCATCTTGGTCACCGTGTCGTCACCCAAAGAGCGCAGCGCGGGCATGTCACCACCCGGGTGGCCGTTGAAAGCCACGTGCAAAATCTCGAACGGGCGCTGCCGCGCGGCATCACCCAGCGGCGGGATTTGCCGCAGGCGGTCGCCTTCCAAGCCATGGCAATTGGCGCAAACAGTGGCAAAAATCTTCTCGGAGGAATTCGCATTGGCCTTGACGTGTTTGGCCGCGTCAACCAGTTTGGGCATATCGGTCTGGCCATAAGCAACAAAGTTCGCCAAATCGAGCCGGTCACCGTCATCCAGCAGTTCCTCGTAACCGACGTGTGTGGGGTTCTTCAGAACAGCGACGATGGCTGCCGGGTCGGCCTTGAGCTTGCCGGTGATACCCACCACGCCGTTGGCCCCCTTGTAGTCCCAACCGTGGCACTGTGAACAGCGCCACGTGTCTGCTATGGCCACGCGCACCTGCTGGGTCTTGAAAGCCGGGTTGGGGCGGTTGGGGGTTCTGATCTTGAGCTCTTGGCTCAGGTTGTCATAGAGTCGTCCTCCGCGCACGATGGAGGCCATGTCGGTGGCACTGGCTACTGATGTAATCAGGCTGGCAGACACAGCAACCAGAGTGGCAAACGTTGTTCGTTTCATTGTCTTTTTCCTTCCAAATTTTCAAAGCTCCACGAAAAATATTTCATGGGCTTGTATTATTGGCAAGGAAGTCCGACTTTTGAACCTAGCGTTTTTAGCGTTTGTTGATCATCATCAAACAATCGTCCGGTTCTTGCACCGCTATGCTTTTTACATAGCAAGAAAGCTTTATTTTTGTTCAGCTTGAAGCTGTTTTGCGCAGTTTTTCGATCAGCCCGTTGAGCTCGTCGAGCGAACCAAAACCGATGCTGACTTCGCCCATGTCTTCAACACGGCCTTGACGTTTGACGCGCTTTTTCACACGCACTTCCACTGCGGCGGTCAGCAAATCAGACAGTTCGTCTTCGATGCGTTTGATGTCGCGCGACTTTTCTTTTTTGGGTTTAGTGGCCACCAACGAAAACTCTGCCGCAAGTTTTTTCACCAGGCTTTCGGCCTCGCGCACCGACATTTTTTTGGCAGCAATCTGGCTGGCGGCGGTAATCTGCATGGCTTTGTCCAGCGCCAGCAGTGCGCGCGCGTGGCCCATCTCCACATCTCCGGCCATCAGCATGGTCTGCACCGGTTCGGCCAGGTTCAACAGGCGCAACAAGTTACTGGCGGCGCTGCGGCTGCGACCCACGGCCTGCGCGGCGGCTTCGTGCGTGAGGCCAAATTCTTTGATCAGACGCTGCAGGCCCTGCGCTTCTTCCAGCGGGTTGAGGTCTTCGCGCTGCATGTTCTCAATGAGCGCCATGGCCGCAGCGGCTTCATTGGGTACGTCGCGCACCAGCACCGGCACACTGTCTAGACCCGCCAGTTTGGCCGCGCGAAAACGCCTCTCACCCGCAATGATCTCGTACAGCGGGCGCAGCGCGCCGCCGGTGTCCGCCGCAGTCGGGTTGCGCTTGGCCTGCGCATCCGCATCGCTCAAGCGGCGCACCAGAATCGGCTGCATGATGCCCTGTGCCTTGATCGATTCTGCCAACTCGTAGAGCGCACCCTCGTCCATGCGAGTGCGCGGCTGGTACTGGCCGGGCACCAGATCGGTCAGCTGCAGCGTGGAGGGTTGTGCGCCTGCGCCCAGGTTGACGGTTGCGCCGTCGAGCGAGAACGTGTCGTCTGCCGTGGGCCCCAGTAGCGCTTCGAGCCCCCGGCCCAGGCCTTTGAGTTTTTTGGTGACCATATCTGTACTTCCTTATTGCGAAATCAATGTCTGTAAAAGCGCCTGACCCTGCGGCCAGTCGCCCAGGCCCGACTCTGCGTTGACATGCCCGGCTGCACCAATGGCAACCAGGTCTGAGCCCCAGGCAGCGGCAAACTGCGCCGCGCGCGCCGGGGTGCAATACGGGTCGTCGCTGCTGGCGACCAGAGTGCTTTTGAACGGCAGTTTTTGCAGCGCGGGTGGTGACCAACTCGGCAGTATGGGGCGCAACTCGTCACGCTCCACATCGCCAGGGGCCACCAACAAAGCACCCTGGACGCGCTGTACGCATTTCGAGAGTGCGGCCCACGCCGCCACAAGCTGGCAGCCCAGGCTGTGCGCCACCAGCACCACGGGCGCGTCCAGCGACAAGACCACGTCTTCGAGCTGTGCGATCCAGTCGCCACGCAGCGGGCGCAGCCAGTCATGTTGCTGCACGCGCTGGTAGCCAAACTGGTCTTGCCACAGGCTTTGCCAGTGGCCCGGGCCGGAGTTCTGCCAGCCCGGCAGCAGCAGGATGTGACGCGGATTCATGCTATTATTTATGCAGCTACTTACGCTTGATTGATAAGGGCTAGAGGCTAATTTGTCTACATTTTTTGAATGCGCTCGACCATCTCTTGCGCAAACGCCACAAAGGCCTGCGCGCCTTTGCTGGCCGGATCAAACACCACGCCGGGCACGCCGTAGCTGGGCGCCTCGGCCAAGCGCACGTTGCGCGGAATGACGGTGTTGAACACCTTGTCGCCAAAGCGCGCTTTGAGCTGCTCGCTCACCTGCTGCTGCAGGGTGATGCGCGGATCAAACATCACGCGCAACAGGCCGATGATAGCCAGGTCTTTGTTCAGGTTGGCGTGCACCTGCTTGATGGTGTTGACCAGGTCGGCCAGCCCTTCCAGGGCAAAGTACTCGCATTGCATCGGCACGATGACACCGTGCGCGCAACACAAGCCGTTGAGCGTGAGCAATGACAGGCTGGGCGGGCAGTCGATCAGGACAAAGTCGTAGTCGCCATCCACCACAGCCAACGCTGTTTTCAGGCGCTTTTCGCGCCGCTCCAGGCTGACCATTTCGACCTCGGCTCCGGCGAGCTCGCGGTTGGCACCCAGAATGTCATAGCTGCAACCGGCCTCAACCAGCTTGGGGCTTTGCACCCGTGCCTCTTTCACAGAGGCCGACTCCAGCAGCACGTCGTAGACGCTGAGCTCCAACTTGCGCTTGTCCACACCCGAGCCCATGGTGGCGTTGCCCTGCGGGTCCAGGTCAACCATCAGCACACGCTGGCCCACCTTGGCCAGACCGGCGGCCAGGTTGACGGTGGATGTGGTTTTGCCAACGCCACCTTTTTGGTTGGCAATGCAGAAAATTTTGGCCATGGGCTGCTTACTCAGAAAAATTGAAAACCGATCGCCTGGATTGTTTCACGTGAAACCGGGACATGGATGGGCAGCGGTATCAGTTGGATGCCGCCAGTTTGATGCCAAACCCGACAAGAAAAACGCCCGCCACTTTTTCCAAAGTGCGAGAGATGAGCGGATTGGCGCGAACTTTTTCGGCCAAAAAGTGCGTCAATAGCGTCGATGTCAGGCCGTAGAAAAAAGTCAGCACGGCGATGGTGGCCGCCATGAACGCATACGTCACCAGGCCTTGCTGGCGCGCCGGGTCGACAAACAGCGGGAAAAAAGCCATGTAAAACAGAATCGCCTTGGGGTTGAGCAGCGTGATCGTCATCGCCTGCTTGAGGTAATGGTGCGGCTTGATCTGCAGCACTGGCGCAGCGCCCGGTTTTGCCAACAGCAACTTCGCACCGAGCCAGGCCAGGTAAGCCGCGCCAAGCCACTGCATGGCATGAAACACGTTCGGGTACGCCGTGAGCAAAGCCGCCACACCAGCAATGGCCGACCACATCAACACCTGATCACCCAGAATCACACCCAAAGTCGCCGCCAATCCGCCGCGAATGCCGCCCTTGCTGGTAGACGTGATCAACGCCAGGTTGCCCGGACCGGGAACCAGCAAAAAGACCAGAACGGTGATGACAAAAGTGGCGTAGTCGGTGGTGCCGAGCATGGGAATCTTTGATTTGGGGAAGCGGGGAGTTTACGTTGGAACTGGCCTTGGGTTGAACACGACGGCTTGCTGCGGGTGCGATTCAAAGTGATGTGGCCTCTCGACAAACCACTACCTGAGGCCAAACTCGGCACAGCGACTGGGTCATGCGCATGCGGTTTTGGGGAGTGAACACGCGCGAACCGGAGGGTCCAGTACGCAACCGACTGTCGGCACGTGCCTCACACCCCAAAGCCCGGTCGCATGGCCCAATCACCGTGCCTGAACGCTTACGAAGAAATTTCGTAATGCCAAACCGATCGCACTGTGGTGCAGCTTATCAAATCTTGATCGTTTTAACGTGAAACAACGTTCATGCACAGCTGAAATGACTGCCTGTAGGGCCGACTTTAGTCGGCCATGGCGGGCAAAGCCAGCCCTACGGCGCACTCCATGTTTCATATTTTGGGGTGGCCTCTGGCCATGCCAGTTAATTCCCTTAGCCAGCTTACCAACGACCGCACCGAATCAGTCGGGCGATGCGCTTCGCGGAGGTCAAGGAGGAGGCCGAAGGCCGGGGGACACGTAGCAAAGCGCATCGCCCGACTGATTCCGCAAAACCAGCGTGACCACAAACCCTGCAACTTCTTCGGCTGTTAAAGCTGCAGCCCAACCGACAACAGCAATGTCATACAGCCAACGCAGGCCGCATCCATACCATGCACCGCTCAGCATCCAACCCCGGAACCACCAACTGTTCCACGTGAAACACCTGCACATCGGCAGGCAAGGCAGCCACCTCGTCTACCGGATGCTTGCCCTTCATCGCCATCCAGACCCCCTGCTCTGCCAACGCGTTGCGCGACCAAGTGGTGAAATCCACAAGAGAAGCAAAGGCGCGCGAACTGATCACATCGTATTTGTCAGTGAGGTTTTCCACCCGCGCATGAATACCGCGCAGGTTGGACAGCTTCAGTGTCACCGCCACTTGCTTGATGAAGGCCGCCTTTTTGGCCACTGTATCAACACAATGCACGGCGACGTCTGGGCAACAAATGGCAATCACCACACCTGGCAGTCCAGCGCCGGAGCCAACATCCAGCAAACGAACAGGGCGTCCAGTTTGGGGCTGAACCGCACTTGAGGGGCATAACTCGTCGCTCGCTACCGCCGGATCAACGCAACCCTGCTGCAGCTGTCGCCGTAGCGGCGCAATCACCGCCAGACTGTCCAGAAGATGGTGCGTCAGCATCTGCGCCGGGGCACGTACCGCCGTCAGGTTGTAGACCTTCGTCCACTTTTCGATCAAGGCCAAATAGGCCAGAAGCTGGGCAATTTGCGTATCCGACAGAGCCAAGCCAAGCTCGGCCAAGCCCTGTCGCAGTGTGGGCTCCAAGGTTGTCATCAGACCGCCGCACCGGCAGATTCATCACCAGACGCATTACCACCCGCATCAACAAGCACCGGCCGCAAGACCTCAGCGCGCTGCCGGTCGTCTTGCCGCTCAAACCCTTTGAACTTGGTTTTCTTCAAATGAATCGTCAGCAAGGAAATGCTCGCTGGCGTGATGCCCGAGATGCGCGAAGCCTGGCCCAGCGTCTCGGGCTTGTGGCGGTTGAGCTTTTGCCGCGCCTCAATGCTCAAGGCGCTGACCTGCATGTAGTCCAGGTCTTGCGGCAGTTTCAGGTTCTCGTAATGGGCAGCGCGTTGCACATCGTCTTTTTGGCGGTCGATGTAGCCTGAGTACTTGGCGGCAATTTCCACCTGCTCAATCACCACCGCTGCTAGCGCGGCTTGCGGGAACAGCGTGCCTGTTTCACGTGAAACATGGGCTGGCAATTCGCTCGACGCGTACTTGCCACCGTCCAGCGACATCAGCGATTCGTAGCTCACATCCGGTCTGCGCAGCAGCTCGGCCAAGTTGTATTCATGGTCGATCGCCTTGCCCAAGACACGTTCAGACTCCGCTGCCTCCAGATTCTTGGGGCTGACCCAGATGCTGCGCAGGCGTTCTGTTTCACGTGAAACAGCGTCACGCTTCTGGTTGAACGCCGCCCAGCGCGCATCGTCCACCAGACCCAATTGCCGCCCCACTTCGGTCAGGCGGGCATCGGCGTTGTCTTCGCGCAGTTGCAGGCGGAACTCGGCGCGGCTGGTGAACATGCGGTAGGGCTCGGTCACGCCCTGGGTGATCAGGTCGTCCACCAGCACGCCCAGGTAAGCCTGGTCACGTGCGGGCAGCCAGGTGTCGCCGCCATAAGACGCGCTGCCCGTCGCGCTAGCGGCCACATGGCCACCACCCATGGCGCGCACCTGCAAAGCGGCGTTGATACCGGCAAACAAACCCTGCGCCGCCGCTTCTTCGTAGCCGGTGGTGCCGTTGATTTGCCCGGCAAAAAACAGGCCATTTATAACCTTGGTCTCAAACGAGCTTTTCAGCTGCGTCGGATCAAAGTAGTCGTATTCGATGGCGTAACCGGGGCGCAGGATGTGCGCGTTTTCCAGCCCCGGCATGCTGCGCACCAGCCCGTACTGAATGTCAAACGGCAAGCTGGTGCTGATGCCATTGGGGTAGTACTCGTGGGTCGTCAGGCCTTCGGGCTCCAGAAAAATCTGGTGGCTGTCCTTGTCGGCAAAGCGGTTGATCTTGTCTTCCACGCTCGGGCAATAGCGCGGGCCCACGCCCTCGATCTTGCCGGTGAACATGGGGCTGCGGTCAAAGCCACTGCGAATGATGTCGTGGGTGCGCTGATTGGTGTGCGTGATCCAGCAGGCCATTTGCTGCGGATGTTGCTCGGGTCGGCCCATGAAGCTGAACACCGGCACACGCGGGCCGCAAGGCGCGCCGCTGGGTAGGCCCGATGTGCCCTGCGCGACCATGCCGTCGCCAGGCTGCTCGGTGCATTTTGAAAAATCAATGCTGCGACCATCCAGCCGTGGCGGCGTGCCGGTTTTCAGGCGGCCTTGGGGAAGTTTCAGTTCTTTCAGCCGCGCGCTCAAGGACACGGCGGGCGGGTCACCGGCGCGGCCGGCCGAATAGTTGTTCAAGCCCACATGAATCTTGCCGTCCAGGAAGGTGCCTGCGGTCAGTACCACGGTGCTGGCGCTAAAGCGAATGCCAACCTGCGTCACCGCCCCCACCACCCGGTCGCCCTGCACCATCAGGTCGTCCACCGCTTGCTGAAACAGCCACAGGTTGGGCTGATTTTCCAGACGGCGACGAATGGCGGCCTTGTACAAAATCCGATCCGCCTGGGCACGGGTGGCGCGTACCGCCGGACCTTTGGATGAATTCAGAATACGGAACTGCACCCCACCCTCGTCGGTGGCTGCCGCCATCGCCCCGCCCAGCGCATCCACCTCTTTGACCAAATGACCTTTGCCAATGCCGCCAATGCTGGGGTTGCAGCTCATTTGCCCCAGGGTTTCAATGTTGTGGCTCAACAGCAGGGTTTTGCAACCCATGCGGGCGGCAGCCAGTGCGGCTTCGGTACCGGCATGGCCGCCGCCGACGACGATCACGTCGAAATGTTGTGGGTAGAGCATGGAAAAGTGCAATCTGCTGAACAAAGAGGCAATTTTACCGACGCAGTTAAAAAACTGTAGCAAGCCATGATTCTGACGGTATGGCAGCTTGGAAAAGTTGAGGTTTCAAGGCAGCGTTTCACTTTGAACCCGCCACGGCGACTGGGTCATGCGCATGCGGTTTTGGGGTGTGAACACGCGCGAAACGGAGGGATCAGCACACCAACGTCTGTCGGCGCGCGCCTCACACCCCAAAGCCCGGTCGCATGGCCCAATCACCGCGCCTCAACGCTTGAGTGGGAAACCCTTCACGCCAAGCACATCAGGTAATGGCACGCGTTATCAAAACTCAGCTGTTTTGAATTTCCTTTGCCAACGGCCCTACAACCGCACCGAATCAGTCGGGTGATGCACTTTGCGGAGGTCAAGAAGGAGGCCGCAGGCCGGGGGACACGTAGCAAAGCGCATCGCCCGGCTAATTCATCAACAACAGCGTGGTCTGCTTCGCTCGGCTCCCGGGGCAAGGCCAAGCTGAATCACTCACGTAGCAAACTGGGCTCCCATCGAAGCGATAGCCCCCTGCTTCAAAGGCACAATAGCGTTTCGTGATAACGGTTCAACCCAGTTTCAATACAGGACAGATCCATGGCATCCGGAAAAATACTTGTCGCCCAGGGCGGCGGCCCCACTGCCGTCATTAACCAGTCTTTGGTGGGCGTCGCGCTGGAAGCACGGCGGTTCGCTCAAATCGGTCATATCTACGGTGCCCACCACGGCGTGCGCGGCATCGTCGACGAAGATTTTGTCGACCTGACGCAGGAAACCAGTCATAACCTGGAGCAAGTCGCCAACACCCCGTCCAGCGCCTTGGGCTCCACGCGCGACAAGCCCGACGAAGCCTACTGCCGCGAGATCTTCAAGGTGCTGCAAGCGCACCAAATCGGTCACTTTTTCTACATCGGCGGCAACGACTCAAGCGACACGGTAAGGATCGTCAGTCAGGAAGCACGCAACGCCAACTACAACCTGCGTTGCATTCACATCCCCAAAACCATCGACAACGACCTGGTCGGCAACGACCATACACCCGGCTTTCCGTCCGCCGCGCGCTTTGTCGCGCAGGCTTTTGCCGGCGCCAACCTGGACAATGCGGCCCTGCCCGGTGTCTACGTAGGCGTGGTGATGGGTCGCCATGCGGGCTTTCTGACGGCGGCCTCCGCTCTGGGTAAAAAATTCCCCGACGACGGCCCGCATCTGATTTACCTGCCCGAACGCACGTTCGACTTGACCCAGTTCCTGGGCAACGTCAAAGCCATGTACGAGCGCCATGGCCGCTGCGTGATTGCCGTCTCCGAAGGCATCCACGACGCACGCGGCACGCCGATTGCTGCGCTGCTGGCCAAAGAGATGGAGCACGATGCCCATGGCAACGTGCAGCTCTCGGGCAACGGCGCACTGGCCGATTTGCTGTGCGAAGAGATCAAGTCCAAGCTGAAGATCAAGCGCGTGCGCGGCGACACCTTTGGCTACCTGCAGCGCAGTTTCATTGGCTGCGTGTCCGACGTCGACCAGCGCGAGGCACGCGAAGTGGGCGAGAAGGCGGTGCAATTTGCCATGTGGGGCGGCAACGACGGCTCGGTGGCCATCAAGCGTACCGGCTTCTATTCGGTCGACTACGAACTGTTGCCGGTCGAGGAAGTCGCCGGCAAGACCCGCATCATGGAAGACGAATTCATCGCCGCCAATGGCACCGATGTCACTGACGCGTTTCGCCTGTACCTGCGCCCGTTACTGGGCTCGGGCATGCCCGACGCGTTTCGCCTCCGGCACAACCCGGTGGCTAAAGTGTTACAAAAGAAGTAGCACTCTAGCACATATACAATAAGCGTCAAATGCTACTATTAATATAGCTATATGAAACCAATCTCAGTCGCATCAGGACATTTTTAACCGGTCAAGCGGGCGACTTGGATGCACGCTAGCATGTCAGCCCGACTCACCACCCCACAAAACATCAAACCAAGGAGATTGCGATGAAACTTTACTATTCCCCGGGTGCCTGCTCGCTGTCGCCGCACATCGTGCTCAAAGAGTCGGGCTTGCCGTTCGAGGCGATCGCGGCACCGACCAAAACCCACAAACTCGCCGACGGCACCGATTACTACACCATCAATCCGCTGGGCTATGTGCCCTTTCTGGTGCTCGATGACGGTCACACCTTGCACGAAGGCCCGGCCATCGTGCAGTACCTGGCTGACCTGGTGCCCGACAAAAAACTCGCACCGCCCAACGGCAGCTGGGAACGCTACAAGCTACAGGAATGGCTCAACACCATCAGCACCGAGTTGCACAAGGGCTTCTCGCCGCTGTTTACTCCTGGCATGCCCGACGCCGCCAAAGAAATCGCCAAGACCCGCCTGAACAGCCGCCTGCAATGGGTCGACGGCGAATTGGCTGGCAGAACCTATCTGATGGGCGATACCTTTACAGTGGCCGATGCCTATCTGTTTGTGGTGGCTGGCTGGGGCAAGCACGTCGGCATTGACATCTCGGGTCTGGCCAACCTCAGCGGCTTCATGGCGCGCGTTGGCGCACGCCCCGCAGTGCAAGACGCGCTGCGTGCCGAAGGTCTGCTGAAATAAACCGCCACCAGGACAGGATTCACGATGTCAGAAAAAGCCGCAGCACTGAGCGCCGATGCCGTCATGGCGTCCACTTCTTCCTTCGCTCGCCCGCCGGTGACCGTGCCCGAGTATCTGGAATCCACCTACTGGTGGGCCTACACCCACCCCAACGCCGTCAAGGTGTTCGAGCGCCAGTGGTTGGTCAACCTGATTCTGTGGGGCAACTTCTCGCGCCTGCGCGATCTGGCGCTCGACGAACTCGCGCCCGCGGCCAACGGCAACCTGCTGCAGGTGGCTTGTGTCTATGGCAACTTCACCGAGAAGCTGGTACAGCGCCTGGGGCCGCAAGGCCATTTGAATGTGATCGACGTGGCACCGGTGCAGATCAAGAACATGCACGTCAAACTGCAGGACAAGCGCCAGGTCACGATCTCGCAACAAGATGCCTCGCAAATGCATTTTGACGACGCCAGTCACGACGCCACGATCGTATTTTTCCTGCTGCACGAAATGCCCCTCGAGGTCCGGCGCAAGACCGTAGCCGAGGCGCTGCGGGTGACCAAGCCCGGCGGCAAGGTGGTGTTTGTCGACTATCACCGTCCTGTCGGCATCAATCCGTTTCGCTACATCATGGTGCCGATCCTGACGACGCTGGAGCCCTTTGCGATGGATTTGTGGAATGGTCAAATCGCCGACTGGTTGCCACCCGATTGCCAGAATTTGGCTACGGAAAAGGAAACGTATTTTGGTGGCCTCTACCAAAAAGTGGTCATCACCAAGTAGTCGGTAAAGCATTTCTAATGCCGCATTCTTGCAATTTCTGGTCAACACGCTCCCGCTTGCCAGTCCCCACTTTCTTTGAGCTAGGTCAAGTAACAGATGTAATCTGCCGCGCACTGCCCTAGGGTTCACCCTAAAATGCGCCGCTTGTTGCTCTTACTTCTACACTGTTTTGAAGACTCCTCCCACACTGACGTTTGCCAAGCTCGGCTGCTCCAAAGGCGGGCGTCAGCTGTTCAAAAACGTCGATTGCACCTTGACGGCTGGCCACTGGCTGTACGTCGCCGGGGTCAACGGGGTGGGCAAAACCAGCTTGTTGCGCATGGTTTGCGGCCTGTCGTCCATTGGCGCGGGTGACATCCTGTGGAACGGCGTCCCGATCCACGCGCAAGCCGACGCCTATCACCAGGATTTGTGTTACCTGGGACACCTCAACGGGCTGCAGGAATCGATGACCGTTGAAGAAAACCTGACCTTTATCACGGCGCTGGCCGGGCGCACCATCGGGCCAGGCCAGACGCAAAAAGTGCTCACCCGCTTCGGTCTGCGGGGCCGCTCGCAACAGCTGGTACGGCACTTGTCACAGGGGCAAAAGCGCCGCGTGGCCCTGTCCCGCCTGGCGCTGAGCCCGGCGCGCCTGTGGGTGCTGGACGAGCCGTATGTGGCCATGGACGAAGCCGGTGTGAAGATGCTCGCTGACCTGATTGCCGACCACCTGCAGCGTGGCGGGCTGGCCGTGGTCACCAGCCACCAACGGGTGCCAATTGGCGACATCCCTGCCCAAATGCTGGAGCTGCAAGTCTTATGAGCCAATCCCTCAAACCGATTGGGCTGGCCCAAGTCATGCTCTCCGTGCTCAAGCGCGAAGTGGCCTTGGGCATGCGGCAAAAAGGCGAAGTGCTAACCCCCCTGATGTTTTTCATGGTGGTGGCGAGCCTGTTCCCGCTGGGCGTGGGCGCTGAATCCAATCTGTTGCTACGCATGGCGCCCGGTGTGCTGTGGGTCAGCGCCTTGCTGGCAGCCATGTTGTCTCTGCAGCGCATGTTCTCCACCGATTTCGCCGACGGTTCGCTGGAACAAATGGTGCTGTCGTCCACTCCCCTTGGCCTGCTGGTGCTGGCCAAGGCGTTGGCGCACTTTCTGGTCTCCGGCTTGCCGCTGGTGCTGATTGCGCCCGTGCTTGGCATTCAGTTTGGACTGGACGGCCGCGGCCTGGGCTTGTTGGTCTTGACCTTGCTGCTGGGCACACCCACGCTGAGCCTGATCGGCAGCATCGGCGCGGCGCTGACATTGGGCGTACGCGGTGCAGGGGTTTTGCTTTCCTTATTGATCTTGCCGCTCTACATTCCGGTACTCATTTTTGGTGCCGGCGCGGTTGAGGCTGACGCTGCCGGTCTGGGCATCGGCGGACACCTGTCCTTGCTGGCCGCCTTGCTGGTGCTGTCTTTGTTCTTTTCGCCGATGGCGACGTCTGCTGCTTTGAGGATATCCCTGGAATGAAATCAACCGACATTCACTGGTTCAAGTTTGCCGCCCCACAAAATTTTTACCGACTGGCCGGGCGCATGTGGCCCTGGTTTGCGGGCTTGGCGACGATTCTGACCGTCATCGGTCTCTACATTTCCTTTTTTGTCGCGCCGGTGGACGCGCAACAAGGTCAAGGCTACCGCATCATCTTTGTCCACGTCCCGGCGTCCCAGTTGTCGATGTTCATCTACCTGGTCATGGCCGGTTGGGCCGGCTTTGGACTGGCGTTCAATACCCGTTTGTCGGGCATGATGGCCACCGCCCTGGCACCCACCGGGGCCTTGTTTGCGTTTTTATCGCTGGTCACCGGCGCTTTCTGGGGCAAACCCATGTGGGGTGCCTGGTGGGTATGGGATGCGCGTCTGACTTCTGAACTTATCCTGTTGTTTCTGTATCTAGGCTTTATGGCACTGCAAGCATCCATCGACGACCCCCGCCGCGCCGACAAAGCGGGCGCCGTGCTGGCGCTGGTAGGCGCGGTCAATGTGCCCATCATTTACTTCTCGGTCAAATGGTGGAACACCTTGCACCAGGGCGCCTCGGTGTCGATGAAAGGCAGTTCCATGGCCAGCACCATGCTCACCGGCATGCTGATCATGGTTGTGGCGTTCTGGATGTACGCCATTACCATCGTCCTGCTGCGGGTGCGCAGCATCATCCTCGATCGGGAACGTCACACGGAGTGGGTCAAAAATGCAGTGGCATAGTCTGTCAGAATTTTTGGACATGGGCGGCTACGCCCTGTATGTCTGGGGTAGTTTCGGTATCACCGCGCTGGTGGTGGTGTTCGAAATCTGGGAAGTACGCGCCCGTCGTCGCGCTGTCTTGCAAAGTCTTTCCAACGAAACCGGGTCGCTTGCCGACCCAAGTGAGGCGTAACCATGAAACCTCGTCATAAACGTGCCGCCATCATCATCGGCGGTGTCGCTGCGGTTGCCGTCGCGGCTTATTTTGTCCTGAATGCCTTCAACAGCAGTCTGGTGTTTTTCTTTACGCCGAGCCAGGTGGCCAAAGGCGAAGCCCCTGTCAACCGCGCGTTTCGCGTCGGCGGCATGGTCAAGGAAGGCACGGTCAAACGCGACAACCTGACGGTGTCGTTCATCGTGACCGACACCGTCAAAGAAGTCCCGGTGTCTTACACCGGCATCCTGCCCGACCTGTTCCGTGAAGGCAAAGGCGTGGTCGCGCAAGGCAAGTTGAACGACGCTGGCCAGTTCAGCGCCACCGAAGTGCTGGCCAAGCACGATGAAAACTACATGCCCCCTGAAGCGCAACACGCCATGGACCAGGCCCAGATCGAAAAAGCTGCCCAAACGCTCAAGTAACGCCTACCCATTGACTACAACCAGGTGACTCACCATGATCCCAGAACTTGGACA
>Ga0210024_1002081_pt1 | contig 17528 bp, 9 predicted proteins | sample CryGeymeta201525_FD_183988 | JGI IMG/M metagenome (GOLD analysis project Ga0210024, IMG submission 183988) | Groundwater microbial communities from Crystal Geyser aquifers in Utah, USA - Crystal Geyser metaG 2015-25 (SPAdes) (version 2) | ecosystem: Environmental > Aquatic > Deep subsurface >... | reverse complement strand
TGTTCACCGTGAACCTCTCGGGGGGAAATCTCAAGCCGAACTTCGCCTACCAAGTGAAGCTGATCGGCAAGCCCGAAGCGAAATGGACAGGTATTGCGCCCTGCAGCGATTGGGCCAACGAGCAGATCGGCGGCGGGCGCTGGTGGTGCACCGTCATCGACAAGAACGGGGCCATCGTCGATGCATACAACAGCAACGACAGGGAGTATGCCAAGTGGAAGAACAAGGGCTTCTATGACAGAGGGCTGAAGCTGACGTACTGGTTCGAGGGGTATCTCCTATTCGACTTCGTGCTGACTGACGCGTCTGGCAATGTCGCGCCGGTCACTCTGGAGGCGAACAAGAGCTACCACGTGCTGTGGCAGTGTGGACACAACCAGGACGGCACGATCAAGCCGGAGCCGTGGAATCAGTACCAAGGAACCCCTGCTGCCAACCTCATGGACTGGAACAACCTGAAGACCACGACGGTCGACGTCACGAACTCGAACTGGTACAGCGATGGCTCCGGCGGCGCCTGGGGTGTGGTGCCAGAGATCGAGGACACGGTCTACACGATGGCCGACGGGGACTACCCGGCGTTCCTGGCCGTCACGGAAGAGAGCTTCCACGCCAACCTGCCGCCGCAGTACGGGCCGAACTACCACGATCCCGATTACGGCGGTTGCTGGATGAGCGCCATGTGCGCCCACGTGAACTTCCACCTCGCCACGCCGCCTCAGTTGACCTCGGTAACCGTCGCTCCGACTTCCGCCACCGTCCTCGTCGGCGCACAGCAGCAGTTCACCGCGACAGCCGCTTACTCGGACGGCAGCCAGCAGGACGTGACCGGTCAGGCTCCCTGGACCAGCGGGAATCTAGGCGTAGCCAGCGTCTCAGCGGGCCTGGCTACTGGTGTCGCTGCGGGCAGCACAAGCCTCACAGCCTCCTTCGGTGGCTTCTCCGACTCGGCCACTCTCACCGTCACCGCCCCCGGAACCGAGGTCATGACCATCCTCCGGGCCAACTACGACGGCCGATTCCTGCAGGTCGAGGCCACCAGCTCCCAAGCCCCGAACGTCACACTGAAGGTCACCACCGACACCGGGATCTCGGCCGCCATGGTCTATGCTGGCGGCCAGCTCTACACATACAAGAAGAAGCTGAAATCGTCACAGCTCCCGGGCACTGTGACCGTCACCTCGACCGGCGGAAGCACCGATTCTGTGTCCTTCCCCTATCCGTAAGAAGGGGCGCCCTTCGCCAGCGCGAGTCGCAGACAAACTACGAGAGCGGCATGCCACGGCGTGCCGCTCTCGCTGTGTCTCGGAGTGCGCAGCCCAATCGGCGGGGCTGCGTCTGCCATGTCCGTTACAGCCCCTTCTTCAGCCCCAGCCCTTTGTTCGTCCTGTCGAACGCGGCCTGCCACGTCTTCTGCATCTTCAGCGCACAGCGCATCGCGTCGATGTTCTCGGGGATGACGATGGCTTCCTGGGGGATCATGTTGGTCGAGAAGAGCCGGCGGCCGCCTTTATCGAGGTAGATGGTCTCTTCCCAGACCGGCACTTCGTACATGTCGCCGCGGTTGGCGCCACGGTCGCGGTTGTAGTCGAAGATGTGTGAGGTGGAGACGAACCCGTCCTCCAGCCGGAAGATCCGGAGGCGTGCGTTGGCCTTGAACAGGTCAATGACCTCGTCCTTGGTCATCTTCCCCTTGGTCTCGAAGACCATCGTGGTCGCGTGGCCGAAGCAGACGGGCGCGGTGACCACGGAAGTGATGCACTTGATGTGTGGCGAGACGATGCCGAAGTCTGTCGCCTGGTGGCTGGGGATCTTGTCGGGCAGCAGTGCATCCACGGGACCTTTATGCGTCTCGGAGACGTCTGCCGCGCGCCGGATGATCAGACAGATCATCTCCTTCAGCCCCACGGCGTGGTCAACAGCCATCGCCTGGCGCGCGATGCCGGTGGTATTGCACGAGAGGCACTTGAGGTAGTCTTTCCCGTAGGCGGCGTCGTAATTCGCCATGGTGTTGAACAGCGTCTCGGCGACCTCGTGCGTCTCGCCGCCCTGAAACACGGCCTTCACGCCGTGCTCCACATACTTCTCCTTGTTCCTTGCGCCGATGCCGGGGCTGGTGGCGTCGGCGACCATCGCCACTTCCTGCAGGAGGTCTTCCAGCAGGCCGGCCACCTTCACCCCGGCCGACTTGAGCGCCGGCACAGCGTCCTTGTGGCCGGCAAAGACGGGGTAGCCCTTCCCCGACTCGACCAGCGCGCGAACGGGAAGCGAGGGGGCGACATCAACCACGCCGACCAACTCCATGTCCTCCTGGAGTGCGACACCATCCGCGATACGTTCACCGATGGTGCCGTAGCCGACGACACCGATCTTCGCTTTCTTCGGCATGTGGATCTCCCTCCAAGAGGCGGAATGCGGAATGCCAATCCCCGGGGCAACGCTCAGGAAAGACGCCGAGCCGACGCCGGAAACAGATTGGCTGGGGATTGCCGTATTCCTTCTCGCCTTCCGTCCGGGCCCTGCATGCCCTACGACGGCGCCGAGATGGCTGCTCGCATGAACCGCGACCGCAGCGACCCATCGAGCTGCCGAACGCTGTCATTCACCCGGTCCGCACTGGGTGATCGTGCGGCTGCGTCGCAAAGCTCAGTGGCGATCTTGGCGAGCAGCTCCATGAACGCATGGGCGACGTTCACCGGCAGCGGGGAGCCCAACGCCAGTGCATGAGCCGCACGCACCATCAGGTTGCGGCGCGTCCACAGACTCAGATAGTTGCTCAGGGCCGCGGCCTCACCGGGCGGGACGACGCCGGCTGGCGCGGTTCGTTCGCCGCCAAACAACCGGACAACCTGCTCGGCGTCAGTCAGGTTGCCGCAGGCCAGGAACCGCGGTCTGCTCGCCTCCACCGACTGGTAAAGGCGTTCACCGACGTCGAGCGTGGCGCCGTCCAGAAGAGCGTTTTGCACCAGCGCTCGGGCTGCGGCACCCATGGACTCCGCCGGCGCAAAGGCGTCCCGGTGTTGCAGCGTTTCGCAGGCGAACTGGAACGCCCGCCGGTGTCGGAGTTCCCACGCGGCAAGCTCGGCCACCGTTGCCTCCAACGCCGCCACGCTCCGGTAGTCCTCTTCGGTGAAGGGCTCGCCTTGCCCCAACCCGGGGCAGGAGAAGTCGGCGTCGATCTGGCGTCGTGGATAGCCATCACGGACAAGGGGGTACAGCCGGCAGTAGACTGGCCGATCCTCATAGATCGTGCAGCGCTCGGCCCGATTCTGGAAGACGCAACGGCTGTTCTCGCGCCGGAGATAGCCGCCGGTGTCAGCTCCGGCGTCCCCGCTGGCCTGGTCGGGAGGCTCAACGGCAGCGCCGTACTTGCGGAGGAACTCCGTCTCGCCAGCCAACACAGCCACCCGGTACGAGCAGCACCTCCCGCACCCCGGAACGCAGCGGAACCGCAGGGGAGTGACGAACGAAGTCGGAGTCGGGCAAGCAGTCATCCTACCCTCCAGGCATGTCGGGCGGCACCTGCACCATCAGCCTCTCTGCCACCGCGGCCGCAGTGGGCGCGAAGTGCCACTGCAGTCCCTGCGGTGCCCTCCAGGGAAGTCCGGCGTCCTGATTCGCGGCAGTAAAGTGAATCACCTCTTGCCGAGTCAACCGACACGGGGCAAACTCCCAGAACGAACCCGGCAATGGCCGTGGTCCAATACAGAGGCCGGAGGAAGTGCTCCGGCGCACGCTTCGGAAGGAGGGAGGCCGTTCAGTACCGGGCTGTGGACCGGTCCGTTCGGGAGGTTGCCGCGCGAAACGTTAAGGAACAGCGACGGCGTCCCGGCCGAGCGGCCGTGTCCCTGGGAGGACTGAGCATTCTGAAGAGGGCGGCTCAGCGTCCCGATTCGATAACGTCAGTGGCTGTGGTCACAGAGATGCAGCCGGTCTCTTGCCCGCCACCCCTCGAAGGAGAGAATAGCACTATGCGTCGCACCCAAATCGTCGCCCTGCTGGTGGTGCTGGCCCTGGCAGTTGCCAGGGTCCCCACCTTCGCTGCAGACATTGTTGGCATGCCCGTCGGCAACCAGCCCAAGGCCGGTAATGTAGAGTTCAACTACATCTACTGGCGCGAACCGGTCCCCGGTCTCAGCCACATCGGCGTCGCCGAGCTCTACTACGGTGTCACCGACCAACTGGAGATCAACGCCCTGACCTTCGCTCCCCAGGGAATGGGCTCCAAGACCGAGCTCAACTTCTCCTACGCGGTCGTGCCCGAGACGGCCGAGAAGCCCTCGCTCATCGTGGGCGCTACCAACCTCAACGAGGTCGCCAGCCGAGGACTGCCGGGACAGCCCCCGTTAGCAAAAGCCTCTCCGTTTGTCCTGTCTGCCTACAACGTCAGAGTCCCACAGGGCGGGCCGCCGAGCCTCAACAACCCCTTGATCCGGCTCCACCTGGGATACGGAACAGAGATCCACGGAGACGAGCTCTTCGGCGGCGTGCAGTTCCTGGTTGACCCGCACCTTGGCGGCGCCATCCTCAACTACCAGGGACAGCCTGCCTACATGCTGACCCTGATCCCGCAGCCCGGAACGCCGTTGGAGATCACCGCCGGCACACTCCAGGGCGAGAAGTTCCTGCGCGTCGGCTACATCTGGGCCCGTTAGTAGTAGTCGGTTGACCTGAAGCGCACCTGCGGGAGGGTGGATTCCAGCGAATCCCCCTCCCGCTTGCTTTGTCCGGGCGCGGGTTGCCCCCAGGGGCTCAGCCGCTCACTGTCCACCCGCGTCCGCGTCGCCCTTGCCTGCAGCCTTCCCCTGCCCCTCCTCCACCACCTCGACCTTGCCGTCCCGGGCGACGATCAGTGAGTGCTCGGAGTCCTTCACCCGCGCGGCGATCTCGTAGCCGCTCCCGACGAGCTTGTAGGACTCCAGCTTGTGTCCCTCGAAGCTGTTGAGGATTCGCTCCCGGCCCTCTTCGGCCAACTCAAGGCCCTCGAGCGTCTCCAGCTTCACCTTCTGCGGGTACTCGGTGGACAGCTCCATCGCTCGGGTCAGCGCCATCATGGAGCCATGCGCCACGATGATCGCCTGGGAGTCGGCTTTGGACTTGCCGCCCACGTTGGTCAACGACGCGAGCCCGGCCAACGGCGCCACGATCGTCTTCTCCTCGAACGTGCTGAGCGCCAGCCGGAGAACCTCGCCGAACGAGTCTCCAGAGAGCTCGTCCGCGAGCTTCTTCATCAGCTCGGCGGTCTCGGGCGTCAGGTCCTGCACGTTCCCCTTGAGTTGGCCGCCGAACAGTTCGGCGAGTTTGCCGGCTGTGACGGGCGTCTCCGTGGCGCCGTCACCCACAGTTACCTGACCTTCCAGGCATTCCACCTCTGCCCCGTCCGTCTCACCGGAGGTGCTCACGCCAAGGACGGTGCCCTTGACGGTGACCACGCTCCCGCGACAGTGCACCTCCAACGGCGGCTTGGCGCCGCCGGCTGGCCTTACCTTGGCCCACAGCCGGCCTTGCTGGAGGTCGCAGGCGAGGCTCCTGGACTTGGACTCCGTGTCGTAGCCGGCGGTGTAGACCATAAGCTGCGAACTCTCATCCAGCTTCAGGCGGGTGCCGTTGAACGCGCGAAGCGTCACCGACGCCCCTCCGGCCGTTCGGACGGCATCGGCACTGCCGACCAGTTGGCCGCCTCCGAGGGGGGTCCAGATCTTGCGGAGCGGGGTGGACACCTCGACAGTGCCTGTCAGGCTGACGACCTGGAGGCGCGGCCGGCGACTGACCTGCCGGACTCCGTCGCAGAGGAGACCCAGCACAAGCAGGCCGGCGACGGCCAAGGCGAGTCGCTTCCCCACGTCGACGCGCTCAAGCTGGCAGACCTCTTTCGTCACTGCCATCCGCTCGCGGATCTCGCGAACGTCGGTGTCTTCCAGCTTGTAGTCGCCCACCGAGGGCAGCGGTTGGTACTCGTGCACGTTCCAGGAAACGGTCACCGCTGGCGGCCGGATGACCGAGTGCTCATAGCCCGCCGGAATCGTGCCGGAGACGAGGTCGTTGATCACCATGACGCCACTGTCGTAGCGCTTGTCGGGGTTCTTCTCCAGGAGTTTCTCGATGATCCCTTGCACGTGGGGCCGCGCAGCCGACGCCGGCGGCGGCCGGTGGCCGAGGATCGCCCGACCCAGTTCCTCCGGGTTCTCGCCGCGGAAGGGCACCTGGCCGACCAGCATGCCAAACCACAGAGCGCCGACTCCGTGCAAGTCCGACCGGGAGTCGCCAGGGGCGCCCTGTAGCACCTCGGGCGCCACGTAGGGCGAGCCCAGCTTGCTGCGAATGTGCCCCAGCCCGTAGTTGATGACCTTCACTGTGCCGTCGTCCAGCAGCATCACGTTGTACGGAGTGAGGTCGCCATGCACAGCCCGCTGCGTCGCCGCGTAGTCGATCACGTGGCAGAGCTGCTCAATGATGGGGTTGGCTTCCTCTTCCTCCAAGTGGCGCTTCTCGTCCAGGAGTTGGCGGAGGTTGCGCCCGCGGAAGTTCTCCGTCGCCACGTAGTAGAGCCCGTCCACTTCGCCGAACTCGAGCACCTTGGCGATGTTCGGATGATCCAGTCGCTGAGCCGCCGTCAGCTCATCCGTGAACCGTTGAATCGCCTGCGCCCAGTGCTCCTGATCCACCTTCTCCGGCTGAGCGAACCCGCGGAACACCACTTGCTCGCCGGTCTCGGTGTTGGTCGCGGCATACACCTTCCCCATGGGCCCGCGCCCCAACTCCTCGCCCAGCTCGAACTTGCCGATCCTCGTACTCGCCATTGCGGGATCTCCCGTCGCGCGGTCGGTACCAACGGACGCAATGGTACCGGGGTTAGGCGAACGCGTCAAGCGGCTGCGCGCAGTGTGCGAGCCACGCCACGACGTGTGGTCTGCTATACTCGCGAAGGTTAGGAATACACCGAAGCTATTGCACAAGTTCGACGCCTCTGCGTGCACAGCAGTGTGTTGGGTGCTCACCACACGCCCCCGGGTGAAGTTCTGCGAACTTCCACTTCGGTGTATTCCTAACCTTCGCGACTATACCACGCAACACGGCAGCGCCGAGAGCGGGTGGCTGCATCACTGGGTGACCGAATGCGTTCACCGGTCAGCCCGAGTCTCTTGACGGAAGTGAGCCCTGCGCTACCCCTCCGCCGTCACCGTCACCTCCACAATCTCACCGAACCGCGCCCTTCCCTCGGCACCGACTTGCAGCCTCAGCTTCAGCGTCCCTTGGAGTCGGTCGGTACCCCTCGTCGCCGCCAAGTGCCCGCTGCCCTGGAACGCTGTGTCGGCCGCCAACGGCACGTTGGTGTTGCCGACGCTCAGGGCCACGTTTCCGCGCAGCCATGTCGCTTCGGCGGTGTTGCCCGCCCACGCCTCCAACTCGACGGCCTTGCCCGTCGGGAGACGGATCTCGACCGGGGCGCCCGGCGCCGTCGGCAGAGCGACCTCCTGCCACGCCCCACCCTCGGAGCGGACGCGGAGTCGCTCAAAGACCGCGTTCAGGTAGCGCAACGGACCCGCGCCCGGCCAGGCTCCGCCTGCGGGGTCGATCAGCGGGCAGTTGGCGGAGGTCAGCGCCTGTCCGGCCGTTCGCACGTCGGGGATCTTGCCTTGCTTCACCAGCCGCTGGTACTCCGAGCGCAGCCGCAGGTACTCGCCCACCCACCCACCGGGGTTGCTCTCGGGTGTGAACTCGAGCCAGGCATCGGGCTTGCGCGTCTCGCTTGCGGCGAACTTGGGCCCAGAGCCGCTGCGCCGTCTCGGCGACGGGCCGCGGCACGTTGTTGGGGTCCACCAGGCCGCAGTCGCTGTTCTCGCCGACGCGGAAGCCGCCCGGGTACCACCACACGAAGCTGCCCCAGGCCCCGGATTCGCACTGCATCTCCCACCACTGCCTTCCTTCGTCCGCCTGGTACTGGTACTTCGCGGGAGTGAAGTGGACCATCTCGTCTCGCCAGTCGGTGCCGGTGGGATAGATGGGCATGCCAAACTCCATCCACACCACTGGCTTTCGGCCGAAGAGGAAGCTCAGCATTCGGGGGCAAAGCCCCCGGCTCGACACCCACGCCTGAGGCGACACCTTGCCGTACGACGGCACGTCATACCCCTCCGGCCCGGCCCAGTCCATGAAGTGCAGCACCGAGGGTTGCTCGACCGGCTTGAACGCCTGCACCCAGTCGGGAGTGCTGCCGCGGAAGCCGACCAGGCGCCACGGATCCTCGCTGCGAACCACCGCGGCTGAGTGCCGGTACTCGATGCCCAGTTGGTAGTCCATGAAGGCGCGATAGGCCGCCGCCACCGCCCGCCAGGCGCCGTCCGCTGCGAACCATGCGTCCGGGGGGGGGGCGTCGACAGTTCCCTCGGCATCCCGGGGCAGCGCATACCCGAAGGCGGCTTCGGCCTGCTCGAGGCTGCCATACTGCTGCACCAGCCAGTCGCGCCAATGCGGCGTGTATGCCTTGCGCGCAGCGCCGTAGTACGGCTCCCAGGCGATGTCGTAGCCCATCAGCGCCGGGTGGTGGCGCACCGCGCGAATCACCCGCCGCGCGCCCTCGTCGTCGCGGCCCCGGGGATCAAGCCCGCCCACGAACAGGAGCACCTTGAGGCGGTGCCGCTGGCAGCGCCAGAGGAACTCCTGCAGGTTGCGCAACTGCGGCGTGTCCTCACTCGTGCCCCAGTGGATCTCGGCCCCAACCGCCGCAATGGCACGGCAGCCCCATCGCTCCAGTTGGGCCAGGTCGGCTTCGAGGACGCTGGGCTGGTAGGACACCGGGTCGAGCCAGCCGTTCGCGTACACGTCGGTCGGCGTCCCGCCCAGGTTGTGCGGCCAGTAGTTCACGCCGACGGGGCGCCAAGGCTTGCCGTCGAGAAGGAAGCGCCCCCCTTCGCGCCGAACGACCTCGCTGGCGGGCGGCTGTTGCGACCGCGCCCGGACCATCAGCGGGTGGGTGACGGTGTCCGTGGTCCTGCCGCCTTCGGTCAGGACCGTTATGACCGTGTACTCGCCCACCGGGAGCGGTGCCGGTCCCAATCCAGCGAGCGCAGCCGGAGGCGCGGCTGCCAGGGCCACCGATCCGACGGTGAGGTGGTGCTCCGCAGCGTCCGCCGCGAGTACCGAACTCGTGTGCGTGCCCGAGAGCCCCCAGCGGAACTCCACCGCATTCTCCAGCCGCACCTCAGCGCCGGGCGCGCCGCGGCCCTTCGAGGCATTCTCTCGCCAGTACGCGAACGCCTGCGGCTGAAGCACGCAGTACCGCCACTCCGGTGTCAGCGACACAACGCCCACCCAGCGCGAGTCGTCCTTCTCCCTGATCTCCAGGCTCAGGTCACGGGTCTTGTCATCCCCCTTCGCCCAGAAGCACACGAGCTGCTCACCCGCTCTGGCGGGTGGCGAGTCGAAGCGCCGGTCAAGCGACCACCAGCCGTTGCCGAAGTGCGGCACAACGGAGGTTGCCGCGGGTCGGTGGTCCGGGGCCTCCCCTGCGAGGCGCACCGCCGCGGGTCGCTTCGCGTCTCCGCCCAGCGTCTGCTGCCAGTTCGCCAACTCCTGGTCAGACCAGGCGACGACGGGCCGGGCGTCGCGCCCGAAGTCCTGCAGTTTGGCCTGGGTGTACTGCTCCCACGTGATCCAGCCGGCTTGCCCGGGGTAGAAGAAGCTGCCGAAGGCCGGCGCCGCGAGGCTCACCAACACATCGCCCTGCTGCCCCCAGCGCTTCAGCGGCAGGAGCGCGCCGGCCGGCAGTCGCCGCAGATCGGCCGCCAAGTACCGCAGGCCGGGGAACGTCAACGCGCCCTCTTCCGCCAGTGCTCGCGAGGTCAACGGCGCGACAGTCAGTCCCGCCGCCCGCAACACCCGCGTCAGTTCGGTGAGCTTCGAGGCCGGCTCCGCCCCGGGCATGTCGTCACCCAGGTAGAGACCGACGCACCCGCGTTTCCCCTGAGGGTACGCGCGCGCCCCGGCAGCCGGAGCCGCAGGGGCGGCTACCACCTTCACCTCCGCAAACTCGGCGTCGAACTCCTCCGCCCGCAGCGTCGCCCAGCCGTCGCGCACGGCAAGGACGCCTCCGAAGAGGTAGCCGTGCTTTGCGACCGACCGCCCCGTCGCAACCTCGGTAATGTCGCCGGTGATCCCGTCACGGGTGAGCGACAGCCGCAGTCGGTAGGTCTTGCCGTACTCCCACGTCCCCCCAGAGCTGGCTGCAATGGGAGTGAGCCGCGTCACACCGGTGCCCTGCGCCTGATGAACGCCCTGGCAGCGCTCCATGAGTTCCGTGTAGCGCTCGCCTCCCGGCCCCTCGACTATCCCGAGCACCCACAGGTTGCCCGAGTCACCGCTCACCATCACCCCCGCCGCGGCCCAGCCGGCCGTAGCCCGCCGCCGCTTGACGACCACCGTCGCCTCAACGGAACCCTCGCCGATGACATACGGCTGACCGGTGAGACCGTACAGTGCACGCCCGTCGCTTGCCGCCTCGTAGGTGCCGTCCTCGACACGCCACTCGCCCACCGCCAGCCCCTCCGCCCCTGCCCGCACTGCCCCGAGCGCCATCGTTAGCCACAGGATCCACTTACGCGCAGCCATTGTCGCAGACCTTTCCCTCGCGTCGCCTGTTCGGCATGCCGGGTGCCATTCCCCGGCGTCCTGCCGGGTTGACGTGACGACCCGTGGCAGACACTCCGGTTCCGCCGTACCGCGCCTGTGGGACACCTCTTCGACGCGCCCCGGAGGATGTCCTGTCGTTCGTCCGCCCCTCTTGAAACCGGTTGCCCAACCTGTCACGGAATCCGCGACGAACTACACGACCGTCTGCCCGGCATCCGGGCGTGGGAGCGGAACACTGGGGAGGACCATTGAGAGCGGCGCCGCGCCGGCTGCTGCCAAGACGTAGGGCAGATTCTCCCTCACTGCCAGGTAGCTGGTCGTCCACAGCGAACGCAATACCCACAGCCCGGCTGGGACGGAGCCCTGCCCCACAACTATTGTCGAGAGCCGTGAGCGGGTGGTGCGAAGCGACCGCGCCGCTACGCCGTGAAGAACCGAGGATTGAGCCATGGATTGCATGAAGAGAGACTGTATGAGGGCTGCCTGTCTGGCACTGGTGCTTGCGGCCGCTGGCGCGTATGCTGAGTCGCCCGCGGCGAAGGTCGCGGTGTCGGCCGGGGCGCGGTCGGTCGGGAGGGGGCGGCCGGTCGCGATCACTGCGACGGCGCGTCTGGCCGACGGCAAGCCGGCGGTGGGTTGGCGGCTGCTGCCCTACGTGAACGGCGCCCGCTGGGGGTCGCATGAGACGGCCGATGCGCAGGGGAAGGTGCGCTTCCTTTTGCCGCTGCCGCGACCCGGGACGGCGCGGCTCTGCGTCGCGGCGAGGAAGCCGCTGCCAAAGCCGGAGGACTACTGGATCTGGCCCGCACCGGCTCAGGGCGTCGTGGGCGTGGTCTACCTGCAGCGCGTCTTCTCGCTGCCCCAGGGAGCGAAGAGCGGGACGCTGTGGTTGGCTGTCGATGACTCCGCGATCGTGTACCTCAACGGGGTGAAGGTCGCGGAGAAGGGCGGCTGGCACGACAACGCCCCGGTGGCGCTGGCGGCCGCGGCCTTCCGCCGCGGCGAGAATGTGCTGTCTGTCGAGGCGAACAACGGAGCGGGGCCGTGCGGTCTGCTGCTGCGGCTGACGGCCGAGAGCTCGACGGGCGAGACGCTCGTCGTCACCAACGACCAATGGCTGGGCTTTACGCAGAAGCTCGACGGCTGGCCGGCTGCTGTGGCGGGTGGCGAGAAGGTCGGTCGCTTCGGCGACTCGGCCTCGGGCGTGTGTACGCCGGAGCCGTGGCCGACGCTCGGCCGGTCTGACCTGATCGCCGGGACGCCGTTAGCGCAGGGCGCCGCGGTGTCCAACGAGGTGACCGTCGAGGTGCGCAAGCGGGCCCTCCAGCGGCCGCCGACCGACCCCGACCACCTCGTCTGCGTGCAGTGGGAGGAGTGGTTCACGCCGCAAAACTGCTACTGGCAGACGGCTCAGGGCGTGCCGTTGATGGGGTTCTACGACTCCTCCCTGCGCGACGTCGCTCGCCAGCATCTGATCTGGTTCATCGAGTCGGGTGTTGACGCGATTCTGGCCGACTGGTCGAACCACATTTGGCAGGCGAAGAGCTGGGACGAGATTGGGCCTGGCAGTAAGCAACTTCTCGCGACCAGCGCGTTGATGATGGACGAGATGGCGGCGATGCGCGCCGAGGGCTACGCGGCGCCGAAGATGACGTTCCTCGGCGGCATCAGCTACGCCCGGCCCGAGGGCCCCGAGGCGGTTAACGGCGAGCTTCGGTGCGTCTGGGACGACTATGTCGCCAACCCGAAGTACAAGGGGCTGTGGCAGCACTTCGACGGCAAGCCGCTGATGGAGCTCCTCGATTGCAGCGCGTCGTACCTGAAGGAGAGGATCCAGCTCGACGACCGCTTCACCATTCGCTTCGTCGGCTCCCCCCAGGATGTCAGCAAGACGAACGAACTGGGGCTGTGGTCGTGGATGGACTGGCAGTACCCGGCGCCGACGCGGGCCGGCGGGGTGGTGGAAGCCGAGACGGTCTCGACCGGGTCCTTCGGCGGCGAGGGATGGTTGGGCGCCACCGCGCGAGGTCACCGCAACGGCGCCACGCTCATCGAGGACTTCAACGTCGCCCTGCGGGACCGGCCGCGGTTCCTCCACCTGCACCAGTTCAACGAGTTCGCGGGACAGCCCGAGGGCGCTGGCTATGGGCCGGAGCACAACCGGTACGTGGACTCGTACAGCGCAGATCTGTGCGACGACATCGAGCCCACGTCAATGACCGCGCCAGCCTACCGCAGTGACGGCGGGTGGGGCTACTACTACCTCAACCTGATCCGCGCGCTGGTCGACCTGTATCGCCAGCCCACGCCGGAGACGACGGTGCTGGCCATATCGGAGCCGACGCCCGCCGCGCCCGGTCACAGCATTGCGCCAGTCGTGAAGGCCGGGCCGCTGACGGTGAAGTGGGTCTACGCCGGGCGTCGTCCGGCGACCTGCACGCTGACCCTCGACGGGAAGGTGTTGGCGGAGCGAGTGACCGGCGAGGGGACGACTGTGGACCTGAAGGGCGTGGGCGCAGGGCGCTACCTGCTGCGCCTGACGGCCGAAGGGACCAAGGCGCGCTACCGACTGTCGTGGACCGAGGACTCCTTGCCGCTGGCGACGCTTGCGCCCGCGTTCGCCGAGGTGCCGATCACCATTGAGCCGGCGAACCACTGAGGCACGACGCCGCCTCACCGGTGCCCTCCCTCGCTCCGCGCAGTATCATCAAGCAGACGGTGTCCTCAACGAGAGCCCGTGGAAGGGAAGATGGTACCCATGTCGCCTGCGCTGGTCTGCGCGCTCGGCGCGTTTGTAGTGCTTCCTCCGGCGGCGGCCGAGGCGGCGGCCGCTCCCACCGGCCGTGGGGTGAAGATCCTCACCCCGCAAGTGCAACGGTACGCCTGTTGCGAGCTGTCGGCGGAGGTCGCCGGCGACTGGCAGAACCCGTTTGACCCCGACCAGATCGACGTGTCGGCTGCGTTCACCGCGCCGAGCGGCGGCCGGCTCACCGTGCCTGGGTTCTGGTACCAGAGCTACGCGGAGACGGCCCTCGACACCAAGCCGCGGGAGCGGATCGAGTTCCTGAAGTTCTTCCTGACAGAGAAGGAGTGGCCTGAGGGCACCCCGGTCGAGTTCTTCCTCGACGACGTGGCGTTCCTCGACGAACAGGGGCGCGAGGCGCCGCTGGACGACATGGAGCAGGACGCCGCGCCCAAGTGGGGCGGCGCGGCGGCGGCGCCGTTGACGTGGTCGGAGGAGGTGGTGCATGGCGGGAAGCGGTCGCTGCGCTGCGCCCCGACCATCGACGCCGAGGAGAGCTGGCCGTCGGCGATCCGTCAGTTCGGCGAAGCCGACTGGACGCGGTACCGAGGCGTCGCCCTCTGGGTGTACCCGCGCTGCCGGACGCCCATTGGGCCGGTGCATCTCTATTCGCACGACGCGGCCTACGGCAACTCGGAGATCATCGGGTGGCAGCCCGGCGCCGGCGTCCTGGAAGCCAACCGGTGGAACCGGCTGGAGTGGCGGTGGCGCGACCCGCCGCCGCCGATCAAGCTCGAACCGAAAGGCAAACCGAAATGGCGCGTGCGCTTCACCCCTGTCGAGACCGGCCGCTATCGAGTGGTGGTCTCGGCGCGACAGGCCGGGCAGTCGGTGGCGGCTGAGCCGCAGGAGTTTGAGGTGACGCCCTCCGACCTGCCGGGCTTCATCCGCGTCAGCAAGGATGACCCGCACTACTTCGTCTTCGACAACGGCACGCCGTTCTTCCCCCTGGGTCACGACGTGCCGTGGGGGCTGGCTGACGTTCGGGCGTACTTCCCCAAGATGAAGGCGCACGGCGAGAACGCCACCTACTTCATCCTCTGCCCGTGGGATCTGTCCTTCGAGTGGAAGGAGTTGGGCGTCTACGACCTGGAGCGTGCCGCGCGGCTGGATCGCGTCTTCGAGGCTGCCCGACAGAACGGCATCTACGTGAAGCTGTCCTTCGACATCCACGATGCACTGCGCCCCAGTCGCCTTTGGAACGAGAACCCCTACAATGCCGCACGCGGCGGCCCCTGCGCCGGGCCGAATGACTACTGGACAGATCCCGCAGCGTGGGAACACTACCGCAAGCGCGTCCGCTACATTGCCGCTCGCTGGGGCTACAGCCCAAACCTCATGGGCTGGGAGCCGGTCGCCGAACTGGACGGCGCCACGCAGTGCGGCGAGGGCGAGGGCTGGGGCTACCCGAAGCGCGCGGGCGGCGAAGCCGTGTCCGCCCTGCTGGCCCAGTTCCTGCGCAAGCTGGGGCAGGAACTGAAGACGCTGGATCCCTATGGTCGCCTGTTCACCACCTCGTATGGCGGCGACACCAGCGACGACAACCACTGGAAGCTGCCCGAAGTCCAGTACCTGCAGATCCACTGCTACGACCCCGCCGACCCCGCCGAGACGCTGAGCCGGTGGGCGAAGGACTTGACCAGCCGCTACCAGAAGCCGATGATGATCACCGAGTTCGGCTGGGGCGTCCACGGACCCGGCGTCGGCGTGGACCCCGAGGGCATTGCCCTGCACAACGGTATCTGGGCCAGCGTGACCTCAGGGTCGGCGGGCGGGGCGCTCAACTGGTGGTGGCAGGTTATCGACGCGCGGAACCTGTACCGTCACTTCCCGCCGCTGCGCGCCTTCATCGCCGCGATCGACTGGCCGCACGAGGGCTTCCAGCCGGCCCAGGTCGAGCTGCGCGTGCCCGACCAGGGCCGCACCACCGAGGTCGCCACCGTCATCACCGGACTCGGAGGCTTTGGCGATGTGGACGGCAACACCTATCCGGTGCACGCCGACGGCACGCTGGGCGTGGTGGCGAAGCCACCCGCGTTCCTGCTGGCGAAGGGGCGGACGGAGAAACGGACCGCGCCGAAGTTCCTGGTGGAGTTCCCCAGACCCAGCACCTTCGCCGTAGATGTCGGCAAGGTGTGCCCCGACGCGCGGCTCGAGATCCGGCTCGACGGCAAGGTGGCGCGGACCGTCGAACTCCCCGTCGAGAACGTGCGCGGCAAGCCCAGCACCTATGACGACAAGCACAAGCTCTGGGTCTGCCAGTACGACGAGCCCTTCGACATCGACGTGCCAGCCGGCCGGCACGTGATCGAAGTCGAAAACGCCCACCCCAACTTCAGTTGGATCAACGCGCGCGGCTACAACTTCGCCCGCCAGGAGCCGGTAACGCTGCGCGCCCTGGGCTTGACCGGCCGCCGGACGACGATCCTCTGGATCCAAAACCGCGACAGCCTCTGGACCAACTGGAACAAGCCGACGCCGACCGCCATCACCGGCGCGCAGTTGACGCTCCGCGGGTTGACAGCAGGCCCGCGACGAGTCGAGTGGTGGGATACGTGGACGGGCAAGCTGCTGCGGACAGCCGAGGTTGAACCCAGGGATGGCGCGGTGACGCTGGACCTCCCGCCCGTGGTGCGCGACGTGGCGTGCCGGATCCTGCAGTGAGGCGCCTCGACAGGGGCTTCCCACTCCGGCCGTTCTGCCGCCGTCAACACCCTGTCCTCGGCAGACGTGTTGAGCCGTCGGCTTCCGCTGAGCGACTGGGTCTCACAGCCCGTCGAGTCTTTGCCGGGCCCCGATCACCACGCATGCCACACGCGCCACACTGCCCATCCGACCAGACCTGCTACCACCACCATCAGTCGAAGCGTGCAGCCGGTGACGGTCTTGTAGTGGAAGGTAGTTAGCAACCGGTAGTGGTAGTCACACCACACGCCGGTGTACGAAACAGAGCCGGGATGGTGCCGGAGGTGGCCGAGCTTGCCACACTTCTCGCACATCCCGCAGAAGCCTCTGGGGACTCCTTCCTCCTCGAGCACTTGTGGCGTGTATTGTGGCGCTAATGCCGTCCGTCAACGGTTCTTCATCCGTCGGCGCGGCCAGTGCGGCGCCGGCGGATCGACGGCGAGGTCGAAGGCAATCGCTCGGAGACCGGGCGGTCTTACTGTGAGTTCGAGAGGCCGTTCGTCAGCCGGCAGTTGGCAGTGGTAGCCGAAGGCCATCCCATACGGTCTGAAGGTGTAGCAGTCGAAGAATGTGGCATCCACAACGCGTTGCTCTGAGCTGATTGTTCCTGGGTACGAGCGAGCAGCCTCCGGATGCTCCTCCAGCCCCCCCCAGCTCACCAGCACCACCCACCGCTTCGTGCCCGGTTCCGCCGGCGGGAGCGATAGTCCGAAGGGCACCAGTTGGTCCGCGAGTAAAGGCCGATGAGCGCCGGTCATGGAGTTCCAGTGACGCCGGTCAGCGGCGAGGTAGATCTCGTGTGTCGTGATCCTCCCCACACCAGGGAGTTCCTGCGTTGCCAGTCGTCTCCACTCGTAGCCTGAGAGGTACTTGTTGGGTCCCCCGGGGCTCCACACGGACTGAAGCCACTGGCCCATGACCAATGCCGCCGCCAAACCGGCACCGCTGGTTGCGCCTCTTTTCGCTCCGCGACCAACTCCAATGCGACGGGCGCATGATCCGACTATCACCCCTGCCAAAGGCAGGACACCCGCGCCAAGGATAGCGGCGAGGCAGAGCTCGGTGCAACAGACGAAGAGCACGAAGGGCAGTCCAGACACGTCAGCGCTCCCGCTCTATCGCCAGCAGCCGCTCCCTGAACTTCCAGTGCCCGGCGAAGCGCATGCGGTGGCGTTGCGGGTCCGCATGCAGCAGCTCGAGGTCTTCGTTCCTGGCGCATCGTTCGCACAGGGGCACGGCTAGTCCCAAAACAAGCGTATTGCGAGCGCCTGAGCACTTTGGGGTAGCGTCGGCGGGTTTTTGGTATCTCTGGCGTGTCGAGGGGAGCAAGCAAGGGCGCTGGCGAGGGCTTCCGAGGCGCTATTCCGCGCCCGCGTGGCAATGTGAAGGGGCCGTACACCCCGGCGGGCTG
>Ga0210024_1002079_pt1 | contig 17540 bp, 16 predicted proteins | sample CryGeymeta201525_FD_183988 | JGI IMG/M metagenome (GOLD analysis project Ga0210024, IMG submission 183988) | Groundwater microbial communities from Crystal Geyser aquifers in Utah, USA - Crystal Geyser metaG 2015-25 (SPAdes) (version 2) | ecosystem: Environmental > Aquatic > Deep subsurface >... | reverse complement strand
TTTCGGCGCGAAAGCTGTCGCGGCGGTGCACCACCGTCACCCTCGTCGCGTGGTTGGTCAGATACAGCGCCTCCTCCACCGCCGAGTTGCCGCCGCCGATCACCACCACCTGCTTGCCGCGATAGAAGAAGCCGTCGCAGGTGGCGCAGGCCGACACGCCGAAACCCTTGAACTTCTCCTCCGACGGCAGCCCCAGCCAGCGCGCCTGCGCGCCGGTCGCCAGAATCACCGCGTCGGCGACATAGAGCGTTCCGCCGTCGCCCGTGGCGCGGAACGGGCGCGACGACAGGTCGAGCTTCTGGATATGGTCGGTGACGATCTCGGTTCCCATCTCGCGCGCATGGTTCTCCATCCGCACCATCAGGTCCGGCCCCATCACCGAGGCGTCGCCGGGCCAGTTCTCGACATCGGTGGTGATGGTGAGCTGGCCGCCGGGCTGGATGCCCTGCACCAGCAGCGGCGCCAGCATCGCCCGCGCCGCATAGACCCCCGCCGTATAGCCCGCAGGCCCCGAGCCGATGATGAGCAGTTTCACACGCCGTTCGGTCGCCATCGCGCGCCCCTCCAATGCCTGTCTCGTCGCTGTTCTACGCCGGAGCGAGCAGCGCCGCCACCCGGTCGGCGGCGCGCTCGGCCTCGCGCAGCGGCGGATAGCGCCATGACGTGAGCGCGCCGTCGAAAGGCCGCGTCGCGCCATAGGCCGCAAGGTCGGCGTGGAACCGCGCCACCTTGGCGTCCACCCGGTCCACCGGACTGACGAACACCGGCTTGCCGGTCGCCGCCGCCTCCGACGCCATGTTGACCGAGTCCTGCGTCACCACAACCGCGTCGGCCAGCCCGAGGATGCCGGGATAGGGGTTGTCGCCGACGCCGCCCCAGACCCAGCCGCCGCAGGCGCCGACGATGTCGGCCAGCCGGTCCGCCACGGCGCGCGGCGTGCGACGCGACGGCGTGATCATCAGCCCGGCGCCGTCCACCGCCAGCCGCGTCAGCCCGTCGGCGAGCCGGGCGAGCGCCTGCGCGCCGAAATCCGACGAACGCCCCGGCCCGCCGACCAGAACGGCCACGCGCGGAACCGGCAGATGGCCCAGCCGCTGCGCCCAGCGCGCGGCCTCCCGCGCGATCAGCGCGTCGTCGAGGTCGTTGAGCGCGCCCAGGGTCTCGATCACGTTCGGCCCGGTCAGCCTGTCGTGGCGCGGGGCCACCACCGCGTCGAACGCCGACAGCCGCATCTGCGGCGCCAGCACCTGCGCCGCCGCGCCGCCGCCCAGTCGTTTGAGCGCCGCCACGAGGGGCGCGCTGCGCCGCCCGCAGCCCACCGCCAGCGCAGGCCACGGCGGCGCCAGCGCCGCGCCGCGATCCGCCAGCCCGCTGAACGGCCAGCCGCTCGCCCGCGCGCCGCCAAGCGCCCAGAGCCACGGCGGCGCGCGGTCGAAGGGCCTGCGCAGCGCGATGGTCTTTTCCGTCACAGCGCCGCCCGCGCGCCGCGCCACCGCCTGCGCCAGCGCGCGCGCCTGCCGCGCGTTCCCCGCGCTTGCGTCGCTGATCGCCCAGATCGCAGGCGCCGCGCCCTTCAGCAGGTCGATTTCCATTTCTTTCCCATACGCGCAATATTATTGCATGTTTCAGCGACGCTCGGTAATGAGAGCCGGTGTCCGGCGTTCGCAGCCGCACACTTCGCGCAGCATACATCCGGAATGGCCATGAGCGTCGGCAAACTCGACCCGATCGACAGAAAGATTCTCGCCGAACTGCAGGCCGATGGTCGCATGACCAATGTGGAGTTGTCACGCCGCGTCGGCATCTCGGCGCCGCCCTGCCTGCGGCGCGTGCGCGCGCTGGAGGAGGCGGGGCTGATCCGGGGCTATCACGCGCGCGTCGATGCGCGGGCGCTGGGCTTTGAGGTGATGGTGTTCGCCATGGTCGGGCTGCAGAAACAGGCCGAGGCCGATCTGGTCGCCTTCGAGGCGCGCTGCCGCGACTGGCCGCTGGTGCGCGAGTGCCACATGCTCAACGGGGAGATCGACTTCCTGCTGAAATGCGTGGCGCCGGACCTGTCGAGCTTCCAGTCGTTCCTGACCGGCAGCCTGACCGCCGCGCCGAACGTCGCCAGCGTCAAGACCTCGCTGGTGATCCGCGTCGCCAAGGACGAGCCCGGCGTGCCGTTCGACGTGCTGGAGGCGCGGGCGGTCGAATCGTGGTGAGCCGGGGTCCGGAACGCGGCGTCAGTCGTCGCCGCCGTCGAGATCGCCCATGCCATAGCGGCGCAGCTTGACATAGAGGCTCTGGCGGCTGAGGCCCAGCATCTCCGCCGCCGAGGCGCGGTTGTCGCCGGTCAGCTCCAGCGCGGCCTCGATGCACAGCCGCTCGATCACGTCGGTGGTCTCGCGCACCAGATCCTTCAGCGGCACCCGGCCCACCAGCTCGGTGAGTTGCTCCACCGAGCGCGGCAGCGCGCCCTCGCGCCGGGCGCCGATGCGGCTTTCGACATTGCGGATCAGGAAGCCATAGAGCGGCTCATCCGCCATCTCGGCGCGCGCGGCGCAGATCTCGACATCGACCACCGAGCCGAACTCGCCGCGCAACGAGGTGGCGAACAGCCGCACCGAGCCGCTTTCGCGCAAGGTCGAGATCAGCACGTTGAGATCGACGCCGGGCCGCCCGAGAAAGCGGTCGAGCGAGGCGCCCAGCGCCTGCTCCTCGGTGGCGAGCTGGGTGAGGTTGAGAAACGCCATGTTGGCGTAGCGGATCGCGCCGTCGGCGTCGGTGGCGACATACCCCTCCGGCGCCGCCGCGATCACCGCCGCCGTGGCGCGCGCGTCGTCCGACGCCACGCTGAACGCGCTGGCGCCGCCGCCGACCCGCACCAGCAGAAAGGCGCTCGTCTCCTGCCGGAACAGCGCGGCGGAGACATCGACGCCGGTCCCGTCGGGCAGCCGCGCCGAAAAACCCTCCGCGCGGCCCGCCGAGCGCGCGCGCGCGGCCAGCCGCTCAAGCTCCGCGCCATCCTCGGCGGCGAAGCCTGCGGTGAATGGCCTGCCGACCAGCCGCTTGCCCGCCGCCGCCAGCAGGCGTTCCGCCGCCGGGTTGGCCTCGACGACGCGCCGCGTCGCCGCGTCCACGATCAGCAGCGCCTCCGCCGCGATCTGGAACAGCAGCCGATAGCGCATCTCGGCGTCGCGCAGCCGCGCGTATTCGCGTTCGGTGGCGTGCTGCGCCTCCACCAGCCTGCCCTGCAGCGCCGAGAGACTGCGCATCTCGCGCCCCACCGCCAGCCTGCGCCCGCGCGGCAGCGGCGCGATGGTGTAGCGCACCGGCAGATCGGCGCCGCGCGGCGACAGGTGGTTGACCTGCCGGCCGGTCGGCAGCCCCTCGACCGGCGCAGCGGCGAGCAGCTCCTCGACCTTGACGCGGCTCTCCGACGTCACGGTGTCGATCCACTTGCGCCCGATCCAGGCGTCGCAGCCCTCGCGCGCCAGCTCCAGCCCGTTATGCGCCACGTCCAGGATCACGCCCTCGGCGTCGAGCACGAGCGCGACGTCGCAGGCCGCGACGATCGCCATGTTCGCCATGTCCGCCGGAAGCGCGCCGAGCGCGCCGTTCGCGTCCCGAAACGGGCTGATCGGGTCGATGGGGGCTGGCCTCTGCATCGAGCGGTGCGCCTCGCCGGTCATGCGCTCGCTGGATGTCGCGGGCGCTCAAGTGTCTATTTCACGCTTTCGATCACGCTGTTCAAGTGTGCTTGCGCCAGCGAAAGCGCCTCGCGGCCGCTGGATGCGGTGAAATCGGCCCCCAGCCGCGCGCCGAGCGTGGCGTCCTCTAGGCAGGCCGGGCCGCCGAGCGCGATCGCCGCGCGCCGGTTGCGCGACGCGCGGCGCAGCCGGGCGATCAGCCGGGCGATCTCGTCGAGGTTGCGGTCGCCGCCCAGCGACAGGCCGATCATGTCGAATTTCGCCCGCGACGCCAGCACCACCAGCGCATTCGCCGACACGCCCGCCGCCTCGCGCACCCGCCAGCCGCCGCAGCGCAGCGTCTGCGCCGCCGTCAGCGCGCCCAGCCCGTGCCGCTCTGCGCCCACCGTCGCGATCAGCGCGCTGGGCGCCCCCGCCGCGATCCGGGTTTCGCGCGCGGCCGCCTCGCCGTGGGCGCCCAGCGCCCGCACCACGGCCACCAGCCGCCCGGTCGCCAGCGCCACCTCGACGAAATCGACCGAATCTTCGGTCCAGAACCCGCCGACGCGCCGCGCCGCCGGGGTGATCAGATCGTTGAGCAGCACTTCGACCGGCATCCCCGCGTCGCGCAGCGCGAAAACCTGCGCCGCCGCCGCGCCGGGGTCGCGCGACAGCGCGAGACGCGCCAGCGTCTCGACATGCGCGGCGCTCGGGCGGCGCTCGGCGGCGTTCGCGCGCCGGGAAAGGAGTAATCGCGGGATCACTTCGCTCTCGACCAGGGAAGCCAGTTTCAGCGCCGCGTCCGGTTCCGGCGCGCGTTCCACTTTGCGGGGGCGCCCGGCGACGGCGCGTCCGCCAAACGGCTGCGGCGCTACGCCCGGCGCAAAGGTCATGCCGTCCATGTCCCGCTTCCTCCCGTCCCGCGCGACGCCGAAATTCGGCGACGCCCGCGCGTAATGCGCCTTGCGTGCAAGCGTGACGCGCGGTGCGGGCGGCTGTCAACCAGGATTTACATATCGGTCTGGAAAGCAATCCCCTCAAATCAATGATACCAAGGTCGAGGCATCGTGCGCAATCGGGGCAAACCGCCGATTTTGCGTCGAAACAGCCCTGATCCGCGACACTCTGGCGCAGTATGCGCGGCTCGCGGCGGACGCGAGGCGGGGAATATGCGCGGCGCAGGCGGGGCGAGCGTCATGTTTGGTTGACACTCGGCTGTCATCGCACTTAGCATCCTTCCAACGACAAGAACGCGCCTCCGGAGGAATCGATGGCCCCTGCGCCGGTCCGATCACACCCTGCGCCGCTCTATACGGCCGAGGAGCGGGCGCGCCGCGACGCCACCGTGTGGACGCTGGTGCAGGGCGTTCTGGCGCCGCTGCAGTTTCTGGTCTTCCTCGTCAGCCTCGGTCTGGTGCTGCGCTATCTGGCGACCGGCGAGGGGCTGTGGGCGGCGACGGCCTCGGTCGTGGTCAAGACCTTCGTGCTCTACACCATCATGGTCACCGGCTCGGTCTGGGAGAAGGTGGTGTTCGGCAAGTGGCTGTTCGCGCCCGCGTTCTTCTGGGAGGACGTGGTGAGCATGGCGGTGATCGCGCTGCACACCCTCTATATGGTCATGCTGCTGTCGGGCTGGGGCGCGCCTCAGCAGCAGCTCGCCGTCGCGCTGGCGGCCTATGTTCTCTATGTGCTGAACGCGGGCCAGTTCCTGTGGAAGCTGCGGCAGGCGCGGCTTCAGGGCGCAGGCGAACCCGACCGCGACGAGGCCCGTCGCTGGGCGGAGTATGCGCAATGAGCCCGCTCGACCTGACCGCCCCCGGCTGTGCGGAACGCCCGATCCTGCGTGAGCGCGGCCAGCGCGAGGTGTTCTGCGGGCTGACCGGCATCGTCTGGCTGCACCGCAAGATCCAGGACGCCTTTTTCCTCGTGGTCGGCAGCCGCACCTGCGCGCACCTGATCCAGTCGGCGGCGGGCGTGATGATTTTCGCCGAGCCCCGATTCGCGACCGCGATCATCGACGACCACGACCTTGCGGGGCTGGCCGACGCCAACGAGGAGCTCGACAAGGTGGTGGCCCGCCTGCTGGCGCGTCGCCCCGAGATCAAGCTGCTGTTTCTGGTCGGCTCCTGCCCGTCGGAGGTGATCAAGCTCGACCTTTCCCGCGCCGCCGAGCGCCTCAGCCGCACGCATTCCCCCGCCTGCCGGGTGCTGAACTATTCCGGCAGCGGCATCGAGACCACGTTCACGCAGGGCGAGGACGCCTGTCTGGCGGCGCTGGTCCCGACCCTGCCGCACACCGACGCGCGCGAATTGCTGGTGGTCGGCGCGCTGGCCGATGTGGTGGAGGACCAGTTCGCCCGCCTGTTCGCCGCGATGGGCATAGGCCCGGTGCGGTTCCTGCCCGCGCGCAAGGCGGGCGCCATGCCGGGCGTCGGGCCGAACACGCTGATGCTGCTGGCGCAACCGTTTCTGGCGGAGACCGCGCGGCTGCTGGAGGCGCGCGGCGCGCAGCGGCTGGCGGCGCCGTTCCCGCTGGGCGCGGAGGGCACGACCGCATGGCTGCGCGCGGCGGCGGACGCCTTTGGCGTGGCGCTCGACCGTTTCGAGGCCGCCATCGCGCCGGGCCGCGCGCGGGCGCAGGCGGCGGTGGCGCGCAACGCCGCGCCGCTGAAAGGCAAGCGCGCGTTCTTCTTCCCCGACAGCCAGCTTGAGATCCCGATCGCGCGGTTTCTGGCGCGCGAGTGCGGCATGAGCCTCGCCGAGGTCGGCGTGCCCTACCTGCACCGCGCCCACATGGCCGAAGAACTGGCGCTGCTGCCCGACACCGTGCTGTCCGAAGGGCAGGACGTGGAGAAACAGCTCGACCGCTGCCGCGCGCAGCGCCCCGACATCACCGTGTGCGGGCTGGGGCTGGCCAACCCGCTGGAGGCCGAAGGGCTGACCACCAAGTGGGCGATCGAACTGGTGTTCACGCCGATTCAAGGGTTCGAGCAGGCGGGCGATCTGGCTGAACTGTTCGCCCGGCCCCTGAACCGCCGCACGATGCTTTCGCTATGAAGCTGACGGTCTGGACATACGAAGGCCCGCCGCATGTCGGCGCCATGCGGGTCGCGACCGCGATGAAGGACGTGCACTATGTGCTGCACGCGCCGCAGGGCGACACCTACGCCGACCTGCTGTTCACCATGATCGAGCGGCGCGACCATCGCCCGCCGGTGACCTACACCACGTTTCAGGCGCGCGATCTCGGGTCGGACACCGCCGAGCTGTTCAAGGCCGCCTGCGCCGACGCGGTGACGCGCCATGCGCCCAAGGCGCTGCTGGTCGGCGCCTCCTGCACGGCGGAGCTGATCCAGGACAACCCTGGCGGGCTGGCCGAGGGCATGGATCTGCCGGTGCCGGTGGTGGCGCTGGAGCTGCCCAGCTACCAGAAGAAGGAGCACTGGGGTGCGGCGGAGACCTTTTATCAGATCGTGCGCAGGCTCTCGAAGCCGGTGGCGCGCAGCGCGGGCGGGCCTCGGTGCAACATCCTCGGCCCCTGCGCGCTGGGCTTTCGCCACCGCGACGACCTGAAGGAAATCACCGGACTGCTCGCGCGGCTGGGCGTCACGGTCAACGTGGCGGCGCCGATGGGCGCGGGGCCTGACGACATCGCCCGGCTCGCCGACGCCGATTTCAACGTGGTGCTCTATCCCGAGATCGCCGATCAGGCGGCGCGCTGGCTGGAGAAGACCTATGGGCAAAAGCGCACCACGGTGGTTCCCATCGGCATCGGCGCCACGCGCGACTTCATCGCCGAGGTGGCGGCGATCACCGGCGTCGATCCCGCCCCGCTGCTGGCCGACGAGCCGACCAACATGCCGTGGTGGACCCGCTCGGTGGACAGCACCTACCTGACCGCCAAGCGCGTGTTCGTGTTCGGCGACGCCACCCACGCGGTCGCCATGGCGCGGGTCGCGGCGGAGGAGATGGGGTTTCAGGTGGTGGGTCTTGGCGCCTACAACCGCGAATTCGCCCGCGACGTGCGCGCGATGGCCGAGAAGCTGGGCCTGACCGCGCTGATCACCGACGATTATCTCGAAGTCGAGGACGCGATCACGGCGCTGCAGCCCGAGATGGTGATGGGCACGCAGATGGAGCGCCACATCGCCAAGCGCCTCGGCCTGCCCTGCGCGGTGATCTCCGCGCCGGTGCATGTGCAGGACTTCCCCGCCCGCTACGCCCCCGTCATGGGCTTCGAGGGCGCCAACGTGCTGTTCGACACCTTGGTGCATCCGCTGGTGATGGGGCTGGAGGAGCACCTGCTGCACATGTTCCGCGACGATTTCGAGTTCCACGACGATGCGGGCGCCTCGCATCTGGGCGGCGGGACGACAGCGAAGCCGGAAGCGGACCCGGAGGCGGCGCCGGTCGCCGCCGCGCCGGTCGATTCGACGATCCGCTGGACCCCGGACGCCGAGAAGGAACTGAAGAAGATCCCGTTCTTCGTTCGCGGCAAGGCGCGCCGCAACACCGAAGCTTTCGCCGCATCCCGCGGCGTGGGCGCGATCACGGTGGAGACGCTTTACGATGCCAAGGCCCATTATGCGCGCTGAGAACCTGACCCAGGCCGGCCCGGTGCGCGTCGCCATCGTCACGCTGGACAGCCATCTTGGCGCCGCGGTGGCGCGCGCGCAGACCGCGCTCGACGCCGAGGGCGCCGGGATCGAGGTCACGCTGCACGCCGCGTCGGAATGGGCGGGGCTGCCCAGCGCGCTCGACCGCTGCCGCGCGGCGGTGGCGCAGGCCGATCTGGTCGTGGTCGCGATGATGTTTCTCGACGAGCACATCCAGGCGATCCTGCCCGCACTCCAGGCGCGCCGCGACGCCTGCAAGGGCATGGTCGCGGTGATGTCCTCGACCGAGGTGGTCAAGCTTACCCGGATCGGCAAGCTCGACATGGGCGTGGAGCAGACCGGGCCGCTGGCGCTCTTGAAGCGGCTGCGCGGCAAGCCCAGGCAGGTCGGCGCCTCCGGCGCCGGGCAGATGAAAATGCTGCGCCGTCTGCCGAAAATCCTGAAATACATCCCCGGCAAGGCGCAGGATCTGCGCGCCTATTTCCTGTCGATGCAGTATTTTCTCGCCGGCTCCGACGACAACATCGCCAACATGCTGCGCTATCTGGTCGGCCGCTATGGCGGCGGTCGCGCCATCGACGCGCCCGCGCCGCTGGAGTATCCCGAGACCGGCGTCTATCACCCCGCGCTGCCGGGCCGCATGGCCGAGACCGCCGAGGCGCTGCCGCAGGCGGGCGAGAACGGCACGGTCGGCCTTCTGGTGATGCGCTCCTACATCCTTGCGGGCGACGCGCGCCACTACGGCGGCGCCATCGCGGCGCTGGAGGCGCGCGGCCTGCGGGTGATTCCCGCCTTCGCCAGCGGGCTGGACGCGCGCCCCGCCGTGGAGCGGTTCTTCATGAAGGACGGCGCGCCCATCGTCGATGCGGTGGTGTCGCTGACCGGGTTCAGTCTGGTGGGCGGCCCGGCCTATAACGACAGCAGCGCCGCCGCCGACACGCTGGCCAGGCTCGACGTGCCTTATATCGCCGCCCACGCGCTGGAGTTCCAGACGCTTGAGGAATGGCGCGGCGGCGCGCGGGGGCTGACGCCGGTCGAGGCGACGATCATGGTCGCGATCCCCGAGATCGACGGCGCCACCGGCCCCACGGTGTTCGGCGGGCGCTCCGGCGCGATCAGCGGCCATTGCGAGGGCTGCGACCGCTCGTGCGACTTCACCGACGGCGCCTCGGCGCGCGACATGAACGCCTGCGCCGAACGCGTGGAGATGCTGGCGCGCCGAGTCGAGAAGATGATCCGCCTGCGCCGCGCCGCGCGCGCGCAGCGGCGCGTCGCGCTCACGATCTTCAACTTCCCGCCCAACGCGGGCGCCACCGGCACCGCCGCATTCCTGTCGGTGTTCGAGTCGCTCCACAACACGCTGCGCGCGCTCAGCGAAGCGGGCTACGCCGTCGAGGTTCCCGAGACGGTGGACGCCCTGCGCGACCGGGTGTTGAAGGGCAACGCCGATCAGTTCGGGCAGGACGCCAACGTGCACGCCCGCATCAGCGCCGACGACCATGTGCGCCGCGAGCCGTATCTGGCGGAGATCGAGCGGCAGTGGGGCCCGGCGCCGGGGCGGCAACTGACCGACGGGCGCGACATCTTCGTGCTGGGCGCGCAGTTCGGCAACGTGTTCGTCGGCATCCAGCCGGGCTTCGGCTATGAGGGCGACCCGATGCGCCTGCTGTTCGAGCGGGGTTTCGCGCCGACCCACGCGTTCAGCGCCTATTACCGCTGGTTGCGCGAGGATTTCGACGCCCATGCGGTGCTGCACTTCGGCACCCATGGCGCGCTTGAGTTCATGCCCGGCAAGCAGACCGGTCTCGGCTGCGACGACTGGCCCGACCGGCTGATCGGCGATCTGCCCAACCTGTATCTCTACGCCGCCAACAACCCCTCCGAAGGCTCGCTGGCCAAGCGCCGCGCCAACGCGACGCTTGTCAGCTACATGACGCCGCCGCTGGCCGCCGCAGGTCTCTATCGCGGGCTGCTCGACCTCAAGGCTTCGCTGGAGCGCCACCGCGCCACCCTGCCCGAGGCGGCGCAGGAGCGCGCGGAGCTGGCGGTGCTGATCCAGGCGCAGGCGGCGGCGGTGGACCTGTGCGACGCCGAGCCGGAATGGACCGACCCCGACGCGCGGATCGCCGCGATGACCGGCAAGATCCTCGAGCTGGAATACGCGCTGATCCCGCACGGCCTGCACATCGTCGGCCAGCCGCCGAACGCCGAGGAGCGCGCCGACATGATGGCCGCCGTGGCGGAGGCCGCGCACAACGCCAATCCGCCGCGCGCGGCGCTGGAGGCGCTGGTGGCGGGCGCCGCGCCCGAGGAGGCGGCGAAGGCGCATGGCGGCGAGATCACCGTGCTGCGGCAGGTGGCCGATCTCGACCGCCTGCTGAGCAAGGATACCGAGCTGCCCGCGCTGATTGCGGCGCTGGACGGGCGGTTCATCCGTCCCGCGCCCGGCGGCGATCTGCTGCGCAGCCCCGACGTGCTGCCGACGGGGCGCAACCTGCACGGCTTCGACCCGTTCCGCATCCCCTCGGCCTATGCGGTGGCCGACGGCGCGCGGCAGGCGGCGAAACTGCTGGCGCGCCACATGGAGGGCGGCGCCGACTGGCCGCGCACCGTGGCGATCGTCCTGTGGGGCGCGGACAACCTCAAGTCGGAGGGCGCGCCGGTCTCGCAGGCGATGGCGCTGCTGGGCGCGCGGCCGCGCATGGACGGCTATGGCCGCGTCTGCGGCGCGACGCTGATCCCGCTGGAGGAGCTTGGCCGCCCGCGCATCGACGTGATGGCGACGCTGTCGGGCATCTTCCGCGACCTGCTGCCGATCCAGACCCGGATGCTGGCCGAGGCCGCGTATCTGGCCGCCAGCGCCGACGAGCCGGCGGAGTTGAACTATGTCCGCGCCAACGCGCTGGCGCATATGGCGAAAACCGGCTGCGACATGGAGACCGCCGCGCTGCGGGTGTTCTCCAACGCCGACGGCGCCTATGGCGCCAACGTCAACATGCTGGTGGACAGCGGCGCGTGGGAGCAGGAGGACGAGCTCGCCGACGCCTACACCAAGCGCAAGTGCTTCGCCTATGGGCGCGACGGCCAGGCCAAGGCGCAGCCGGAACTGCTGAACGCGGTGCTGAGCCGGGTGGACATGGCCTATCAGAACCTCGAATCGGTCGAGCTGGGCGTGACCACCATCGACCATTACTTCGACACCCTGGGCGGCATCGGGCGGGCGGTGAAGCGCGCCCGCGGCGAGGCGGCGCCGACCTACATCTCCGACCAGACCCGCGGCTCGGGGCAGGTGCGCACCCTGAACGAACAGGTGGCGCTGGAGACGCGGACGCGGATGCTCAACCCCAAGTGGTACGAGGGGATGCTGTCGCACGGCCATGAGGGCGTGCGCCAGATCGAGGCGAGCGTGACCAACACCGTCGGCTGGTCCGCGACCACCGGCGCGGTGGACCCGTGGGTGTATCAGCGCATGACCGAGACCTTCGTGCTCGACGACGCGATGCGCAAGCGGCTGGCCGACCTCAACCCCAAGGCCTCGGCGCGGATGGCCAACCGCCTGATCGAGGCGCACGAGCGGCGTTATTGGGAACCCGACGCCGAAACGCTGGAGGCGCTGCGGCGCGCGGGCGAGGAACTGGAGGACCGCCTCGAAGGCGTGTCCATCGCGGCGGAGTGAGCGCGATGCGCCAGACACGCCCCGCAACGCCCCTCACCCCGACGCTCTCCCCGTGGGGGAGACGGGGCGCAAGGCCGCTGGACGGCGCCACGCGCGGCGGCTTTGCGCCGACGGCGCAGATTTCACCCCCTCTCCCCTTGCGGGAGAGGGTTGGGGTGAGGGGTTTCTCCCTTGCCGCAGACAGAAAAGGAGCCCGCTGATGGCCCTCGACACACGCCCGCCCCTCATCCGCGGTCAGGATGGCGAAGGCTCCGTCCAGGTCGCGCTGGACCCGTCGCTCAAGATCGAGGGCGCCAAGGTGTTCGCGGTCTATGGCAAGGGCGGGATCGGCAAGTCCACCACCTCGTCCAACCTTTCCGCCGCGTTTTCGAAGCTGGGCAAGCGCGTCCTGCAGATCGGCTGCGACCCCAAGCACGACAGCACCTTCACGCTGACCGGGCGGCTGGTGCCGACCGTGATCGACGTGCTGGCGGGGGTGGATTTCCACTCCGAGGAGCTGCGTCCCGAGGATTTCGTCTATCCCGGCTACAACGGCGTGATGTGCGTGGAGGCGGGCGGCCCGCCTGCGGGCACGGGCTGCGGCGGCTATGTGGTCGGCCAGACGGTGAAGCTGCTCAAGGAGCATCACCTGCTTGAGGATACCGACGTGGTGATCTTCGACGTGCTGGGCGATGTGGTGTGCGGCGGCTTCGCGGCGCCGCTGCAGCACGCCGACCGGGCGATCATCGTCACCGCCAACGATTTCGACTCGATCTACGCCATGAACCGGATCGTGGCGGCGGTGCAGGCGAAGTCTAAGAACTACAACGTCCGGCTGGCGGGCTGCATCGCCAACCGCTCGCGCGAGACCAACGAGGTGGACCGCTATTGCGAGCGCGTCGGCTTCAAGCGGCTGGCGCACATGCCCGACCTCGACGCCATCCGCCGCTCGCGCCTCAAGAAGAAGACGCTGTTCGAGATGGACCCCGACGAGGACGTGGTGGCGGTCCAGAAGGAATACGTCCGGCTGGCGGAACTGCTCTGGGCGGGGGTCGATCCGATGGCCCCGGCGCCGATGAAGGACCGCGACATCTTTGAAATGCTGGGGTTCGACTGATGCCCACCGCCGCCTATCAGGCCCGCAAGGGCAAACTCGAGACCTATTTCGACCGCACCGCGTCGCAGACCTGGGCGCGGCTGACCTCGGATGCGCCGGTCTCGCGGATTCGCGCCACGGTGCGGCAGGGGCGCGACGAGATGCGCGCGCTGCTGCTGGGCTGGCTGGGCGCGGACCTGACCGGGCGGCGCATCCTCGACGCGGGCTGCGGCACCGGGGCGCTGGCGATCGAAGCCGCGCGGCGCGGCGCGGACGTGGTGGCGATCGACATCGCCGGCTCGCTGGTGAGCGTGGCGGCGGAGCGCACGCCCGAAGGGCTGAGGGGCACGCTGGAATACCGCGTCGGCGACATGCTCGACCCGGCGCTGGGCCGCTTCGATCATGTGGTCGCGATGGACAGCCTGATCCACTATCGGGCGTCCGACATCGCGCGGGTGGTCTCGGCGCTGTCGGCGCGTTGCGCGCGCTCGATGGCCTTCACCTTCGCGCCGCGCACGCCCGCACTGACGCTGATGCACGCGGCGGGGCAGTTGTTCCCGCGCAGCGACCGCTCTCCGGCCATCGAGCCGGTGGGCGAGCGGCGGCTGCGGCGGCTGCTGGAGGGGCGCCTCGACGGCGCAGCCTGCGCGCGCACCCGGCGTGTCGCGCGCGGCTTCTACACCTCTCAGGCGCTGGAGATCGTGCGGCCATGATCGTCGGTCGGGATACATTCAAGAAAACCCTGAACCGGCTGGGGCCGAAGTTCCTGCCGTTCGCCGACGCGGCGACCACCGAGCTGCCGCTGGCGCGCCTGCTGCGGCTGTCGCTGTTTCAGGTCTCGGTCGGCATGGCGGTGGTGCTGCTGAACGGCACGCTCAACCGGGTGATGATCGTCGAGCTGGGCGTGCCGACCTGGCTGGTGGCGCTGATGATCTCGCTGCCGCTGCTGTTTGCGCCCGCGCGCGCGCTGATCGGGTTCCGCTCGGACCATCACAAGTCGGTGCTGGGCTGGCGGCGGGTGCCTTACCTGTGGTTCGGCACGTTGCTGCAGTTCGGCGGGCTGGCGATCATGCCGTTCGCGCTGATCCTTTTGTCCGGCGATCAGACGGTCGGCCCCGAGTGGGCGGGCGAGGCGGGCGCGGCGCTGGCGTTCCTGATGGTCGGCGCCGGGCTGCACACCAGCCAGACGGCGGGGCTGGCGCTGGCCACCGACATTGCGCCCGAGGAAAGCCGCCCGCGCGTGGTGGCGCTGCTCTATGTGATGCTGATGGTCGGCATGGTGCTGAGCGCCGTCGTGTTCGGCTGGCTGCTGGCGGACTTCGGCCAGAAGCGGCTGATCCAGGTGGTGCAGGGCGCCGCCGCGCTGACCATGATCCTCAACCTTCTGGCGCTGTGGGGGCAGGAGCCGCGCCGCCCGCACCTGACCAATCACGACCGCCCGAGCCCCAGCTTTCGCGCCGCCTGGGCCGATCTGGCGGCGGACGGGCGGGCGACGCGGCTGCTGGTGGCGGTCGCGCTGGGCACCGCCGGGTTCTCGATGCAGGACATCCTGCTGGAGCCTTACGGCGGCGAAGTGCTGGGCCTCGGCGTCGGCGCCACCACCGCGCTGACCGCGCTGATGGCGGGCGGGTCGCTGGCGGGGTTCGTGCTGTCGGCGCGCTGGCTGGCGCGCGGGCAGGATCCGCACCGGCTGGCGGCGTTCGGCGCGCTGATCGGGCTGACCGGGTTCTCCGCCGTGATCTTCGCCGACCCGCTCGACTCGGCGCTGATGTTCCGCGTCGGCGTGACGGTGATCGGCTTCGGCGCCGGGCTGTTCGGGGTCGGCGCGCTGACCGCCGCGATGGGGCTTGGCGACGCGCGCTCCAGCGGCCTTGCGCTGGGCGCTTGGGGCGCGGTGCAGGCGACCAGCGCCGGGCTGGCGATCGCGGCGGGCGGCGCCTTGCGCGACTGGGTCGGGCATCTGGCGATGTCGGGCCGGCTGGGTGAGGCGCTGATGCGGCCCGCCACCGGCTACAGCGTCGTCTATCACATCGAAATCCTGCTGCTGTTCGGCGCGCTGGCGGCCATCGGCCCGCTGGTGCGCCGTTCGGGGCGGACGCAGGATCAGGACAACCGGCCATTCGGCCTTGCGGAGTTCCCGACATGACGGCCGCCGCAGGCCCGGGACCGATGCGCCTACGAGAACGGAGGAGCTTTCCATGACGATCTTCGGCCACTTCGACATAGCGCAGCTGTGTCTCTACGCTTTCTGGGCCTTCTTCTTCGGCCTGGTGATCTATCTGCAGCGCGAGGCGCTGCGCGAGGGCTATCCGCTGGAGTCCGAGGTCTCCGGCAAGCCCGCCATGTTCGGCCCGTGGAAGATGCCCGAGCCGAAGGTGTTCAACCTGCCGCACGGCCACGGCCGGGTGCTGGCGCCGAACCCGGAAAAGGACGCGCGCGAGATCACCGACCGCAAGCTGGCGATGCGCGCCACCGAGAAATGGTCCGGCTCGCCCTTCGAGCCGACCGGCGATCCGATGATCGACGGCGTCGGCCCGGCCGCCTGGGCCGAGCGGTCGGACTATCCCGAACTGACCATCGAGGGCGCGCCCAAGATCGTGCCGATGGCCTCGACCACCGACTGGAGCATCGCCGGGGAAGACAGCGACATCCGCGGCTGGAAGGTGACCGGCTGCGACGGCGAGGTGGCCGGAACGGTCAGCGACGTGTGGGTGGACCGCTCCGAGTCGATGCTGCGCTACATCGAGGTCGCGCTTGAGGGCGGCAAGACCGCGCTCTGCCCGATGTCGGCGGTCCGCGTGGACGTCACCACCAAATCCTGCAAGGTGGCCAGCGTGACGGCGGCGCAGTTCGCCTTGGTCCCCGGCGTGAAGAAGCCCGGCCAGATCACCATGCTCGAAGAGGAGAAGGTGATGGCGTTCTATGCCGGCGGCAGGCTCTACGCCACGCCCCGGCGCGTGGAGCCGTGGCTGTGAGAGAGCATGATTACGAGCCGGTGAAAGGGCTTCCCGGTCTGCTGCCGCGCGGCGAGGCGGTGCTGTGGCAGGGCGCGCCGGACTGGCTGAGGCTGGCGCGCGGCGCCTTTCTCGGCGACTGGGTGGCGATCTATTTCGGCGCCCTGATGGCCTGGCGGCTGGCCGACAACCTCGCGCAGGGGGCCGGTTTCAACGCGGCCTTCGCGCATATGCTGTGGCTGGGGCTGGTCGCCGCCACAGCGCTGGCGGTGATCGGCGTGCTGGCGTTCGTCACCGCGCGCACCACGATCTACACCATCACCAGCCGCCGCGTGGTGCTGCGCATCGGCGCCGCGCTGACCGTGACGGTCAACGTCCCGTTCAAGCGCATCGCGGGCGCCGCGCTGCGCCGGGTGTCGGGCGAGGCGGGCGACGTGGTGCTGAGCGTCGGCGGCGCCGACCGGTTTTCCTACCTGATGCTGTGGCCGCACGCGCGGCCGTGGCGGATGGGCCGCCCGGAGCCGATGCTGCGCGCGCTGCCCGACGCGGCGCAGGCGGCGGCGGTGCTGGCGCAGGCGCTGCAGGCGTATCAGGCCGAATTCGGCATGGATCTTTCGGAGGCGGCGACGGCGCCCGGCGCCGCGCCCGTGAAGAAGCCCGGCCTCGCCCGTCCGTCGGGCGGCGCGGTCGCGGCCGAGTGACAGGAGAGCCAGGATGAGCACCCCCGCCAGCCGCGACCGGATCGACGAAAACCAGATACCCCGGCTGATCCTGCTGGCGGCGGGGGCGCTGATCGTGTTCGTGTTCCTGTCGATCTTCATCGGCCGCGCCACCGACACCGGCCTCTTGCTGACGCCCGAGGCGGCGGCGGTCGAGACCCGCGCCATGCGCTTCACGCCCGCGCCGACCGGCGAGATGGCGATCACCGACAAGCAGTCAGGCCAGCTTGTCGCATTGCTGTCTGCGGGCGGAGACGGTTTCATCAGGGGAGTGTTGCGCGGGCTTTCGCGCGGTCGGGCGGTGACGCGGACGACGGGCGACGACGTCTATGTGCTCACGCGCTATGACGACGGGCGTCTCTCGATCTCCGATCCGGTCTCGGGCGCGCGGTTCGACCTGAACAGTTTCGGGCCGGATAACCTTCAGGCTTTCGCGCGGCTGCTGAAATCGCAGGAGGACGCACAGTGACAGACGCGCCCATCTTTTCGAGACGCCGCTTCGACGTGCCCTGCACGGTCGAGGTGAGCCACACATTCGACAGCCTGCACGCCCATGTGGCGCTTGACGGCGACGTGAAGATCCAGCCCGGCGACGAGGTGCTGGTGCACGGCAGCCCGATCGAGGCTGCTTACGGCGAGGTGATCACCGAGCGGCGCATGGCCACGGTGACGCAGGCGACCATCTTCGAGCGGCTCTGGACCCGCGCCACCGGCGATTTCGAGTTCATGGAGCTGTGCGAATTCAGTTTCTCTGAGGAGGCCCGGCTATGAACGCGCGCGTCGATCTGGCTCTGGACGGCCTGCCGGTCGGTCTCAACGAGACCACCCG
>Ga0210024_1002077_pt1 | contig 17544 bp, 17 predicted proteins | sample CryGeymeta201525_FD_183988 | JGI IMG/M metagenome (GOLD analysis project Ga0210024, IMG submission 183988) | Groundwater microbial communities from Crystal Geyser aquifers in Utah, USA - Crystal Geyser metaG 2015-25 (SPAdes) (version 2) | ecosystem: Environmental > Aquatic > Deep subsurface >... | reverse complement strand
AGTTTAAGATCACTTATTGATAGTTTTTAACAATGTTGTTAGCTTTAGGGAAGCGATGTTAAAAGGGTCTAGATTTAGCGAATTCTTGAATTTCAGACTTCATACTTGTGAGATAATCAATATCATCATAACCGTTTAGCATATTTTGTTTTTTATAATCATTAATATCAAAAGATTCTTGCGCGCCACTTGACAAGATTGTAATGGTTTGATTGCTTAGATTAATTGCTAATTCCGTTTTTGGATTGGTTTCAATAGCCTTAAAAATTTTGACTAAAAATTCAGCGCTTACTTGCACAGGCAATACGCCAATATTTAAGCAATTAGCCCTAAATATATCGGCAAAAAAACTGGAAACTACCGCTCTAAATCCGTAGTCATAAACCGCCCAAACAGCGTGTTCACGTGAAGAACCGGAACCAAAATTACGACCACCCACTAATATTTTTCCTTTATAAATGGGATTGTTTAAAACAAATTGGGTTTTTGGTGTATTGTCAGCATTATAACGCCAATCTCTAAAAAGATTGTCGCCAAAACCTTCACGTTTGGTTGCTTTTAAGAAACGTGCTTGCTTTTAAGAAACGTGCCGGAATAATTTGATCAGTATCGACATTTTCTACCGGCAATGGAACGGCGGTGCTTTTTAAGATTTCAAATTTATCGTAAGCCATTTTAATTTTAAATTTTAGATTTTAAATTTGTGATTTTTTTTAAAGAGCCTTTAGTGTTCTTGGGTCAGTAACAAAGCCCGTTACTGCGGTAGCTGCTGCAACCAGCGGACTTGCTAATAGGGTTCTTGAACTTTTAGATTTTAAATTTGTGATTTTTTTTAAAGAGCCTTTAGTGTTCTTGGGTCAGTAACAAAGCCCGTTACTGCGGTAGCTGCTGCAACCAGCGGACTTGCTAATAGGGTTCTTGAACGGGGACCTTGACGTCCTTCAAAATTTCGATTTGAGGTACTCACCGCTAATTTTCCGGCAGGTACTTTATCATCATTCATCGCTAAGCATGCTGAGCAACCGGGTTGGCGCAGTTCAAAACCCGCTTCGTTAAAAATTTTTAACAAGCCCTCCGATTTAATTTCGGCTTCAACAACATGAGAGCCAGGAACCAGCCACGCCGTGATATTTGCAGCTTTTTTCCGACCTTTTACAATAGAGGCAAAAGCCCTAAAATCTTCAATACGGCCATTGGTACAACTTCCAATAAAAACATAATCTACTTTTTTGCCAATCATGGCATCACCTTCGGCAAAACCCATATAACTAAGTGATTTTTTATAAGAATCAACGCCTCCTTTAAGGGTTTCGGCCTTAGGAATATGGTTTGTAATGCCCGTTCCCATTCCCGGATTGGTTCCGTATGTAATCATAGGCTCAATGTCAAAGCCATTAAATGAAATTTCTTTATCAAAAACGGCATCGGCATCGGTAAATAAAGTGTTCCAATAGGTCATCGCCTTGATCCAGGCTTCCCCTTTTGGAGCGTATAAGCGACCCTTAACATAGTTAAAGGTTTTTTCATCAGGTGCAATTATGCCACCGCGTGCACCCATTTCAATGCTCAAATTGCAAACGGTCATACGGCCTTCCATACTCATATCTCTAAAGATATCACCAGCATATTCAATAAAATAGCCCGTAGCGCCCGATGCTGAAAGTTGCGAAATGATATATAGTGCAACATCTTTTGGGGTAACGCCCTCACCGAGTTTACCATTGATAGTAATGCGCATTTTTTTTGGTTTTGGCTGCATAATGCATTGCGATGAAAGCACCATTTCTACTTCAGAAGTGCCAATGCCAAAGGCAATTGCACCAAAAGCGCCATGTGTAGAGGTGTGCGAATCGCCGCAAACGATGGTTGCTCCTGGCAAGGTGATGCCATTTTCGGGACCAACAACATGTACGATACCATTTTTTTGATGACCGAGACCCCAATGTATAATGCCCCATTGGGCTGAATTATCTTCTAAAGCCTTTAATTGATTTACCGATAAAGCGTCTTTAACGGGCAAATGTTGGTTGATGGTTGGCGTATTATGGTCAGCAGTCGCAAAGGTTCGCTCGGGAAACAACACGGAATTATTTCTGCTTTTTAATCCTAAAAAGGCAACCGGGCTGGTAACTTCGTGAATTAAATGGCGGTCTATAAACAACACTTCTGGACCGTTTTTAATTTTGCGGATGACATGTGAATCCCAAACCTTATCAAATAATGTATTACTCATTTTAATTAGTTTTATAATTGGATTTAACTTACCAAAGTGTTTTGATAAGAAAACGGACGCAAAATTATGAAATGCTATAAAACTGACAATTTGATTAAAGTTTAAATACGATACCCAAAGGGGTTTTAATGAGTAATTCAAAATTGGCAAGGATATTAATGAGAAATTTTAGTTAGCGTTTTGGTATTTTAAATTATTTTTAAGGAAAGATTTAAGTAATAGAATTAGTGCTAGATAGCTTTTTTTTAAAGGCATTTTTTAAGAGTATGGGTGAATTTATCAACCAGCTATTTGCACTTTTTTTAGAAACTTAATACGATATTCAAAAACGTTTGAAAAATTAATTTAAGAAAATGGCTTATCCTATAATAGGTGATATTGAAGGATTGCCTAATTTAAGGTAAGCAAAATTATTAAGTTTCGTCAAAGCTAACTCTTGAGTTACGTTATTATTAAAATAGTACATCAACTTATGGATACTTTTTAGTAAACAATTTAATTAAAAACAATTTAAAAATTGTAAAAAATAGGTTATGAATGAGTTAGAAGATAGACATTTTTGTATTCCTGATAACAATTACCCAAAAATTGTGGTAATCGGAGCCGGATTTGCAGGGATAAAATAAATTTTATTAAAAGATTAAAAGATAAACCAGTTCAGGTGATTCTGATTGATCAAAATAATTACCACCAGTTTCAACCCTTATTATACCAAGTGGCCATAAGTGGATTAGAGCCTGATTCAGTGGTTACGCCCATTCGCAAATTATTTAGTTCGTGTATTAATATGATTTATAGAATGGCGAAGGTTGAAAAAATAGATACAAAAAAACAATATGTTTATACGGATATTGGCTATATTAACTATGATTATTTGGTGATAGCTACAGGTAGTTCAACAAATTATTACGGCTCTATAAACATAGAAAAATTTAGTATCGGATTAAAAAGTATCAATGACGCTATTAATATAAGGAGTTGGATGCTTCAAAATTTAGAACGCGCCGTTGAAGGCTGTAATATTGTTGAAAAAACCTCACTAACAACCTTTGTGATTGTTGGTGGTGGCCCTGCCGGCGTTGAAATGGCAGGTGCTTTAGCCGAATTTAAAAAATATTTGTTAGGGAATGATTATCCCGAAATTGAATATAGTGCGATGAAAATTTGTTTAATTCAGTCGGCTGACCGCATTTTGCCTACTATGTCTGAAAATGCCTCTAAACATGCACTAAAAATTTTAGAAAACTTGGACATTAAAGTGTTGCTTAACAGCAGTGTTAAAGATTATGATGGTGAAATTATTACCATTGAAACGCAAACAGGCATCAGTACCATTCAATCTAACAATTTAATTTGGACGGCTGGTGTTAAAGGGAATATCATAAAAGGCATAGATGACAAATTAATCGTTGCAGGCGCAAGAATAAAAGTTAACGAATATAACCAAATTGAAGGGTTAGAAAATGTTTTTGCCATTGGTGATATTGCAGCGATGATTAGTTCTAAAAATCCAAAAGGGCATCCTATGGTGGCGCAAGTGGCCATTCAGCAAGGAAAAACATTGGCAAATAACCTGTTAGCAAAAATTCACATTGGAAATTTTAAAGCGCCATTCAAGTTTAAAGATAAAGGATCTATGGCGACCATTGGCAAGAAAAACGCTGTTGCCGATTTGAATAGTATTTTTTTAAACGGACGCATTGGATGGTTGCTGTGGTCGTTTATTCATTTAATTTCAATTACAGGATTTAAAAATAAATTTAAGGTCGCATTCAATTGGACAATGAAGTACTTTTCTTATGAAAAAGCCAACCAGTTAATCATCAGAAAATATAGAAGAAGTAGTTGAAAACCTTTTTTATTTGAAGTACTTTTGTTTTACTAAAATTAGAAAAATTTAATGAGCGAATTAAATATATTGTCCGAATCTTTAAAAAAGGTAACTAATTATCTCGAAAATAATCAAAACAGAAACCAGCCGATTGTCAAGTTTAAAAAGCCATCTGAATTAAAAAAGCTCATCAATTTTGAGATTGACAAACAAGGTGTTTCAGAGCAAGATTTCTTAAAACTCATAGACCAATACCTTGAATATTCGGTAAAAACCGGTAACAAACAATTTGTAAATCAGTTGTTTTCGGGTTTTAATTTTCCGGCATTTATTGGTGAGCTGTTTACGGTTTTGGCTAACACCTCCATGTACACCTACGAAGTTGCACCGGTTGCCACGACCATTGAAACCGAGATGATTCGCTTGATGAATCGTTACACAGGTTACCTTGATGGCGATGGAATTTTTGTAACGGGTGGGAGCAATGCCAATTTGGTAGCCATGTTTTCGGCGCGAAATTGGGCGCTGCCCGAAAGTCGTTTTGAAGGTTGCGACCGAACTATAAAATTAAAGGCTTTTATAAGTAACCAAGCGCATTACTCTTTTGAAACGGCCGCCAATGTGTTGGGAATTGGCGCTAAAAATGTGATTAAAGTAGCTTCCGATAAAAATGGAAAAATGATTCCTACGGAATTAGAAAAGGAAATAAATGAATCAGTTTCAAGAGGTGAAAAACCATTTTTTGTTGCTGCAACCTGTGCCACCACGCTGCTAGGCGCTTATGACCCCATTGATGAACTCGCTCAAATTTGCAAAAAATACAATCTTTGGCTTCACGCCGATGGTTCATTTGGTGGTTCACTCATTTTGAGCGACCAAAATCGTTACTTGATGAAAGGCATAGAAAAGACCGATTCTTTTACTTGGAATCCACATAAACTGATGAACATTCCCTTAATTTGTTCTGCTTTATTAGTAAAAAAGCGGGGAACGCTTCAGCACAATATTACCGACATCAATACCGATTATATTTTTCATGATATTGACCAAATAGAAGATTTGGGTAAAAAATCTATTCAATGTGGACGACGCGTTGACGCCGTAAAACTTTGGTTTGCTTGGAAATATTTTGGTTTGGAGGGCTATCAAAAACGAATTGATAATTTAATAGCCATGGCTATTTTTGCCGAAGAAATTGTAGTGAATCACCCAAAACTTGAATTAGTTGTTAAGCGACAATCTTTTGCCGTTTGCTTTAGATACATCCCAACAGTTAAAACCGATTTAAATAAATTTAATCTCGATTTACGCGAAACAATGCGGAAAAACGGAAAATCAATTGTAAACTTTGGTTATGTGGGCGAAACGCTAGCAATTAGGTTGGTAATTACCAATGGAGCCTTATCAAAATCAGACATTGACTTATTTTTTAACAACCTGTTAAGCACAGCAATAGCGCTTGAAACTTTAACAACCTGTTAAGCACAGCAATAGCGCTTGAAACTGAGCTTAAGCCGATGATTTAACAAATTTGGCTCATTGAAAAATGAGGTTAAAGCGGTAAAGCGGTTTTAATTAAAAATATAGAAAACGAAACTGACCCACTAAACAATAAACTTCAACATTAAAAAGCTAATAATGGTTAGGCTTGTGCCTATTAAAAAGACATTTAATGAAGTCCTTAAGCGGTCGTGTTTCTTTTTAATTTTTTGTCCCAAGAAATAAATATCGCGAATCATTGAGGTATAGAGGTAGTCTTTATCGTTTAACATTTGCAAAAAGGCCCATTCATAATCTTTATAGCGCATATTGTGAAAATTGCCAAAAAAGAGCAAATTCCCTTGTTTACTGCGCACCTCATCTTCCGAAAATTCGCCGTGGGTGCTGTCGGGTTTAACAGCTAAAATAGCATAGAACATCGAAATGCCTCCGGCTCCGGCCATAATAAAAACAGGAATTAATTCAATATTTAATCCGTTTAAAGCGGGTGCAATAACTTTTCCGATTAGCAATGAAACGATAATGGCATTGATAGAAATCATAATATTCGCCTTGCGGTCAACCATTTGATTTAAGGTATAATGATTTTTGGAAGTGGTTTTAAAAACTGTTTGAATGGTTTTACTGTCAATTTCTTTTGAAGTACTTAAGTTAGCTTTTAGGCTTTTAAGCTCTTCATCGCTAATATCTAACTCTTTACGCAAAGCTACGCGTTCAATATTCTCTAAATCTTTATATTGTTGCTTGAGTTCTTTAATGAGACGAAATTTTTTTTGTTCTAAAGTGCTTTTGCCATAATTTGTATAATATTGATGATTTTCTAATAAGTCGATGAGGTATTGATACCAGTTCTTTTTAACAATGGTAACATCATTAAAAAGCAGCAATTCTTGGTACATTTTTTTGATGTATTTAAGACCTTTATCTTGAGCAAAATCCATATATATGGCATCTACAAAAACCTGTTCTAAGATTCCATTTGGGGTGTTGTTTGGTGTTGACTTTTCTAAAATATTGAAAATGATTTTAATACTATCTGATTGGTAATGAATACTGCTTAAAAATTGCTTGCTAATTTGCTGGGTACAGGCAATGCAACTTGAAAATAATTTTTTTCCTTTAAACATTTCAACATCCCTATAACCCGTTCCGTAAAGCCATGCCGTTATTATTAAAAGTTCACTATCGGCATCCGAAAGGCCTTCTTTTTGTGAAATTTCCTTAACGGAAGCCACCAAACGGTGGGTAAAGCTGATATCGTGATAAAGCACACTATCGGGCAGTTCATTAACTATCAGATTGGTTGCAAAGGCTTCAACTTGATTTAAAATTGTTTGGTCCATGGTGTTAATTTTTGGTCATTGTGTTATCAAATTTAAACATAATTGTTTACAAAGCTGATTAAAATTAGAATCCGAATCCTAAACCAAAGGATAAAAGCGCGCCATCGGTTGAGTTAAAAAGGGCGATTTGCGATGAAAAAATTCCTGCGCCATCAAACCAAAAGCCACCGCCATAAGAAATATTCCAAACGTTTAGAGTGTCGTTTTTTAACCAAACACGCCCATAGTCAAATCCGCCGTAAATACCCATTTTTATAGGGATAAAACTAGAATGTGATGACCTTAATTTTAGCCTTAAATCGGTATTTTGATAAAATGAATTTTTACCGGTAAAGCGCTGGTTGCGAAAACCTCTTAATCCGTCATTGGCTCCAAGGCTCGCCGCTTGATAAAATGCAAACCCATCGCCAAAGGTAAGGTGGGTTTTAATTTTTGTCGCTAACACTAATTTGCCATCTGGTTGCGAAAACCTCTTAATCCGTCATTGGCTCCAAGGCTCGCCGCTTGATAAAATGCAAACCCATCGCCAAAGGTAAGGTGGGTTTTAATTTTTGTCGCTAACACTAATTTGCCATCTTCATCTAATTTATAATCGACTGCCAAACTGGGAATTAAAAATCCAAAGCGTGCGTCAGAATTGGTGTTGGCCTTAAAACCAACAGATAAATTAGCTTTTAAACCTAAAGTTGGAAAAGTTTTAAAGTCGAAATTTTCAAAGTTATATTCAAGCACACTTCCAATAAAATGTTGGGTTTTAAAAACATTTGGCTCAAGTTGGGTTGTGGTATTAACAAAGCGACCAAGGGTGTTTTCAACGGTTTTACTTTCATAAGATAGACCCATACTAAATTGACCGCCAAGTGGTCCGTGCCAAACTAAAGCCGGTAAAACCTCAAAGGTTTTAATTTTTACACGGTTATAATCGTCATCAAAAAGGGCTTCTAAATTTTTAGAGTCATTTCCAAATCCGAAAAAATTGATACTGTAATTGGGACTGGTGAATTGTGATGACAATTTAAAATTCCAATGCTTAAAAATATGGGCAAATTCTCCCGAATAATTCAGCTCATAACCACTTGTTGCCAAATAGTAATTAGCACTTAAAAGATGCTGTTGTGTAAACGGGTTGCGCTCAAATTAAAATTCCAATGCTTAAAAATATGGGCAAATTCTCCCGAATAATTCAGCTCATAACCACTTGTTGCCAAATAGTAATTAGCACTTAAAAGATGCTGTTGTGTAAACGGGTTGCGCTCAAATTTATTCAAGGTAAATTGGTTGCTTAACCCAATTTTTAAGCCGTCGTCTTTATTTGCACCTAAACTTGGCAACATTTGAAAGGAATTGTATTTTGGTTTTTTATAATTGTAAACATTGGTATCATAATCATCGGTCAATCTTAAGTGTGCCTTATCCGATTTAAAGGTATTTTTCTTTGATTTATAATCATATACTAACACTTTTGAGCTATTAGCAAGGTTGTAAGTGTCGTTATTTTGACCTCCGATAAGGCGTACTTTTATTGCACTTTTTTCATCACCCGTAAGGTTAAAGCTATCGTCATCATCTAAACCATAAATCCATAATTCTTTTGTTTCATTAGCCTTAAAAGTTCGATTATAAAACAAGATTTTTTCACCTGGTTTTTTAAGTTGATAGATTTTTACATTGGTTTTGTTTTGGGCAAGTCTAACAATATCAAATTGGTCAACATTATCGGTACCCTTAATAATTACGTAATTATTAAGCAGTTTTTGATAAGTATCCGAAATTTCTTGTAGTTTTTGACGTCGATTTTTTAGTTTGAGTTTTAGGTCATCAATGGTTTTATCAATCAGTTCCTTCGGCATCTTGTTAAAAGCAGCTTCAATAAGTTCGTTGGTCAAATGGTTTTGTATGTAAGCTACTTGTGCATCCCAAACTGACTTATCTGATTTTGTAATAAGGGCTTTATCTAATGGAAAGGGTTCTAAATTATACTTGTGCATCCCAAACTGACTTATCTGATTTTGTAATAAGGGCTTTATCTAATGGAAAGGGTTCTAAATTAAACCATTTAGGAGATTTTAATTCGGCATCATACGATTTTAGAAAGCGCAAAGTAGGGAAAAGCGAGGACGAGGTTCCTAAAATTGCTCCATCGGCCATAATAGAAAAAGCTTGGTCTCGATCACGCGGAATTGGTTTGTAATTTATTTGCCCTTTGTTGTCTTCAAATTCTGCCCAGCGCCATTGGTCTTCGTGGCGATCCCAATCGCCGATAAGCATATCGAATAAACGCGCTCTTATATAATCGAATAAACGCGCTCTTATATAGGCCGCTTCATCTAATGAATACTTGCTATTTTTGCGAAGGTTTTTAAATAAATCGTTGGTGCTGATAATTTTGGTGGCATTGCCAAAATTTTCAAGCTTTTGGTTGCCGGAGCTAACCCGTTCTTCAACAATGTAAAGTGCGTCGCCAAAAGTTTCATTAAATTCTTGTAAAGCAGTCTGTTTTGGGATGTAATACAATTTTGGATTGGTGTGAAAAACCGAAAGGCCATCGGCAAGCGTGCCTACTACCAAGGGTGCATAAGGATGTGATCCGGTAAAAATATCCATCAAAAGGCTTTCTACCGAAGTGTTTTCAAATTTTCCCTCGATATTTTGATCTTTAAAGGCAACAGCTTGCAAATATTGCGTGGCACTTTTTCGCAGTGAACGCATCACAAATTCGCGCCCCTTTTTATCGACTAGTCGCAAGGACAATGATTGGTGACCTCCGCCCGCTTTAACAGGTTTTAAGCCTCCAAAAAGTGTGTCTAAATTTGCGGTTTCTGCTTCAATATCGGCGCTGTAATAATCGCGGTAACGTTCACCCCATAATTTTTTGTAGAGGGCTTTTTTTGTGGTTTCTTCTTGTGAATAAATGGAAGCAAGACTCGTTTTATTTGAATTTGTAGGGTATTGATTTAGTGAAGGTTTAGTAGTTGCTTTTAAAACTTCAGTTTTGTAAACAAGGTGCGCAGCATTATTTTGGAGGTTGTAAAAAAGAACATCAGAATGGCCATCTTTATAAACTACTAATTTTGCAAAGCCATTAGCGGCTAATCCAAAAGCATTGGCATTTTGTCGTACCGGACTAATTTTAGAACCTGAACCACTTATTATTTGGGGTACATTATTAGTTTTTAAAAACTGCAAATTGTGTTCATGTCCCGAAACCAAAATGACTTTATTGTTTGATTGTGCCAGTGTTACAAGGCGTTTACGCAATTCTAAATAGCGCTTATTTTGAAGATCTTGAGGTGAAATGCCACCTGTTTTTCGAATCAGGCTCACTAAAGAACCTAATATTGGCAAGGGTTTTAATTGTTGTTTAACAGAAAATTGTCCGCCGTGAGGGCCATTGCTAAACATGGGATGGTGGATGGCAATTAGCGTAGTTTTACCTTCATTTTTTTTGATGAGATCTTCCAATTCTAAAAAAAAATCCTCACGCGTTTTGACGCTACAATCATCGTTAATTTTAGGGTTTTTGTCCCAGTTTTCTAAATACCATTGGCTATCAATTAGGATGATGCTTATTTGGCTGTTAATTTTTATTTGCTCTATGGGGCAGGCATTTGAAGGAAAAAATACCTTGTTGTTTTTTAAGTTCTTTTCAATATAATCTGATTCGCGTTTTAATCCTTCTAAGCCGCGATACCAATCGTGGTTTCCTGGGATGAAAATTACCTTACCTTTAAAATTTTTAGTAACAGCTAATTGATTGTTAATGCTATTTTCGGCATCATGCCTGTTTTTACTATTTTCTTTTGGCATTCCTTTAGGATAAATGTTATCACCCAAAAAAAGTAAAGAAGTGTTTTGAGAGGCGCTATCGAGTTTTGATTTAAGCGCAGCTAAAACGTGATTTGAGGTTTTTGATTCTCCGGCATCGCCAATCAGGTAAAAGGAATAATCAACTGAATCTAAACTTGCAAGCGTTTTAATTTGAGGTTTTTGCAAATGATTTTTTTGATAAGTCGCACATGCATTTAATAAAGCTAGCAAAAAGATGCTTTTAATTAAAATGGAGTAGTTCATGAATTTTTAAGTGTTGTTTTAAATTTAAGTAATGAAGCTAAGGCTTATTATTCTTTGATGACAATTGTGCTATTAATGGTACTATTATTTAAAATTTGCATTTGACCTTGCGCATCTTTTACGCTTACTGATTTAATAGTTTTGGCCGTTCCCAAACCAAAAATTAGAGTATTTGATTGGTCACTACACAAGCCTTCTCCAATAATATTATAGTTAGTTTGAGTGCCATTTTCGGTTGTTACACTAACGGTAGCGCCTATTAAATTGGCTTTATCTTGCAAGGTTATTTTTAAAAAGTTTGCTTTGCCGCCGTTGTTGATAAAGGCTTTTACGTCGCCATTGAGGTTTGTTCGGTTGTTACACTAACGGTAGCGCCTATTAAATTGGCTTTATCTTGCAAGGTTATTTTTAAAAAGTTTGCTTTGCCGCCGTTGTTGATAAAGGCTTTTACGTCGCCATTGAGGTTTGCATAAATCAAATCGGGATAACCGTCATTGTTAAAATCGCTACTTAAAGGCGTAATGGCATAATTTTTATTGATGACTTTAGCCTGCTCTTCGGTAGCAGCAAAAGTGCCATTATCTAATTGAATTAAAAAGCGACAAGGCAATTTAAATAAGGCTTGAGGTGGAAAAGCGATGTAATTTTCGGCTACCGCTAAATCTTGTTTGCCATCTAAATTAAAATCTTCAAAAATGGCTCCCCACGAAAATTCAAATTCGGCAATATGGGTTTGTTTGGCGGCATCGATAAAATTACCAATACTGTCATTTTTAAATAGAATCCAATCGGTAAACAATTCTTGTCCGTCTTTTAAATCGCCTTTAGCCAAGGCTTTTGGCACAGAGGTTCCGGTATTTGAAAAGAATAAATCAGGGCTTTGATTGTTGTCATAATCGCCAACGGCAATGCCCATAGGATAGGAATATTTGTCTGTTAGTGGATTGGTTTTTAATATAAAAGAGGTGCCATTTTGATTGATATAAATGCGTGGTTCACCGGTATCATAAGCCACAACTAAGTCGAGTTTTTGGTCCTTATTAACATCTACAAAAACGCCTTGAAAGGTGTTGTGAATGTATTCTAAACCGGCTGGTTTTGTTATATCTGTAAAGGTATTATCACCATTATTTAACAATAAAATGCTTGAGCCACCGTATTTTTTGTCATTAAAAATGGTTTGACCTTCCATCAATTCGTTTTTAATATAACCCGCAACAAACATGTCTATATGACCGTCTTGGTTGATATCGCCTAGCGTTAAGGATAAAGGTGTTGTTTTATTGTTAAGGGGGATCTCTAGTTTTTGTTCAGAAAAACTACCGTTATTATTTAAGAGCACAAAAACGCCGGTATCTCTGGTTACCAAAATATCGGTAAAGCCATCTTGATTAAAATCATAAGAAACGGCTCCTAATGTGTTCCCTTTTTTTGTAGGTAATTTTACTTTTGATGAAATAGCTATAAAAGTACCCTTTTGATATTGAAAAAGCGCGTCTTGTTGTGCGCTGCCACCGCCAACAAACACTTCATCAATGCCATCATTATTGAAATCAATCAGGCATGAAGCCATCACAGGTAGGCTGTTTTTGTCATCAAACTGGTGTTTAAAGCCAAAAGGTATTTCGGTAAATTTTGGAATAATTGAGTCGGCAATGCTTAAATCACAACCTTTAATAGCTAGTGGACTCGTTGCATAAGGATTGGTAGTGTCTTTCCAAAAGAAAATTAAAATAATGCCAATAATCACGACTAGAAATAAGGGAATAATCCATTTAAATTTTTTCATTTTATAAATAAGGGAATAATCCATTTAAATTTTTTCATTTTATAAGTTTTTTGAGTTTATTTTTACGAAAAGTAATGACAAGAAAAATAGGATAAAATGCACCACATTCATAGCGATTGGTCCAATAATAAATCCTATGCTTGGTGCAATATTATAAATAATTAAAATCAATAATAAGATAACAATAGGATTAAAAATAGCCATCCATTTGGGATAAATAGTTTCACCTTTTAGTATGGGAATTACAAATAAAACAGATATCGCAAGAATCCAAATCCGCAAAGATTTTACCAAAATTTCGGCGTGTACTTTATATACTTCAATGAGCGATTGCAGGGCTTTATCATCAGGAAATTCGGCAATTTTATGAACCAAATAGCCCAATTGTGCCCGTGATGAAATCCACATACCGCCAATGATAAAGGCGATGATGCCCAGTGCAAAAATGGCACGGGCAATTTTGGGATTTTTATCTTTAAATATTAAGAATAAATGATAATAACCGGCAATATAAAATGGAACAAAAGAAATCGCCATAAAGTGACCAAGTGTGAGTCTGCTTGACGAAATTTGATTAAAAAATTCAAAATTAGTGCCATCATAACCAATGCCATTAGGCGAATAGTGCAATAAAAATTCGCCAATCCCAACACCTATGGCTCCTATAAGTCCGAGAAAGCCAAAAATGGTTAATGATTTTAAATTTGATTGATTCATGAGCTTCAGCTTTAATTTAAAATAGATTTATGAGTGTTATAAGGGCTAATCCTCCAGTTAAAATACTTAAAATCAAGTTCAAGTTTTTGGCCAAGCCTTTTGATTTTAGTTGAATGAGTTGTGCATAGTTGGCATACATGGCCAATAAGGTAAACGTGCCAAGTGCCGAGCCAATAACAAAAGACACAATGGTTGTTTGTGAAAATTTTAACCAACCCGCAACATCTAACGCGGTTGTTACACCACAATAAAACGGAATGGAAAACATGTTTAAAGCCGATAATAAAAGCCCGACTACAAAACTATTTCCGGCTTTTACTTTAACAGAATTTGCCGGTTCCTTATCTTTTTTTGATTGGCGATAAAAATAGAAAGACAATATTGCAAATATGACAATTGCCAGTTTTTGAAGCGATTGTACAAATGACGGATTACTTCTTAAAAATTTGGTAAATAAAATAGCGATATAAACTTGAGCTAATACCACTATTGATGCGCCTATGGCAAACTTAACACCTTCAACTTTATTTTTGCTGAGGCTTATTTTTGCGGTGGTCATGTTTAACATGCTGGGCGTTAAAGTCCCTAAAAATGAAGTGATAAAACCTAATATAAAATGTAAAGCTAACGTCATTTAGTGTGATTAATTTGGTTAAAATTAAATAAAGATGTTCTATAAGACGTAATAAAATTATGAAATTACGGCGGATAATAAAGTTACATTTTTAATGTACTAAAAACAAGTATGTTAGCTAAAATCTAATGGCATTATTGAATTTTATAAGCTTGTTAAAGAAATACTAAAAGGTCTAAAAATAAGATTAAATTTTTTATTTTTTTGTTAGGAACGAAAACCTAGTCGTCTATTGAACCAGTTAAAACAATTAAAAAAACCAAAAATGTCAGCAAAAAACAAAATTTTAAAAATCACCCTTATCATCATAGGATTGGGATTAATAATTGCCGGAAGCGTAAGCTTTTACTTGTTTAATAAACCGGCTAGAAATGTGCAAAATACGAACACAGATTTTAGTCTTAGCGCCAGTCAAATTGTAACTGAATATTTAACAGATGCACAAGCAGCTAATGATAAATATTTAGACAAAGAAGGGAATTCGAAAGTACTCGAAATATCAGGAACCATCACTGAAATTACCGAAGATTTTAACCATCAAAAAGTCATTCTTTTAAAATCGGATGCCGATAAAGCCGGTGTAAGCTGCACTTTTACGAGCGAAACAAATTTACATACCACAAACTTAAAGCTTGGAGATGCCGTTACCATTAAAGGCGTTATCCGATCAGGAGCTGCCTATGATGAAGATTTAGAACTTTATGAAAACGTAATCATTGAAAAAAGTGATATCGTAGAAAACAAATAACAAATAACAATTAAAATTAACAAAAATGAAAAAAACAACAATCCTTTCAATAATTGCTGTAGCAACAATCTTTTTATCAACTTTTAAAATTACGGCACAAAAATTAGTGACAACTAAAACACATTTCGAATTCTTTTCATCAACGCCTGCCGAAGATATTAAAGCGCAAAATTATAAGGCTCTAGGCACCATTGAAAAAAGTACTGGTGCAATCGTGTTTTCCGTTCCAATGCAAAGCTTTGAATTTGTAAAAGCCTTGATGCAAGAGCACTTTAATACCGATAAATTTTTAGATACTAAAAAATACCCAAAGGCTAAACTTGTGGGTAAAATAGGAGATTTATCTAAAGTGAATTTTGATAAAGATGGCACTTACAATGTTGAAGTTGCAGGCGATTTAACCATTCATGGGGTTACTAAAAAAATTAATGAAAAAGCTACAATTAATATAAAATCTGGTAAAATTAGTCTAAATTCGAAATTTAAGATTACTTTAAACGACTATAAAATTGCTTTTAAAAGCGGAAAACCTTCAACAAATATTGCTAAAGTAGTTGAAGTTACCGTAGAAGCAAATTATTAATCTAACTAAAACACAAAATAATGGCACATTTAAAATTAGAAAACAATCCAGTTTCACCGGTATCTCAGGGAATTTTTGACAGCACCCAAAAAGCGCTTGGGTTTGTACCTAATATGTATAAAGATATGGGAAACAATCCTGCTTTGCTAGATGCTTACACCTATTCTTATCACAGCTTTAGAGCCAATTCCGGATTTTCTCCCGTAGAGCAAGAAGTGGTTTTTTTATCGGTAGCTTACGAAAATAATTGTGAATATTGTATGGCTGCCCACAGTTTTGTTGGCGATATGATGACAAAAGTTCCCGCCGAAATAACAAATGCCATCCGCGAAGGCAAACAAATTCCCGATTTAAAATTAGCGGCCTTGTCAAAATTAACGCGATCACTCACCGCCACTCGTGGTAATGTTTCGCAAGTAGAAGTAGATGCATTTTTAGCAGTTGGCTATTCCGAATCACACGTATTAGGGATTATTGCCGGAATTGCCGTAAAAACAATGAGTAATTATTCTAATCACATTACAAATCCTAAATTAGATGCCGCCTTTGCAGGTCGTATATGGAAAAAATAATTTAAAAAATAAATATTTAAAGCCAATAAAGCGATTTCAGTCTTTATTGGCTTTTTTGAATTGAGGTTATCTCAATTAAATTATTTGCCAACAATTTAAACTTTGTTATCTTTATTTTTTAATAGGATAGCTATTTTTGTTAAATAAAAAAGCACCTAATTAATCACAAATTACCATCTAAATGAGCAGAATAAAAGTCATTCAACAACAAGAAGCAACGGGAAGGTTAAAAGAAATTTATGATGAAATTATTCAAAAAAGAGGACAACTTGCCGAAGTTCATAAAATTCAAAGCTTAAGGCCAGAAAGCATTATCAAACATATCGATTTGTATATGGAAATTATGTTTTCAAAATCAGACTTATCGCGCGCAGAACGAGAAATGATGGCCGTTGTTACCTCGGTTTCAAACCAATGTTTTTATTGTCAAATTCACCATTCACAAGCATTAAACAATTATTGGAAAGATGATGATAGGGTTCAAAAATTGCGTACAAACTATTTAGATGCTGGTTTAAACGACAGACAATTAGCATTGTGTGAGTTTGCTAAAAAGCTCACGCTTAACACAAATGAGTTCAAGGAGTCCGCAACAATTGATAATTTAAAAAAAATTGGCTTTTCAGATGCAGCGATTCTAGATGCCACACTTGTGGTAGCCTATTTTAATTTTGTAAATAGAATGGTTTTGTCTTTGGGCGTAAATCTTGAAGCTAATGAAGGCAAAGGCTATAATTATTAAATCTAAAAAAATGAAACATCTAAAACATTTATTTTACACTTTTGTCATCTTATCTGGAACTATTTATGGTCAGGATATAAAACCAGAAAAAATTAGTTTTAAGTCCATTGATGGCGTGCCAATAACAGCTAATTTATATCATAATAACGACAAACTCCCCGTTATTTTACTTTGTCATCAAGCGCGGTTTAACAAAGCCGAATACGACGAAATTGCGTTAACACTCTTTGAAAAAGGCTTCAATTTAATAGCAATTGATCAAAGGTCGGGTGGAACTTTAAACAGCAAAGTAAACGAAACCTTTGTTGCCGCTACTAAATTGAAAAAACCAACGGCATTTTTAGATGCCGAGCAAGACATTGAAGCTGCTATTAACTATGCTTCAGATAAATATCATAAAAAAATAATCCTTTGGGGTAGCTCATATTCCGCCGCACTTTCAATGTATTTTGCCAGTTCAAATGATAAGGTTAAAGCCTTAATAGCCTTTAGCCCGGGTGATTATTTTGTGGAGAAAAAAGGCACTTTAAAAACTAAATTAGCCGATTTTAAAAAACCGATGTTTGTAACTTCGTCAAAAGAAGAAGCGCCTGAGTTAACCAAGCTGATCTCAAAGATGAAATTAACTAAAAATCAAGTGCAATTTATTCCAAGAGAAGCAGGCGTTCACGGGTCTAAAGCCTTGTGGAATAACAATCCCGATAAGGGGGAATATTGGAGCGCTTTAAATAATTTTTTAGAGGTATTGATAAATTAAAAAAACCATCTCGATTTGAAGTGT
>Ga0210024_1002069_pt1 | contig 17591 bp, 18 predicted proteins | sample CryGeymeta201525_FD_183988 | JGI IMG/M metagenome (GOLD analysis project Ga0210024, IMG submission 183988) | Groundwater microbial communities from Crystal Geyser aquifers in Utah, USA - Crystal Geyser metaG 2015-25 (SPAdes) (version 2) | ecosystem: Environmental > Aquatic > Deep subsurface >... | reverse complement strand
TTGTGGCTGTAATTTCTTCAATTCATCTATCAATCGTGTTTTCAATTCATTTTTCATCATTTTTCTCAAGTTTTTTCTGTTTTGTCCTCAAATCTGCAAGCAATAGAACTTCTATCAATCAATTCGCTCGAATGTGCTCCATATAACTTTTATATTGATCTATATGGACTTTATCTGTATCTATACTAATAGCAGCACTACTTTTATTTAGCCCAGTAGCTTCAACGTCAAAAGTTTTGACGTTGCCAAAAGATTGGGTAATTTGGACAAAATGCTTGACTTTTAAGAGGTGATTTGATCTGAATTGCGAATAATGGCTTTACTGGCATCTACAGCACGCACTCAGCCCAGTTTTGTTGCTTAAAACGGTTTATCTAAAGAAAAGGCAAATAATTAATTTTATTCTTATTTTATTTAGTGATGGCTAAATAAAATATGTTGCGAATAACCTATTCTTTACTCGACTTCCAGCACTAAAGGATTCATCATTGCGACTGTGAATATATTTAGTAAAGGAAATTCAAAATGTCACAAGCCAAAACACTGACGCAAGCAGAAATCGATCAAGTGCTTGCCTTTATTTCAACGCGCAGATTCGCACTACGCAACCGTGTGATGCTGCTGACAAGTTTTTGGAGTGGGATGCGTGTTGGCGAGATTGCCAGTTTGACCGTTGGCGATGTGGTGAACACAGACGGCACGGTGAAGGCAGAAGTGCGTTTGAGTGCGGAGCAGACAAAGGGTCGCCACCCACGCACCGTGTATTTGCCTGAAAAGTTGCGTGTTGAACTACAGCGTTATATGGACTTGCGCCGTGCCTACACAGATCATGCGCAGATTTTGTTTGTGACTGCTGGTGGCAAGGGATTTACAGCGAACGGGCTGGCACTTCACTTTTTTTGGCTGTATCGCAAGGCTGGCATTGCTGGCGCTTCAAGTCACAGTGGTCGCCGCTCATTCATCACCAACTTGGCTGCAAAAGGTGTTGGCGTTCGCGTGCTGGCAAGTCTTGCTGGGCATCGCAGCATTGCGGTGACGCAGAAATATATCGATGTGAATGATGAGATGATTCGCAATGCTGTTGAGTTGGTGTGACGACTTACTGTCTACCATTGCGTGGGTTCATTGAACAGTTCGCGCAATGTTCGTCACCATCATCTAAAACACTTGAGCAGCACTTGCCAACCATCGCATCGTATGCTTGTCCATACAACTCGTTAAACTTTGGCGAGTGATTGTGAAGATAGACCGCTATTTGAACTTGTAGGCACTGGGGTGACATTTTTGCTTTGTCGCGTGTGTAGCGATCCCAAACAAACTCGTCGTCGTTCAACTCTTTCACTTTTGCGTCTTTATCGTAGCCCAGTGCGGCGTAAAACTTTCCTATGTCGTCGATTTTGTGAAAAATCTCGTGCCCAATCACAATCGTTCCAAAGTCGTGCCGTCCAATCCTTGGCTGCTCATATTGGAACCGTGGGATGCTGTTGTAGCGGGGGCTTGTTAGCGATGCTACTGACTCACTTATTTCCGCGCGCGATCCATTACTTTCGCGAGTCTCTTTATCTGTCATTTTTAACCTTGACACTTTTGTGTGCGATAAGTTTTAAGCCAAAAAATCCATTTGTCAATCCCCTATAACGAGGGGTTTTTGTCCTAAACGGCGGCTTTCTTTTGCTTTTTTGTGACGATTTGAGATTTGGTGAGTGCTGCTGACTTATAACCTACCGCCGCCGTCCATAGACAACCGCCACCGCTCAAAGCCACCGTTGTGATTGGTTTGCCAGCGTTGTCGCAATGGCAAAGGTAGGCTTCTTTATGAAGCGATGACCCTGTTTAGCGAACTTGCGATTGGGCGTTTGCCGCTTGTTGCCACACCCGTTCAGTGCTGTTGGCGATTGTTTGTCGTGTTTCTGAACTCGGCAGAATTTCAAAAACTCTGTGTCGCGTGTTTTCCTAAAGCCCAACTACCCAGGCAAGCACTGCCCAGTTAAAACGCAACTGGCAGGGGGTTTGGCGTGTGGCTGGCGCTGTTAGCGTCGCAGCATCACTTCGTTGCGTCGTAAACATAACGCTGGTCAACTTCGCCAACTGCTTCAATCAGTTGTCTGCTTTCATCGCCACGCAACTGATGGACTGCTTTGACAGCGTCCAAATGTGAGTAGTGTTTTTCAATCATCGCCACGCTTGTTCCCATCTGTTTTGCCAGCGTGTGGATTTCCGTCTTGTCGTAAGTCAGCGCCAGCGTTGCGTAGGTGTGCCGCAAACTGTAGAGCACACGCTTCTTGCTGGTCACTGGGTCGATCAGCAAGTTGTGTTCTTTTAAGTAAGTCTCAAACAGTTTTGGAAAACTTGTTGGCGTGAGCAACATTGGTTGCTTGCCGCTGGCAACTTCTTCATCGTTCAAGTATTCCTTAAATCTAAATATCGCTTCAGTGTTGTTTGTCTTCAGCATTTCATCCAGCGTCTTGCCGTAGTTGCGTTTGGCAATCGCTCTCAGTGCTCTTACCGTTGGTGCTCTGCCAACTGCAACTCGCTTGTCAGTCTTGCTTTCCTGTATGTCCAAAAAGACGGAGTGATTGAGTTTGAAAGTTATTTCATCTTCAATGCTGCCTTCACCATCGTCTATCTTTTTTCCTGTTTCTGTAAACTTTGGATCAAACTGCTGTCGCACCTGTGCCCATGTCAAACACAGCAGTTCTCTGCCAGGTCTCGCTCCAGTGTCGAGCAGCGTCAACACATAGTCTTTCAGCAGTTCACGCACAGCAACGCAATCAGCCCGTGCCTTTTGTATCCACGCATCAAAGTTGTTTCTTATCGCACGCGTTTCTTCCAAATCAAACTCTTTACGCTGTTCACCCTTCTTGCCTTTTGCGTTGAGTTTTGGACGACTGATAGGCAACAGGTAGTTGCGTAGTTCTGCCTCATCAAATATTCTGTTCAGTGCGGCGTTGTGGTTCAGTAAGGTGCTGTGTTTGGGTGCTGATCCCATTCGCTTTGTCCGCCAGTCGTTGAACAGTTCCAACACCTTGTAGTCAATGCTATCCACCTTGTATTTGCCCAAAAAAGGCACAAGGTATTTTTCAATCACGCTCTTGTAATCTTTGTAGATCACTTTGCCGTTGCCTGCTTGTAGTTCGTCATCCATACGCTGAACGGCAAGTTTTGCGATGTCTTTGAAGTAGCGTGTGATAGGAGCGACATTTAGTTTCTTACGCACATTCGCTTCAATCAGCAAATCGTGTGCTCGCTTTTTCGCTTTGCCCAAGTCGTGCTCACCAGTGCTTTCCCGTTGCCAGCGTTTGTCAACTTGATAGCGGCACTGCCACACTTTGCTGCGCGGACGCAAGAAGATGACAAGTTGCCTGTCGATCAAAATATGCGTGGTGTTTTTTTTCTCGCTCATTGTTTGCTCGCATCCAAAAATCTTGTGCGTAGCCTACTGCCAATTGTGGAAAGGGTCAACCAGTGCGTAGTGTGTGCGTAGTGTTTTGGGCAACGAAAAAGCACTTAGTTTTCGACGCTAAGTGCTTGATTTTATTGTATATTTTGGTGGGAACTGAGGGGGTCGAACCCTCGACAAACGGATTAAGAGTCCGCTGCTCTACCAACTGAGCTAAGTTCCCTTTTCTGGAGTGGCTTGGGCCACTGATCGAAGCGAAGAATTATAGCGAGGAAAATTTTCGTCTTGTCGCTTCGGCGCCCACCATCAAGCTGCTACATCAGCAAATGTTCACCCGCGTTGTCGCCCCCGAGCGTGACGTAGTTCACCTTGCGAATGTCCATCAGTTTTTTGCCGCCAGAGTAGCTGATGGAGCTTTGCACGTCTTGCTCCATCTCGATCAGCGTGTCGGCGAGTTTGCCCTTGATCGGCTCCAGGATGCGCTTGCCCTCGACGTGCCGGTACTCGCCCTTGTTGAAGTCGCTGGCCGAGCCGTAATACTCTTTGTAGAGCTGGCCGTCGACCTCGACCGTGGTGCCGGGCGACTCTTCGTGCCCGGCAAACAGCGAGCCGACCATCACCATCGTCGCGCCAAAGCGCACGCTCTTGGCAATGTCGCCGTGGCTACGGATGCCGCCGTCGGCAATGATCGGCTTGGTGGCCACGCGGGCGCACCACTTGACAGCGCTGAGCTGCCAGCCCCCGGTGCCGAAGCCGGTCTTGAGCTTGGTGATGCAAACCTTGCCCGGGCCGACCCCCACTTTGGTGGCATCTGCGCCCCAGTTTTCCAGGTCGATTACTGCCTCGGGTGTGGCCACATTGCCGGCAATGATGAAGCTGCCCGGTATTTTTTCGCGCAGGTAGGAAATCATCGCCTTGACCGTATCGGCATGGCCGTGCGCGATGTCGATCGTGATGTAGTCAGGCGTCAGCCCGAGCGCTACCAACCGGTCCACGGTGTCGTAGTCTGGCTGCTTGACGCCCAGCGAAATCGACGCGTACAGCCCACGCGCGGCCATGCGCTCGACAAACGCCACGTTGTCCAAATCAAAGCGGTGCATCACATAGAAGTAGCCGTTTTGCGCCAGCCAGATGCAGATGTCTTCGCTGACCACGGTTTTCATGTTGGCTGGCACGGCCGGAATGCGAAAGCGCCGTGGGCCCAGTTCTACGCTGGCGTCGCATTCGGCGCGGCTCTCGACGCGGCATTTGCGTGGCAGCAGCAGGATGTTGTCGTAATCAAAAATTTCCATGGTCAAGCACCTTTTGAGTTGTTTCAAAGAAGAGCGCTTGGATTGCTGCCGGCAAAAAAATACCGGGCGGCAATGGCTTGGGCCCGGTGCTTGATTCTAGCCGCGCTTCCTACAATGGCCACATGGACTCTGAACCGACTTTTCGCCCCGCAGACGCGCAGCTGCTGCACAACCTGAACCCCGAGCAACGCGCTGCCGTCACGTTACCAGCTGAGCACGCGCTGATCCTGGCCGGCGCCGGTTCCGGCAAAACCCGGGTGCTGACCACACGCATCGCCTACTTGTTGCAAACCTGCCAGGTGTCGCCTGGCGGCATCATGGCGGTGACGTTTACCAACAAGGCCGCCAAAGAAATGATGACGCGTCTGGCCGCCATGCTGCCGCTGAATGTGCGCGGCATGTGGATTGGCACCTTTCACGGCCTGTGCAACCGTTTTTTGCGCGCGCATTACAAGCTGGCCAACCTGCCGCAAGCCTTCCAGATACTGGACACGCAAGACCAGTTGTCCAGCATCAAGCGCCTGTACAAACAGTTTGGCATTGACGACGAACGTTACCCGGTCAAGCAAACGCAGTGGTTCATTGGCGGCTGCAAGGAGGACGGTTTGCGCCCGGCGCAGGTGGTGGCCAAAGACCCCGAGACACGCAAAAAGGTCGAGATTTACCAGCTCTATGAAGAGCAATGCCAGCGCGAAGGTGTGGTCGATTTTGGTGAGCTGATGCTGCGCAGTTACGAGCTGCTGCGTGACAACGATCCGATCAGAGAGCACTACCAACGCCGCTTTCGGCACATTTTGATCGACGAGTTTCAGGACACCAACAAGCTGCAATACGCCTGGATCAAGATGTTGGCTGGCACGGGTGCGCACAGCAGCGTGGACGGCGCTTTTGCGCCCACCGGCTGCGTGCTGGCGGTGGGCGATGATGACCAGAGCATCTACGCGTTTCGCGGCGCGCGCGTGGGCAACATGGCCGACTTTGTGCGCGAATTCCATGTGCAGCACCAGATCAAGCTGGAAGAAAACTACCGCAGCGGCAGCAACATTCTGGACAGTGCCAATGCGCTCATCAGCCACAACGCCAAGCGCTTGGGCAAGAACCTGCGCACCGCGCAAGGGCCAGGTGAGCCGGTGCGGGTTTATGAGGCATTTGGCGATGGGCGCTTCACTGGGGACATTTACGAGGCGAAGTGGATGGTTGATGAAATGCTTGACCTCGTGCGAGAAGGTTACGAGCGTAAGGAAATTGCTGTTTTGTACCGATCAAACGCCCAAAGTCGAGTCATTGAGGCAGAGCTTTTTAACAAGCGGGTTCCCTACAAGGTCTATGGCGGCCTGCGCTTTTTTGAGCGCGCCGAAATCAAGAACGCACTGGCTTACCTGCGCCTGTTGGAGAACCCGCGCGACGACACCAGCTTCATGCGCGCGGTGAACTTTCCCCCGCGTGGCATCGGCGCACGCAGCCTGGAGCAGTTGCAGGACGCGGCACGCAGCCTGGGCTGTGCCCTGAGCGATGCGGTCAGCAGCCTGGGCGGCAAGGCGGGCAGCAACATTGGTGCTTTTCTGGCTGGCATTGACGTGCTGCGCGAGCAAACGCAAGGCCTGAGCTTGCGTGAAACCATCGAAGCAACGCTCAAACACAGCGGTTTGATCGAACATTACAAGGCCGACCGCGAAGGCCAAGACCGCGTTGAAAACTTGGCGGAACTCGTCAACGCTGCCGAGAGTTTTGTGTCAATCGAAGGCTTTGGCCGCGACGCGGTGGCGCTGCCTGTGGACGAGCTGGGCCACGCGCTGACACAGTCGCCCGCGTCGCAAGGGCTGGACATGAGCCAACCCATGCAAGACCTCCCCGCGCCCGACGCCGACACCGGCGAAACCCTGTCGCCGCTGGCCGCCTTTTTGACCCATGCCGCGCTGGAAGCCGGTGACAACCAGGCGCAAGCCGGGCAGGATGCGATCCAGCTCATGACGGTGCACGCCAGCAAGGGGCTGGAATTTGACTGCGTGTTCATCACCGGCATGGAAGAGGGCCTGTTCCCGCATGAAAATTCCATGACCGACCGCGAGAGTCTGGAGGAAGAACGCCGCCTGATGTATGTGGCCATCACCCGCGCGCGCCAGCGCTTGTACCTCAGCCACGCGCAAACCCGCATGCTGCATGGCCAGACGCGCTACAACATGAAAAGCCGGTTTTTTGACGAGCTGCCCGAAGAGGCGCTGAAGTGGATCACCCCCAAGAACCCCGGCTACGGGCGCAGCGGCAGTTCTTCAGATACTCCATATTCAGGAGCTTCTAACGCTTATTCTGCGAGGGCTAGAGGCCAATTTTGCACTGATTATTCCAAATACACCGCAGCTCCTGTGCCGGTGCAAAAAGCGCCGCCCAGCGGCTTGCAGTTGAAGCAAAAAGTGTTTCACGCCAAATTTGGCGAAGGCACGGTGACGGCGTTGGAAGGCAACGGCGACGATGCCCGTGCGCAGATCAACTTTCCGCGCCACGGCGTGAAATGGTTGGCGCTGAGCGTGGCCAAGCTCACACCGGTGCCTTGATCAGCGCCGCAGCATGCCAAACGCCTCAAACTCCCAGCTGCGCATGGCCAGCAGCAGGGTGTAACCCTCGCGGTCTTTCTTGCCTAGTTTTGGTCGGCCTGGTGTTGCTGGGCTGCACCTTTTTGATGGGGCTGCACTCCACGCTGTTTGGCCCGGTGAAGTTTGCCTACCTGCCCCAGGTGCTGGGTGAGCGCGAGCTGACCGGTGGCAACGGCATGGTCGAGATGGGCACGTTTGTGGCTATCTTGCTGGGCAATATCGCTGGTGGCTTGCTGGTGGCGATTCCCGAGATCGGTCACCGTGACGTGGCCCTGGCCTGCGTACTGCTGGCCTTGGCAGGGCGTGCCGTGGCGCAGTTCATTCCCAGCGCACCGGCCACCGACCCCGGCCTGGTGATCAACTGGAACCCGGTCAGCGAAACCTGGCGCAACCTGAAGCTGGTGCACGGCAACGAGCGGGTGGCATCCCTGCTACTGGTGGTGTTTTCCATTGGCATTGGCACGAGCTCGCTCTTGTGCGAGGTGTTCAGCCGCCGCCACGTCGAAATTGGCCTGGTGCCTTTGGGCGCGGTTGGCATGAGCGTGTTTGCCGTGGATTTGTACTTTGCCTCGCGCGCGCTGTCGGCGTCTGAGGTGATGCGCCTGGGCCTGTTTCTGGCGCAAAGCGCGCACTGTGTCGACGGTCGGCAGAGGGTCCTCCCCGGAAACAGAAACAATGGCGCGGCTTCAGCCCATTTCCCCTCCAGATGGATTCCACTCAAAAAGTATCATGTATCAATACTCACTATTCAAAAAAATCATGCTTTGAACAAAAGAAAGGTCTTTTAGACCCGCCACGCCACACACTTGCGCCCGTGTTCAACAACCCTTCAAGGAAACATATGCAAACTTCTATCGACACACAAGCTGGCCCGCTGCGGGTGCAGCGCGACTCCAAAGCCTGGTCGCTGCAGGTGTGGGTGTCGTTTGGGCTGGCGGTGTTTTTGTGCGGCGTGGGGCTGGCCTGGCTGCCTGGCAAGGATATTGACCGCGCCTTCATGGTGATGGGCTATTTCTTTTGCCTGTCTGCAGCCTTTGTGCTGGCCAAGTTTGTGCGCGACACCGAAGCCGCGCAAGCGCAGGGGCGTGCGGCAGACACGCCGTTGTTCAAGCTGGTGGTGTGGGGCGGCTTTTTTCTGGCCATGACGCTTACCGGTTGGGGCCTGCTGCGCATGGAGGTGAACGAGGCCTACAAAGCCTTTCTGGGCGTGAGCTGGCTGTACCTGATCACCACCACCTTCACCCTGGCCAAGACGTTGCGCGACCGGCATGAGGCTGACCTGGCCGATGCGCGCTTGCTGGATTGAGCGTCAGGCAGAAAACAGCTTGGTTCAATCTTCCATAACTTTCAAGGAGTTCATCATGAAACGTCAATTTGCTTCTTATTTAATAGCGGTTTGCGCTTTATTGACCGGGGCTACAGCATCATTCAATGTACAAGCGCAGAGCGAGGCCTCGGGCTTGAGCGCCGTGTCGGCCATGCCCGTGGCCTCGGTGGTGGTGGGGGCCAGCGTGGCGGCAGGCGCGGTGGTGGCGATCCCGGTGGTGTTGTCCACCGCCGGGGCGGTGCTGATGGTGAAGGCGGTCGAAGTCTCGGCGCGTGGCACGGTGTACCTGCTGGAGCGTGCGTCTGACGGCGTGCAGGTCAGTGTGGAAGTGCTGGGCAAAAGTGCGGCTGCGGTGTCTGTGGGGGTGGGCACCATGGCCACCGTCAGCGTGATCGGGGCCGGGGTGCTGTTGTCTGCTGCTGGCGAGGTGATCGCCTTCATCCCCAATGAAATTGGCAAAGCCCTGCTGCACAACGAACGGGTGACGTCATGAGCGCGCTGCAGGTTGTTTGCCGCCGCCGTTGGCACGGCGCGTTGGCCTTCATCGGCGCGTGGGTGCTGTCACTGGGTTTGCTGGGCAGTGCCGGGGTGGCGCACGCCGGGCGGCCTTGTGACACGCCACAGCCGCCGAAAGTGCAGACCGTGACCCAGGCGCTGACGCTGGCCGAGCGCACGATGCAGGCACTCGATGCCAGTGGTGCCCAGGTGGTGGTGCTGGCGCGGGCCGGGCAAGACCTGAGTAAATATGGCCTGCACTATTCCCACCTGGGTTTTGCCTACCGGCAGCCTGATGCGCAGGGGCATGCCTATTGGCGGGTGCTGCACAAGCTCAACCAGTGCGGCACAGCGGTCTCTGACATTTACCGCCAGGGTCTGGGCGAATTTTTCATGGACGATTTGTGGCGCTTTGAAGCCGCCTGGGTGGTGCCCACGCCCGAGGTGCAAACCGAGCTGCTGGCGCTGCTGCAAGACCCGTCACGCGCGCTGGCGTTGCACCACAAGCCCTACAGCATGGTCAGCTACGTGTGGGGGCAAACCTACCAGCAGTCCAACCAGTGGGCCATTGAAACCCTGGCGCTGGCCCTGTCGCCTGAGCTGACCATGGGGCAGCCCACCCGGGCCCGCGCCCAGGCGTGGCTGCAACTCAGTGGCTACCAGCCCAGTGTGTTGAAGATCGGCCCACTCACGCGCCTGGGTGGTCGCATGACCGCAGCCAACGTGGCGTTTGACGACCACCCGAACGAAAAACGCTTCAGCGACCGCATTGAGACCGTCACCGTGGATTCGGTGTTTGCCTGGTTGCCCCGTGCGGGTTTGAGCCAGCAACCGGTCGTGACGCTGCGTTGATGTTTTGAGGTGCCGACGTGGCAGGGCACAAGGACAGACACAGTTATGTCATCACAATGTCACAATTCAAAAGCACACTGCAAGGTATTGACGCCCCTTGTCCGCATGATTGATTCTGCCCCACCTGCTACAGATCCCGCCGCCAGCCCGGCCGATACCCACTGGCTTGATCGTGACATGAGCCTGTTGGCGTTCAACGCGCGGGTGCTGCACTGGGCGCAAAAGCCCGACGTGCCATTGCTTGAGCGGCTGCGCTACCTGACCATTGTGTCGTCCAATCTGGATGAATTTTTTGAAGTGCGCGCGGCACTCTACACCAGCCTGGCCAAGCCCAAGGTTGACTTGAGCGCGATCGACGCGCAAGCGCAAGATGCCCTCAGCCAGGTGGCGCACAGCCTGGTGGATGCGCAGTACGCCTTGTACAACGACGTCCTGATGCCCGCGCTGGCCAAAGAAGGTGTTCGCGTCGTGCCGCACGGTGAACGTTCGCTGGCGCAACAGCGCTGGGTGAAAAGCTTTTTTGAGCGCGAGGTTCGGCCGCTGTTGCTGCCCGTGGGGCTGGATCCGGCACACCCGTTTCCGCAGGTGGCCAACAAGTCGCTGAACTTTATCGTGCGTCTGTCGGGCCATGACGCCTTTGGCCGCGACAATGAAATTGCCATCGTCAAGGTGCCGCGCAGCTTGCCACGCTTCATTCGCCTGCCTGACAAGCTGTCTGGCAAACGCACCCTGTTTGTGTCGATCTCCAGCGTCATCCGCAGCCACCTTAAGGACCTGTTCCCAGGGCGTACCGTCGGCGATTTTTCGCAATTTCGCGTCACACGCCATTCCGATTTGTCGGTGGACGAAGAAGACGTCAAGAACCTGCGTACCGCGCTGCGCCAGGGCCTGGTGCACCGCAATTACGGTCAGGCGGTGCGACTGGAAATATCGGCGGGCTGTGCCGAACCCCTGGCCCAGATGCTGTTACGCCAGTTTGAGCTGCCTGCATCGGCGCTGTACCGTGTGCACGGCCCGGTCAATCTGGTACGTTTGAGCCAGCTGATTGATCTGGTGGACCAGCCCAAGTGGTTGTTTCCCCGCTATGAGGCCAGCTATCCGAACCAATTGGCAACGACCGCGCCGATCATTGCGCAGCTCAAGGCGGGCGATGTGTTGATTCATCAGCCCTACGAGAGTTTTGACGGTGTACTCGCCTTTTTGCGCGAGGCGGTCAACGACCCCGCCGTGCTGGCCATCAAGCAGACCATCTACCGAACGGGTTCGGATTCGGTGCTGATGGAACTGCTGCGCCAGGCCGTGCAGCGCGGCAAAGAGGTGACGGTAGTGGTCGAGCTCAAAGCCCGCTTTGACGAAGAAGCCAATATCAATTGGGCCGAAAAGCTCGAATACATCGGTGCCCAGGTGGTCTATGGCGTGGTCGGCCTCAAGACGCACGCCAAGATGCTGTTGGTATCAAGGCGTGAAGGCCGCAACATTTGCCGCTATGGGCATTTGTCCACGGGCAACTACAACCCCAAGACTGCACGGCTCTATACCGACCTGAGCTACTTGACCGCCAATCCAAAAATTACGCAAGACATGGAAACCGTGTTTGGCCTGCTGGCCAACCAGAGCCGCATTCCGCGCCTGAGCAAGCTGATTCTGGCGCCGTTCGCATTGCAGCGCAGCCTGATTGACTGGGTGGAAAAGACCACCAAAGCCTCTGCCGCTGGTGTGGCCAGCCGAATCATCCTGAAGATGAATGCGCTGACCGATGAGAAGCTGATGGAAGCGCTGGTGCAAGCGGGGCAGGCCGGGGTGCAGATTGACCTGATCGTGCGCGGCGCCTGCATGTTGCCGGCACAACGCGCGGGCTTTACCGACAACATCCGGGTGCGCTCAATCATCGGGCGCTTTCTGGAGCATTCACGGGTGTTCTACTTTTGCGCTGGTACGCAGGAAGCGCTGTACTTGTCCAGCGCCGACTGGATGAACCGCAACATGCTGCGCCGCATCGAGCTGGCCTGGCCGGTGGAAGACGCTGCCCTGCGTCAGCGCATCATGGACGAGTGCTTGACGACTTATCTGCACGACAGTGTGGATGCCTGGACGATGCAAGCCGACGGCCACTACGTCCAGGTTCATGGCGGGCGCAGCCGCAGCGCAGTCAAAACCAAGCAGCCGTTGGGTGCACAGGGTAAATTGATGGCGCGCTACTCGGCCAAGAGCTGATGTTGCCCTGGATGCAATGCAATGGATCTGATTCTCTGGCGCCACGCGCAGGCACACGATGCTCCGCCAGGCTGTGACGACGCCTCGCGTGCGCTGACGCACAAGGGCGAGGGCCAGGCGGCGCGCGTTGCTGCATGGCTAGACCGACAGTTGCCCGAAAGTACCCGCGTGCTGGTCAGCCCGGCCAGGCGTGCAGAACAAACCGCCAAGGCGCTCGGGCGCAAATACAAGCTGCGTGATGAGTTGGTGCCAGACAGTTCGGTAGAGGAACTGCTGGCGCTGATCAAGTGGTCACCCGAGACCGCGGCGCCGCACAAGGGCGCGGTGTTGTTGGTTGGACATCAGCCGACGCTGGGGCAATTGGCAGCGCGCTTGCTGGGTACCGCTGAGTCGGTTTGTGACATCCGCAAGGGCGCGGTCTGGTGGTTGCGCAGCCGCCACCGCGACGGCCAGCCGCACGTTGCCTTAGTCGCGGTTGTCAGCCCTGACCTTATTTGACGTCCTTGGGACGCCCTGTTTTGATGGTGGGAACATTGCTCAACGCCGCTTTGAACTGGATGTCTGACATGGCAGCCAGTGCCTTGATGCCGGCGCGCAGGAGTTCGCTTTTCTTGACAGCTTGTCCCAGCTTGCCGGCGCGCACCTTGAGCAGATCAATCACCACATACTCGTCTTTGGGGATGGTGAAGCTGTCACGCACCAGTTTGGGTTTCTTGGCTTTGCCGGGCTTGACTGCGGTGACTGTCGGCTTGGGCGCAAGCACTTTGGGTGCAGCGGCTTTTGCTGCCGGTGCCACCGGCTTCTTGGCAACCGCTTTGACTGTGGTAGCGGCTTTGGTGGGAGCCTTTTTGGCAGCGGCGGTTTTGCCGGGAGCAGCGTTTGTAACCATGGTGATTCCTTCGGTGGTGAATGATGTAAACAGTATAAATCGTTTACGTCTTTTTTGTCCAGCGCCATGCCTGCATCGGCGGGCAATCAATGCATCAATGTCAAATTGTTGACAAATTCATGGCAAAAAAATTACTTGCAGACCGTTTGATTTTGATCAGGATTTGCTCGGTTACAGTTCGTAACAAGCGGCCCGTTGCCGTTAGCATACAGCGGCACAAAATGATGGAGTGTGACTATGTCAAGGCATCTGGATAACCTGGAAAGACTGTTCAACCGACTGCAACTTTGCATTGGCATCGACGACGATCTGACACAACAGGTGGCGCAAGACTTGCACCGGCTCAAGGGTGCCGAATCTTCCACCCGCTTGCCTTATGACAGCTCCATTTCTTATCGCAAATTCATAGCGATGGTCACTCAGGACAAGCGTACCAATGACGCGTCATTGGTCACGCACTGACGACGTCTGCTGCGTTGTGCAGTGGGCGTCAGCGCCGGCTGTACAGGCGTGAGCGTTGCAGCGCCAGCAGCTCCTGCAGCCCGTGCAACACACACAACAAGAGCACGGGGACGCGGTAAACATGAAGTCTGGTCAGCATGGTCTGGCTATCCTGAAAACGTGAATGACATTTGTCAAGATAATCGTGCCGCGTGACACTATTATGTCAGTGCCAAACCACCACAGGGTAAGGCAGTGCGGTCTTGCGTCATCAGGTGCAATGCCTCTATGCTCTGCGCACATGACGCACACATCTTCAATTTGCAGGCCAAATTCTTGAACGCGCGCAAGCTGCCGGAGCTTGATGCGCTGGAGCGCATCGTTGAGCTTGGCGCCGCCTGGCTCGATGTGCACGTTGCCTGCCAGGTAACGATGCCCAAGGGCGGTAGCTATCCGGTTTATGTGATCACTCTGGGCAACTCGTCTCCAGATGTCCCTGCGGTGGGTTATTTTGGCGGCGTGCACGGTCTGGAGCGCATTGGCGCCGAGGTAGTGATGGCCTACCTGCACAGTCTGGTGATGCGTCTGCAGTGGGACAGCACCTTGCATAAACAACTGGAGTCACTGCGCCTGGTATTCATGCCCATCGTCAACCCGGGGGGTCTGGCCCTGGGCACACGGGCCAATCCCAACGGCGTTGATCTGATGCGCAATGCGCCAGTGCAAGCCACTGAATCCGTGCCTTTTTTGGTCGGCGGTCAGCGCTTCAGTGCCGGTCTGCCCTGGTATCGTGGTCTGGAGAATCAGGCCATGGAAGCTGAAAACCAGGCCGTCTGCGCCGTGGTAACGCAGGAACTGCTGGCACGTTCTTTCAGTGTGTCGGTCGATTGCCACTCTGGCTTTGGCGTACGTGACCGTATCTGGTTTCCGTTTGCGCACCAACGCGCACCCATGACCCACCTGGCTGAATTGCGCGCTTTGAAAAACATATTTGTCCAGTCCAACAGCCACCACCGTTACGTAATCGAGCCACAGAGCCTGCAATACCTGGCGCACGGTGATGTGTGGGACTATCTTTATCTGCAAGCCTGCACCATGCCGGAGCGGATTTTCTTGCCCCTCACGCTGGAAATGGGTTCCTGGCTGTGGGTCAAAAAGAACCCGCGTCAGCTGTTTTCGCGGCACGGCATCTTCAACCCGCTGATTGCACACCGCCAGCAGCGGGTATTGCGCCAGCATCAGCTGTTTCTGGATTTTCTGGCCCGTGCAGCCAGTGGACACAAGCTGTGGTTGCCAACCGAGCAAACGCGCGCGGCGTTGCATGCGCAAGCGCTGCAGCACTGGTATTGAGTCGGCATGGCCAGCTGGATATTTTTGCGTGGTTTGAGCCGCGAAAGTGGCCATTGGGGTGACTTTGTCGACATCTTCCAAGCCCATTTTTCATCCGATCAGGTGGTGCTGCTGGACTTGCCCGGCAACGGCGTGCTGCATCATCAAAGCAGCCCTACCCATGTCCCTGCCATGGTGGAAGCGTATCGGACACAGTTGGCACAGCGCGGCATGGCACCACCCTACCATCTGTTGGCACTGTCCTTGGGTGGCATGGTGGCTGTGGCCTGGGCTCAGTCCTATCCGTTCGAGGTCGCGGGCCTGGTCTTGATCAATACCAGCATGCGACCCTTCAGTCCGTTTTATCAACGGTTGCGTCCGGCCAATTACCTGTTACTTCTGCGCTTGCTGCTGCCAGGGTGTAACAACGCTGTGTTTGAGCGCACCGTGTTGAAAATGACCAGCATGGGCGCCAACACCAGCGTCCTCGAAGATTGGCTTGTGCTGCACCAGCGGCATCCGGTGTCAACGCGCAACACGCTGGTGCAATTGCTGGCGGCAGCGCGGTTTGCGGCCGACAGGCGTGCGCCATTGGCCGCTACTTTGGTGTTGGCCAGCAAGCATGATCAACTGGTTTCGGTGCAGTGTTCTCTTGCGCTGGCGGCGGCTTGGCGCAGTCCGGTGCAGGTGCATCCGTGGGCCGGTCACGATTTGCCATTGGATGATGGCGCCTGGGTTACACAGCAAATTGCGCAATGGCGCGTCATCAACTTGTCATGAAATCGCCATAACGCTGTCATACGCGTCGTCGACGATAAGGCATCAACTCAAAGGAAATGCCATGCGAGAACTGCCCAACCCCACTTTTGATCTGTCGCCTATTTCGTTGCCACGGGGGTTACTTCACCGACCCTCGCCAACGTTTCAACCTGCTCAAGACCTTGTTGCGTCGCCGACCAAAGATCGGGCGCTGGTGGTCACGTGGGCCAGGCATCTCGACCAGGTCCGGCAAGTCCAACGCCTGAGGTACCAGGTCTTTGCCGAAGAAATGGGCGCTCGCCTGAGCGCCGCTGTGCCCGGTCATGACATTGATCTGTTCGATAACTTCTGTGAGCACTTGATGGTCTGCGATCAGGTCACCGGCGAGGTGGTTGGCACCTATCGTTTGCTGACACCGGCCCAGGCCAAGCGCGCCGGCAGCACCTACAGCGACCTGGAATTTGACTTGACCCGCCTGCGCAGCCTGCGTGAACGCATGGTGGAATTGGGCCGCAGTTGTGTTCACCCAGACTACCGCCATGGCGGTGTCATCATGGCGCTGTGGGGCGCGCTGGCCGAGTTCATGGTGCGCAACAAACTCGACACCATGATTGGGTGTGCCAGTATCCCGATGCTGCACAACGGCGTGACCAGTGGCGACGCTGCGGCGAGCATCTGGCACCAGGTCAAACAGACACACATGGCTGGGATTGAATTTCATGTGCGGGCGCGTTTGCCCTTGCCAGTAGAACAGTTCGACACCAGCCTGGCAGTGGAGCCGCCGGCCTTGATCAAGGGCTACCTGCGCCTGGGCGCCAAAGTACTCGGCGCTCCCGCCTGGGACCCGGATTTCAATACCGCTGACTTGCCCATGCTGATGCGCATCGACGACTTGCCAGCGCGCTACCGCAAGCATTTTCTGGGGCAATGATGCGTGCCGACTTCAGCCCCTTGGGTGCCTCCACCCCAGGAAATACTGTTCATGGTGCTGAAGCCGTTGTTGAATCACCACAAAACCGCTACCGGGCGCTCTTTATCTCCGACTTGCACCTGGGCACACCGGGCTGTCAGGCCGACGCCTTGCTGGCGTTCATCAAGGCGCACCCGAGCGACTACCTGTACCTGGTCGGCGATATTGTCGATGGCTGGCAGCTGCGTCGGCGCTGGTACTGGCCGGGGCTGCACAACGACGTGGTGCAAAAGCTGTTGCGCCGCGCGCGCAAGGGCTGCCGCGTTGTCTTCATTGCCGGTAACCATGACGAGTTTGCACGCGGGTTTGTCGGGCACCAGTTCGGCGGCATTGCGGTGCAGGAAGATGCGGTCCACACCACCGCCGACGGCAAGTCGATGTGGGTCACGCACGGCGACCAGTTTGACGGCGTGATCCAGTGTGCCAAGTGGCTGGCGTACTTGGGCGACAACTTGTACGAATTCACCTTGCGATTGAACCGACATCTCAACAGTTGGCGCGCGCGCTTAGGGTTGCCTTACTGGTCGCTGTCGGCGTATCTGAAGCACCGCGTCAAAAAAGCCATGATGTACGTCGCCGACTTCGAGAAAGCGGTCGCGCATGAGGCGTGGCGACGCGGCCATGATGGTGTTGTGTGTGGCCACATTCACCGCGCCGAAATCCGCGACATTGACGGCGTCCTGTATTGCAACGATGGCGACTGGGTGGAGAGCTGTTCGGCGCTGATTGAGCACCACGACGGTCGATTGGAGCTGCGGCATTGGACTGCGCTTGGCTCACAGCAAGAAGCCGCTGCGTCATCGTGCTGACACAAATTCTGCGTATCGTTGATTACCTCTATAAAGGGGTCTACGGTATGTTGAAGATAACAGCGCTGGTGTGCTTTATCAAACCGGCACAGTGCCACAAACTCTAGGAGGTCTACGGTATGTTGAAGATAACAGCGCTGGTGTGCTCGTTGTTGTTGGGGATGGTGTCGTGCGCAGCAGCCGGATGTGCGGTGTCGTCGGCGACGTTGAACCACCGCGGTGG
>Ga0210024_1002051_pt1 | contig 17679 bp, 8 predicted proteins | sample CryGeymeta201525_FD_183988 | JGI IMG/M metagenome (GOLD analysis project Ga0210024, IMG submission 183988) | Groundwater microbial communities from Crystal Geyser aquifers in Utah, USA - Crystal Geyser metaG 2015-25 (SPAdes) (version 2) | ecosystem: Environmental > Aquatic > Deep subsurface >... | reverse complement strand
TGGGCGCGTAGTCGCGCGCCTCCTCGATGGGGATGCCGCGCGCAGTGAGCGCCGGGATGATCTCGTCGTCGGAGAAGTAGAACGGAATGCCGCCGCCTCTGGCGTTCATGCGGGCACAGCGTTGCAAAAGTGCCTCGGGGGTGCCCGCGTGCAAGCGGACGGAAACGCAGCGGATGAAGTCCAGCCGCTCCGTCGCCTCCAGGACCAGGTGCGTCAACTCGTTGCACGCGTCGTCGCCAGCGGGAGTCTGTCCGCCCAGGCAGAGCTGCTGAACATCGTATTCCTGGTACAGCTTGCAGCCCAGCTCGATCATCCAGTCCAGGGCTTCCTCGCGCGTCAGTCGCCCCTCAGCAACGTCTGCCTCGTAGTACGGCCAGAGATACTGGTCCATCCGCCCGATTGAGTTGGCGTTGATGCCGTCTTCCGCGCACGTCAGCACGTGGGCGAACCAGAGCATCTGGGTGGCTTCGCGGAAGGTGGTTGCCCCGGACTCCGAAGCGCGCTCGCACAGCTCGGCGGCCTCCAATAGCGCCTGGCGGCGCTCGTCGCTGACGGCAGCGTCGGCAGCCTGTCTGGCGCGCTCCGCATAGCGCTTACCCAAGGCGAGGCCCGCCTCGCAGACGGCCAGTTCGGCCACGTAGAAAGCGCGGCGGCGCGCGCATTCCGGGTCTTCCGGAGAGAGAACGCCGAGGTGGGCCTCGACCTCCCGCCGCAGCCCGCCCCAGCCGAGCCGGATCCCCTTCGCGAAGTCGCGCACCGAGTGGTTCTCGCTCCAGCCGCCGGCCCAATAGACGCCGGCGCCGGAGTGCCGCGCGAACTCGGGGCACTCCTCGCCCACGCCGTGGTACGGCGCGCTCCGCCTCTCGAGGTAGCGCTGCATGAACTGCCGGACGCTTTCCTTCTGTTCGGCAGTCAGGTCGGTCTCCTGGAGTTGCCGCTGAGCGGCGTCGCCCCAGTTGCCGAAGTCGAGCGCCTCGGTCTGGCGGGAGAACAGGTGCTCGCCGAGCAGCAGTTCGTCGTCCCCGACGCTGAGCGGCGCGTCCTCGGCCAGGCACCGCAGCGTGAACGCTCGATGCTGCGCCCACGAGCAGCCGGGGTGCTCGCACCAAGCGCGCCACATTGCCAACGCCCGGGCGCCTGGCGCACCACCGGTGCCATCGCCGCGGTGCATGGCGGCGGCACGAAGGCGGTGCAGGCGAGGCGGCTGTTCGGTTGTGCTGGCGGCGTTGGTCAGACCTTGGGTGGCGACAGCCATCGAGCGACTCCTCAGATCAGCGGTCTCTGCCCACAGTGTAGCTCAGGAACGAGGCAAGCGGAGGGGAACCCTCGCCCTTGAAAGACGCCGGCTCACTTCACGCCAGACTCCGCCAACGAAACTGGGTGGTCCCCGAAGCAGCCAAGAACGCAGTGGGACAGCAGAAGTCGACGCCGACCATGTTGTCATTTGCGGGGGGAGCGACCGCGGCACGCTCTTCGCGGTTTACCGGTTCCTGGAGGAGCTGGGTTGCCGGTGGCTGGCGCCGGATCAGGAGTTCGTTCCCACGCGTGCCACCCTCAACGCGCCGGCGAGGGACCTGAAGACGGCGCCCGTCTTCAACATGCGCACCTTCGTGGCGCGCGATGAGGCGAAACGTGCCTGGGGTGTGAAGCTGGGCATCAACGGGTTCTACACGGCCGACGACCCGCAGTTGCACGGGAACGGGTACTACCTGCCGGCAGCCGTGCCGAGCTGCCACGCCTACCACGAACTCATCCCCGCGGAGAAGTACTTCGACAAGCACCCCGAGTGGTTCCCGCTGACCCAAGGCGAACGGCGCCCCGGCCGGTTGCAGGGCGCGCAGCTCTGCGTGACTGCCGAGGGGTTGGCCGACGAGTTTGCGCGACGGGTCATCGAACTCTTTGACGCCGACCCGAACCTGAACGTCCTGTCGATCTCGCCCAACGACGGTCGGGGCTGGTGCGAGTGCGAGCAGTGCAAGGCGTTGGATGAGCGGCTCTGCGGCTCGCGCACAACCAAACAGGGGTTGGCAGGCGAACAGCCGTTCATGGGCGATCGCGTCTTCTGGTTCGCCAACCAAGTCGCCGAACGCGTCGCCAAAGTGCATCCCGACAAGCTGCTGCTGGTGCTGGCCTACATCAACTACGCCGAGCCGCCGGACACCGTCGTGCCCGCGAAGAACGTCGTCCCGTGGCTGTGTCACTATGCGCCGGCCGACTACTCGCGGCCGATCAGTGATCCGACCTCGGCAGCCAACGCGCAGTTCAACGCCTTGCTCACCCGCTGGGCCCAGCAGGCGCCACACCTGCTGTTCTACTCCTACGTCAGCAAGAGCATGTGGTGGCGGCTGCCCCGACCAGTGGTGCACAACTTCGCGGCCGACGTGAAGTACCTGCACAGCCTGGGCCTCCGGCGCTACTACTGCCAGAGCACGCTGACCGACTGGCCCGAGGCTGGCCCGCTCTACTACGTGCTGTGCAAGCTGTTGTGGGACCCCTCGCAGGACCCGAACGCCCTCGCCGCCGACTGGGTCACGCACATGTTCGGCCCGGCGGCGAAGGAAATGGCTTCGTTCTACGCGGCAGTCGAGAACTCGGTCAAAGCCTCCGGACAGTCGTACTCCGACGACCCGCCGCGAGATGTGCCAGGCCTCTACGACCAAGCGGACCTCGACCGCGCGCAGAGGCACCTGGACGACGCGCTGACGGCCGCCGCCGGCGACGAGGGTGCGCTGACACGGCTGAAGCCGGTTGCAGAGACCTTCCGCTACGGCCGCCACATGATCGCGGCGTTGGAGGCGGCGCATCAGTACCAGCAGGCACCCACGATTGAGTTGGCCAAGACGATCGAGGAGCAGACCGCGAACGCCTGGGCGAGCTACCCCTACCGGTACGCAAAGCGCTACTTCGACGGAATCAGGATGCACACGCAGCTCGGCGTTATCTCCTCCGGCTTCGGCGAGGGCGAGCAGAAGGGCGGCCGGCTCTGCTGGAACTCCGACGAGACCGGCCCCGGTGACAACGCCGCCGGCTGGGCGACCTTCTTCCTCAACGTGGCTGACACGAAGCGCCCGGTGCGTTTGGAAATGGACGTGTGGGGCACGTCGCAACTGGACCAAGTGGTGATCAACACTGGCGGCCAGCGCAAGGGCTACGCCGAGGGCGGCGTCTGGAACCCCGTCAAGCCGAAGCACTCGCTCTCCGGCAAGGAGCAATGGGACACGCTGGTCTTCACGATCCCGGCCGACCTGTTGGCCGCCGACAAGCCTGTGCAGACCATCGGGTTTGGCGGCGCCGATTCGCAGGTGTGGGTGGGGGGGGTGCGGTTTGGGCAGGGGGAGCAGTGAGTGCTCCCAGGCGTCGCGCGCCGTCCGACGCAGCGTGACTTCACCGGTCCGCAAGTGCCGCGAGAGCCACACCAGGGCTGTCCGGCAGTTGCCGCACCGTGACGGACAGTCCTGCCGATCCAGCAGAAGGCGCTCCACGGGTCCTCCCTCTGAACGCTGACCCTTGCCCACGCGCGACAGCCCTGAACGAGGAGACCCCGTGACGGCAACGCCCCCTCCATGTCCGTTTTGCTTGGCATTATGTCCGCTATACTTGTCATTCTGCAAAGTTCGCGATACGATCTTCACCAACGCGATGGAGGTCGTCGATGGCAACCCAGACACTTGGCAACCGCTTGAGAGTTGCCCGGGCCGAGCGCGAGCTTTCCCAGGAGCAGCTTGCCGGTCTTGTCGGCGTGACGCGCCAGACCATCAGTGCCATCGAGACGGAGCTATACTGCCCGTCGGCCCTCCTGGCCTTCCTCCTTGCCCAGCAACTCAGCAAGCGAGTCGACGAACTGTTTTTCCTGAAAGGAGAGCCGACATGAGTACGACCCCTCCGGTGGAACGCGACGAGCGAACGGTGGCTGTCGAGAATGCCAGCTATACTCGCGAAGGTTAGGAATACACCGAAGCTATTGCACAAGTTCGACGCCTCTGCGTGCACAGCAGTGTGTTGGGTGCTCACCACACGCCCCCGGGTGAAGTTCTGCGAACTTCCACTTCGGTGTATTCCTAACCTTCGCGAGTATACCTGCCAGTACGGGTTGTTGCCGCCGCAGCGCATGACTTGGGTGTCGTACAGCCGGATCTCTTTGCCGTCTGCAAGGCGCTGCGTCATGTTGGAGCCGGCGTCCATGTTCTCATTGCGGACCCACGCGGTGTACAGGTACGTCTGCCCGCCGCGGAGTGGGATGGTCCGGTTGCAGTGCTCCCAGTCCGGCGAGTTCTCGAACCGGAACACGTGCTTGCCAAGCCCGTCGCCCAAGCCTTCGGAGCTGGCCCACTTCCTGGTTGTGCCGTTGACCGCCCAGCCCTCGGGGCCGGTGCTTGCTGCGTCGGGCGTCTCGAAGTCGCCGTTGGGAAGGAGGTTCCCCAGCATGTCGGGTGAGATCACGGACACCACCGCAACCTTCTCGACCAAAGGCAGCGCACGAGCGGCCGAGTTCTGGAGGGCGAATGTCAGCCGGAGCGGGTAGTCTTTCGGCTCGACGGACTTGGGTACCGGCAGGCTGAGTTCGCGGACCTCTTCCTTGCCCTTGTCGAGGGAGAACGTGAGCGGCTTCGCCGTCGGCCACCCCAGTGGCAGCGCAAGGGTCACGCTGCCGGACAGCGTCCGGTCGTAGAGATTGCGCAGGCGAACGGACAGCTTCCCGGCCACGCCCTGCAACACGCTCACCCGCGGTGTGAGTCGACGCGACTGCGTCACGTTGGCCGAAGTGCCTGAGCCGACTCGGGCGACCTGGATCTCGGGCACGACTTGGGCTTTCATCGCGTCGAGGTCCCTCCCCTCGACAAACACCGGCAACGTGCTCAGCCGGAGCTGCGCTGCGCCGCCTGGTGCGGGAAGCGGTGTCTCGTTGCCCTGGTAGTCGGTGACGGTCAGTTTGTCTGCGCCGACGTTCAGGCTGACGGGTTCCCCTTCCTGCTCGTACGTAGCGGCAACCAGCACCGGCTTGCCGCTTCGCTCGAACAGGTGGAACAGCCCACCCTCGCCCAACAGGAACACACCCAGCGGCGTCGCTCCCTGCAGCTTGCTGGTGAGCACAGCCAACGTCGCGGCGACCGGCCGCGGACTGAGGTCGTCCAGCAGGTAGTCCCACGAGCCTGCTGCGTCGCCGGGCCCGCCGAAGTAGGTGAGCTTCTCGCAGCCCGCTGCCAGCTCGTCGGTCCACTGGCGCAACACCCACTCGCACTGGGTCGTGTTCTGCAGTTCTTCCAGCGGCGGCATGCCCCAGGCGTTGACACCCTTGGCCGACTCGTCTTCCCAGACGGCGACGTGCTTGTTGCCGACGGCGTCGAGGTCCTGCCGCGCTTCGTTGATGCCATCGCCGTTCTGGTAGTGGACCGGCAGCGCGTCCACGTACTTCCCGATACCGGCCGTCAGTACTTGGTTGCGGAAGGCGCGAGGGTACAACCCGCCGGCCAGGATGGTGACGATCTTTGAGTCAGCCGCCTTCGCCGTCTCCGTCCCGATCTTGCACATGTTGACGTAGGTACCCACGGGGTCTGCACAGCCGCCGGGGGTGATCTCGTTGAGCCACTCCCAGCCGTAGAGCTTGCCTTTCAGCCGCGTGGTCGCCGTCTTCACGAAGTCGCGCCAGGCGTCTTCCACGAAGTCAAACGCTCGGTAGCTGGTTGCTTCCGGTTTGCCGGGAAACGCGAACGGCGGCGGATCGACGAGGCAGACCCACTCCGTCACGCCGTACTTGGCCGCGGTATCCAGTTCCGTGGCCAGGTCGTCCAGCTTGTACACACCCGGACCCGGATTGAGCCGGTACCAGTTGGTGAAGCGGCGACAGGTGCTCAGCCCCAGCCGCTGCGCAATCGCCCACACCTCGGCGGGCGGCGCCTCCCAGTGGTTGGTCATGCCGAAGCGCGTGGGCTGCCCCTTGGTGATCGCCTTCAGGTCAGGGATTCGTGCCACGGTCGTCAATCGTTTCTCCCAACCGGGCACTTCCACTTCCAGCAGAAAGACGCCTCGGCGCTTCAGCTTGGGCTCGATCCACACCTGCTGGCCGGCGTGCTGGACGGCGAACTCCTTCTCGCCTTTGTCCACCAGAGCGCCCGTCGTGTCGTGGATGGTGTAGCGGAGCGTCTTTGTCTGACCGGTCTGACCTGTCGGACTCGTCTGACCCGTCTGATCGCTGCTGGCGCCCGCCCCCACGTTCTTCAGCCGAATGCCCACCCGCACCGGCTGGTCGTAGGCGAACAGGTTCCCCGGCACGCCCGTCTCGATTTCGAAGAACCCGCGCTTGCGCATGAAGCTCGTGTTCGCGCGATGCTCCCACGGCCACTGCTGCCCGGCTGCGTCGCGGAAGGTGGCGATGAGCAGAATGCGGTTGCTCCTGCGCACCAACTCCAGGTCTTGCGGCACCGTCCACTTGAACACCTGCCGCCCCCGCCCCGGCTCCGTCAGGTCGACGCGCCCGCCCAATCCCGGATAGCCGATGTGCCCGCGCTCCTTTGTGTACTTGCCGTCGGGGGTGTCAATCCACGGTCCCGTGCCCCAGATGCTGAGCGTCGTCTTCTGGTAGTGGTCGGCGGGATCGAGGTAGTACTCCACCGGCACTTCCCACGTGTCGCCCGACACCAGCGGCTTCCCGTCGTTGGAGGCGTCGACCCAGAGCCAGCTCTTCTTGTAGGTGAGATCGACCAGCGGCGACCGGCCGGCAATCTCAATGGGCGCGCTGCTCGCTTGGGCAATTGCCTTCTGCCAGTCGTCGGTCTCGTTCCGCGTCGCGATGACCAGCGCGTACGCGGACTTGAGGTTGGGCACATCGAGCACCTGCAGCGCCCAACTCGCCTCGCCGCCCGCCTCCACCGGCTTCGGCGGCCCGCCCCACTTGATCATCTCGTGGTCCTGGGTCTTGAGGTCGCAGGTCAGGAACACCTTGCCCTCGCGCCCGGTGCGCTTGACGCGCACCTGCACCGTGTCGCCGACTAACGCGGCCTTGGGGGTGGAAATCTCGCACCAGTCGGACTGCTTGGTCTGGGAGGCGGGCGGTTGGGCGAGGCAGGAGGCGAGGGACAACGCCGTTGTGATGAGGACCCATGTCCGGCGGGGGCGAGAGGTGACGTTCATGTGAGGCTCCACAGGCGAAGGCGCGGGGTAGAGGGCGCTGTCGGTACTTCGCCTCACGGCCGCGTTTTCCTGCCCCGGGGCTGGGCATGGTAGCGGCCCGCAGTCGGCCAGCGCTGAGCGTGGTGCGTTTGTCCGCAGCGGCACTTGGGATACACTTCCCCAGACCACTCAGCGTTAGGAGCTGCCCCATGCTTTCCCTTCAGTTGCTCTCAGCAGCAGTCGTGCTGCACGCCGCGCTCATCCCCGCGCACGCCGCAGTCGAAGTCGATTGCGCCTACTTCCACGTCGACGTCGGCGGCAAGTATTCGTGGACGGAAGGCGCCCCCGGGCTGGCCGACTTCGCCCAGACGGACCGGCGCGCGGGGACGCTCAAGGTCTACGTCCACAACGACGGCGCCGCTCCGGCGCGCGTCGACGCGACGGCACTCAATGGCGTCGCGCTGGAGCACCTGCGGACCAACGAGAAGCACGAAGTGATCTGGTGGCGGACGTGGCCCGACCCGGTGCCGGCGAAGGGCTTCGCCGAGATCAGCGTGCGGCTGCGGTATCCGCTGAAGGCGGACGCTGCTTTGACGCTGGAGGCAGACGGGAAGCCGCTGAAGGCCATCGTGCCTGCGAAGCCGCCCTCGTTCCGCATTGAGACGGTGGCGTGGCAGAACGCAGGCAAGGAAGTCTTCCTTGTCGCCGAGCAGCTTGGCCCCGAAGCGACGCGCGTGACGAAGGTGCTCCTCGACGGCGTCGACGTCACCAAGCGGGCCCGGATTCTCGCGTCCGGGTTCTTCTGTGGCGCCTGCCCGGTGACGCTGACGCCGCCCGTCGCGCTGCGGCCCGGTTCGTTTCACACCTACAAGCTCGTGGCTGCCAACGGCGAGGCGGTGGCGTGCACGCTGCGCACGCTGGACGAGTTCCTGCGGCTGGGCATGTACGGGGCGGGCGACCTGGAGCGGAACCTGAAGCTCGGGATCAACTGCGCTGCGCACTTCCGGCCGTTGGACCGGGAGCCGCTGGACCGCTACGCCGCCTTCGGCCAACGCAGCGCCTTCCACGTCAACGCCGACCCACCCGCGCCCGAGGTGCGCGGCCATCCTGCGGTCCACACCTACGTGCTCCACGACGAGCCGGACTGTTGGGACTACAGCGCCGACGAGTGGCCCGCCGCCATGCGCATAGGGTTCCACGGACCCGATATCGTTCGGCACACGCAGCAGTGCGCCGAGGCGGACCCGGCCAAGCCGGTGCAGGTGACGCTGGATCTTACCTACAAGCCGGCGAACTACTACGTCTACGCGCAACTCCCCGACATCGTGGCGCCCGACTGCTACCCGCTCACCATTGGCATGCCGCTGGCTTGGGTGCGAGAAGTAACCGAGACGTGCCGCAAAGCTGCCGGGCCGCGCCGCGTGGAGGCCATCCCCCAGGTGGACTTCGAAGACCGGCATAAGGTCGAGATGAAGTTCCGCCGACCGCCGTTCGCCCGGGAGGTGATCATCCAGTACCTCTACGCGCTGGGCGCGGGCGCTCGTGGGTTCTCCGGTTGGGAGTGGTTCGACGAGAAGTCCGACTTCGCCGACTTCTACGGTGCCCCGAACTACGCTGATGTGCTCGACGCGGTCGGGCAGGTGTATCGCCGGTTCGCCCTCGTTTCGCCGTTGATCCTGCAGGCGCACCCGACCGCGCTCGCGACGTGCACCGACGAGCAGGTGTGGGTGAAGACACTGATCTGCGGTGGCGACGCGCTGCTGCTTGTGGTGGTCAATGACGACTACGAACCCCTGCCAAGCGATTTCGCTCACCACCCGAAGCGCGAGGTGGAGATCCGGCTGCCGGCGATTCCCTGGCTGAAGGCGGGCTACGCCGGCAAGGTGGACGACGGCGCATTCACCCCCTTGACCGTAGCTCCCGGCAACGGAACTACGGGGCTGACGTTGCCCGAACTGGACACGGGGGCGGTAATCCTCGTGGCGGCCGACGCGCGCGTTACGCGTGCGCTGCTGCAGCGCTACCACCAACACCAGGCCGAGGTCGGTCTGACACTCCTCCGGGGCAGTCGCCGAGCCGCCGACGAGCGCGCCCAAACCGACGACCTGACGCGCCTCATTGTGGGGAGGTACGCACCATACGTCATCGACGTATCCAAACCACTGGCCGCCTACGGCGTGGAGCAGACCGGCTTCTGGAACCCCACGCAGAGCAAGTACCCCGGGCTGGAATGGTGGACCCAGGAGGCGCCCCGCGGCGGCGAGTGGACGGTGACCATCCCCGAAGCCCAGGCCGGCAAGCGGCACACCGTCTACTTCCAGCGCGAGCGTTGGTCCGGCGGCGGCTACCTGCGCGTGGAAGTGAGAGGACCCGACGGAACGCTGCTGTTCGAGAAGGACCGGCCAACGTGGGACGGACCAATCCCGAACTTCGCCGTCGGCTTCCCCCGGGCGGGCGAGTACGCCATCCGCCTGCTGGACGCCGGGGAAGGCAAACCGGCCGGCCGCCTGTCCCGGGCAATCTTCGTGGTGCCGGAGACGGCGGAAGGGCTCGCCGGGAGTCCGTGGTAGCATTGCCCCGACCCGGTGAACGTCCTCACCGCCGGTAGGTGCGGCCGAGGTACGCGCAGTACCCCACCACTTCCCTCGCCGTCGAGTAGATATCCCGCCACTCGAAGAAGTCTGCATGCGCGTGGTACCCGGGTGACACGCCAAACCGCCTCACTGCCAGTGCCGCCCGCGCCAAGTGGAAGTACTGCGACACCACCACGGCGCTGCGCCAGTGGTGCTTGTCCATCAGCCGGGCGGCGTTCCTTGCCGAGAGGTATGTGTTGCTTCCGGCGCTGTCGACGAAGACGGCTTCCCTCGGAACCCCTTTGCCCACGAGGTACTGCTTCATCACCCTCGCCTCGTCGAACCCCTCCCGGCCAGTGCCGCCGCTGACGATCAGGCGGAGGCACAGCCCGCGCTGGCGCAGTTCGAGCGCCTTGTCCAGGCGAGCGCGCAGCCGGGCCGAAGGGCGACCGTTGGCCTCGACTTTGCTGCCCAAGACGAGAGCAACGTCTGCCGGGCGGATTTCGTCGCGCAGCCCGCTCCAGGCGATCGCTGCTGCTGAGACGACGAACACCGCCGCAATCAACGCTGGAAGCAGGATCAGGGCTCTGCGAAAGCCGCTCAACTCCCCCCCTCTGGCGAGGCGTAACGGACCAACTGGTTTGCTGGCGGAAGCGCCATGGCGGAGTTATGGTAGCCCGGCCGCCGTCAGTTGGCGACTGTGGCGACGCGAAGGTGGTGTGCTGCCATTGTCAGAACGCTCGCCATTCGCTATCGTGTTAGAGCGTACCCGGGAGCCCGCGCCAGTGCCGCTCTCGGGGGCAAGAGAGGAGTTGGCGCCATGCTCGTCACCTACGACCCGTACTCCGGCACCCTGGGCAGATTCCCGCGTGCCGACATCATCCGGAGGGTCGCCGAAGCCGGATACGAGGGTCTCAACCTGCCTGTCCGCGAGCCGTTCATGAATGCGGAGAAGGAAGCCGACGTCGACGAGGCTGTCGAGTTGCTGGGCGATTGCGGCTTGCGGGTCAACACGCTCACCTTCGGTAAGAACGAGTGCACCACGCCCGGCAAGCAACAGGAGATGCAGGAGTGGCTGGACGTAGTGCTGTTCGTGGCCGACAAGCTGGGCGCCAGCGTCGTGAGCATCTGGCCGAACTTGCCGGCCGGGGTGTCGGTCGAGGCGGCGCGCGAAACGCTCCGGGAAAACCTGGAGCGCATGATCCCGATCGCCGATGCCGAGAACTGCGTGATTGGGCTGGAGTTCGAGAAGGGGTGCGCGCTCGACAACTACCGCGAGGGCATCGCCTTCATCGACGAAGTCGACCCGCGCCTCCAGCTCACCGCGGACACCTACCACCTGAATAACGACAACGCCGACTTGTATATTGCCGCAGTGGCGTTGGAGGGGTTGCTGTCAGACGTGCACATCTCGGGGAGTCACCGCGGCGAGCCGGGATCGGCGGGGGACACGATCGACTACGAGGCATTCATGAAGGGCTTACGGGAGAGTGGGTACGCCGGGGACCTCGTCCTCCAATACCACCTCGAAGACCCCGAGAGCATGAGCCGCGCGTGCCAGTTCACCAAGGGACTTCGGGCGAAGGTGCTGTGGCGGTGAAACCGGGATCAGTGAACCACGCCCTGACGAAAGTGCTGATGACCGGCGCCGCCGGGTACTTGGGTTCTCGCCTCCGGCCGCTGCTGCGTGAGCGGTTCGACTTCCGGGCAGTCGACGTGCGCCCGACCGAAGACGAACCGGACAGCCATGTCGCCGACCTCACGAGGCTGGACGAAGTCCTCCCGCTGATGGACGGAGTCAACGTCGTCATGCACCTGGCCATCGCCTCGCAGCGGGAGTTCCGGGAGCGGCCGGACGAGTTCGCCGAAGCCCAACTCGATGTGAACGTGAAAGGCACGTACCACGTCCTGGAAGCCGCGCGGCGCGCCGAAGTCCAGCGCGTCGTGATCGCCAGCAGCATCATGACGATCTGGGGCTACCCACTCAACCGATACGTGGCCCAGAATGACCCCGCCTGCCCGAACCTGCTGTACGGAGCCACCAAGTACTGCGGCGAGGTGCTGGGCGAGCTCTACGCCCGCGAGCACGGGCTGTCCGTTCTCTGCTGGCGCATCGGGCAACCGGCCGATCACACCAACCAAGAGGCGAAGCGCCGCCAGCACAGCCCGCGAGACGGCAACGCCCTGGTGACCTTCGTGGACATCGCCAACGGGTTCGCCGTGGCCGCAGAAGCAGAGAGTGTCCCGTTCGGCGTCTATCCGCTGCTGTCCGATAACCCCGAGTGTTACTGCGACACCAGCGCGGCCAGGTTCGCACTCGGCTATGAACCAGTGCACCGATTCACCGACGACGGGGTGGAGACGTTGCGCGAGTGGCCGTGAAGCGTGGGCTGCCGGCCTCGCTTCGGGGCACGCCCTGCCCGCCGATGGCGCCCTGTCCCTCGGCGATGTGATCGAACGCGTCGGGTCTCACAGTAGCTCTCACGCCTATCTGCTCCGCCTCCGTGGCCGTCGAGGGGCGAGGCGCCGACTTGACCCTACGGGGCCGCGGCGAGGCCGCGGAGGTAGGCAACGGCGATCGAGGCGCCTTCCGCGTCCGTCGGGTCGAGGCGGAGTTGGTGGATTGTGCCCGCCCACTGAGCGTTCTCCGCAACCGGCAGGCGGTAGACGTGGAACGCGCCATCGGCGATGAGTGGGAACGCGCGCGACGCCTGCTCGGAGAACGTCGGCGGTCCCTCCGTCAGCCAGAAGAGCTGGCCTGCCGTGCCGCGGTCGACTGCCATCCGGAGCTCCACCGCTGCATATCGGCCCGTCGGGATATCCATCAAGGCCGGTCCGAGCAGAGCGGGGTCGGCGCCCGTCGAGCGCAGCTTCAGGCAGCCGGCATCGGCGGGCAGGATGGTTAGTTGAGGGGTGCGGAACCACCCAGCGCGGTCGGCCGGCCGGTCGAACTGCCAGTCGAGGCTCGTCACCGGCTTGACGCCGTGCTCCTCGCGGTCGCGGCGGATGTAGTCGGCGTCGAGCTGCTGGAAGGTGACGGGGGTGTCGTACGACGCCACTTGCGCTGGTGTGGGCACGGTATCCTGATGGAGACCGCGGGCGGAGGTGAACACGTCGCGCACGGCGTCGAGGAAGGAGAAGCTGCGCTCCTTGGACGGCTCCAGGAAGCCGCCCTCGCCCCACTCGTTCCACGCCTCGATGATCAGCATGTTGAGCTTCGGGTCGACGTAGCGCTTGCCGATCTCGCACAGCGCCCGGAAGCGCGCGGCGGTGTTGTTCCGCGTGCGGTGGCAGCGGTCACGGGCGCGGGCGTAGTCGTCCCAGCCGGTCCAGACAGGCGGCATGTACGCGAGCCCGCCCGCTTGCGCGTTCTCCAGCGCCTTTGCCGACAGTCGCTCGTGTTCAGGCACCAGGTCTTCGTACTCGCAGTCGCCGTTGGGGTATCGAGAAGCGTCCGCCCAGCCCAGCGCGTAGGCGGTGATAGCGTCGTACCCAGCACGCTTGTAGAGCCGGCTGCGATCCGCAAGTCCGATGCACATCAGGTAGAGGTCGGGGGGTCCGTGTTTGCGCGCGACCTCCCGCATGGCGTCCAGCGCTCTGCGAGACCCGTCGGGGCCGCCGTGCCACTCGATGATCGGGTCGGGTCGGATGATCATCACCACTGGGCGACCGTCCACGCGGAGGTACTCGGGAGGCGTGAAGTAGTGCTCGCAGAGGTACGTCATGAACCCGCAGAGGCTCTCCGTCGAGAAGTTCAGCGGCCGGTCCCAGGTGCACTGGCCCTCGTTGCACCAGTTTATGCAGAACTTCATCTGTGACCGGTGGCGCGCCTTGAGGAAGCCCTTCTCCAGAGCGTCCTGAATGTACTTGCTCCCGTCATTGTAGTACCAGTCAAAGGCGAAGAAATCGATGCCGTGCTCGGCCGCCCACTTGATGTGCCAGTCCGCCACCTCCGGCAGTGCCTCGTCGTAGTAGCCGAGCAGTGGGTTGAGGTAGTCAACGTGCCGCACGCCCCAGTCGCTGCGGTCCCAGTCCAGCGTCACCGGGAAGTAGTACGTCCCGACGAGTACCTTGCCGGCCGCCGGCCGGGGAGTCGGTACGCCCTGTCCGTCTCCCAGTGCACCGTCTCCAATGGTGACGAACGGTCGGGTCGAGGCGACTACCGGTTTGGCGCCGGCAGCGACTACCCGCACCGTCAGTGGCGCCTCGGCAGCGCGCAATTCGCCGCGTACGACCCACTCGGCGCTCTGATGCTCGCCGGGGAGAAGATCCGCCAGAGGCTTCACCGCGTCGTCGACACGCAACCCAGCCGAGCAGCGAAGACTGGCCTGGGCCTCCCTGGCGGGTTGGTCCCCCTCATTCTGAATGCGCGCCTCGACGGCGAAGGTCGCGTCCGCGCTCCGTTGTGCGCAGAACACGTACACCTTGAGCTTCGGCCCAAGCGGCGGCAGCGACTCCAGCACGAAGTCATCCATCAGGCATGCCGACCCGCCTGCCACGGCGATGAGCAACCGCGCCTTCGCCGCGCCTGGAGGCGCCACGAACTCGCCGCCGTGCTCCGCATACACGAGCGGGTAGTTGTGCCCGGTCCAGTCGTTGGCGTAGCTGAGATGCGCGTTGGCGGCGTCGAGCCAGTCGATCACCGCTTTGTACGCACCATACCCGACCGTCTGCTTGACCCACACGCGAAGCCGGTATCGGGTGCCCGCCTCGATCGGCACAACTGCCGACTCAGCGCCTACCTCGTGGCTGAGACTCGTGGCATCCATTCGCAAAGCGGCGCGGCCGCGGTAGGGCGCCTGCGCGTCCAGACCAACGCGCTCGGTCTCACCGGCAATTTGCCAGTTGGTGAGGCCGTTCTCGAAGTCGCCGTTCGGGAGGAGGTTGTCGGCGGCGGTTGCGCCGGCGAAGGCGAGGGTGAGAAGACCGAGGATTGCGCTGATTGGGCGATCGGCCATGGTGCTTCGCTCCGAGTCGGGCGCGACTGCGGTAGGGATCAAACCAGCCGGGGCAGGTGCGCCAACCAGGGATCGTCGGTCTGCTTCATCCACTCAACGAGTCTGTCCAGCAACTCGCGGCGGACCTTTGCGTGAGCCGGGTCGTCGGCCAGGTTGCGTTCCTCGCCCGGATCCTCCGTCAGGTTGTATAGCGCCAGGGGGCGGCTTTCCTTGAAGGGCTGCTCCGAGGGGCGTCCCTGGTAGTACAGCCAGAGCTTCCACTCGTGGGTCGAGATCATCCGTCGCACGGCGGCGGCAGTAGGGTGAGTCGCCTCGCAAAAGCCGGGGCGGTTGAGGTCTTCCGTGCCCTCCACGAAGGGCCGTAGGCTGAGGCCCTGGCACTGGGCGGGGACGGGCAGCCCGGCGTAGTCGAGGAGCGTCGGCATGAGATCCACGTTGTTGACCATCGTCTGCACGCGACGACCTGCCGCGATTCCCTTGGGCCAGTGCAGGAAGAGAGGCGCCCGGACGATCTCGTCATAGAAGGCCCAGATCGCTTTGCCGCCGGCCGTCCGGTGGGCGCCGCACAGGTCGCCATGGTCCGCGGTGAAAACAAGGAGCGTATCGTCCAGGATTCCTCGGTCCTCCAGACCGCTGAGGAGGCGGCCGAGTTGGTCGTCGATCTTCATGATCCGGCCGAAGTAGCAGCGCAGGTACTCCCGCACGCCCTCCTCGCCCAGGTAGTCGTATATACTCGCGAAGGTTAGGAATACACCGAAGTGGAAGTTCGCAGAACTTCACCCGGGGGCGTGTGGTGAGCACCCAACACACTGCTGTGCACGCAGAGGCGTCGAACTTGCGCAATAGCTTCGGTGTATTCCTAACCTTCGCGAGTATACCTGGTTCAGTACTTCTACGGTGCCGCCTCCCGGCTGGGCGCGCCGCCCATGCCGTTGCAGGGCGTGTGGACAGCCGACTCGGGCGGGCTGCCGCCGTGGAAGGGTGACTACCACAACGACCTCAACACGCAGATGACGTACCTCGCGTACCAAGCGGCCGGCCGGTTCGACGAAGGGCGCTGTTTCCTGGAGTTCTTGTGGGACCGGTTGCCGCGGTTCCGTCGGTTCGCGAAGGAGTTCTACGGCACGGCGGGCGCTGCCGTGCCGGGCGTGATGAGCGCCGCCGGTGAGCCATTGGGCGGCTGGGGGCACTACAGCCTGTCGCCGACAATGAGCGCCTGGCTGGGCCACCTGTTCTACCTGCACTGGCGCTACACAGCCGACGACAGGTTCCTACGCGAGCGAGCCTGGCCGTGGTGCCGGGAGATCGGCGAATGCATGAAGGCGCTACTGAAGCGCGATGCTGACGGTCGGCTCAAGCTGCCGCTCTCGACCTCGCCGGAGATTCACAACAACAGCCAAGCCGCCTGGCTCACGCCAATGAGCAACTACGACCTGGCGTGCCTGAAGATGCTGTTCCTGGGGCTGGAGGAGATGGGGGGCGCCGTTGGCGACACCACCGCGGCGGCAAGCTGGGCTGAGACGGCAGCGGAATTGGGCGACTTCCACACGCGGCCCGACGGGGTCCTCAAGCTCAGCCCCGACGAGGACCTGGCCGAGAGTCACCGGCATCTGTCCAACCTCATCGGCATCCATCCGTTCAACCTGATCACGGTCGACGGTAGCCCGCGCGACCGGCAGATCATCGACGCCTCGACGAAGCGGTGGGACGAACTGGGCACCAAGGCGTGGTGCGGCTACAGCTTCTCGTGGATGAGTTGTCTGCGAGCGCGCGCCGGTCAAGCCGAAGCGGCGCTGCGGTATCTCGATATCTACGTGAAGGCGTTCATCCTGCGCAACGGCTTCCATGCCAACGGCGACCAACTCAGCGCCGGCTTCTCGGCAATGACCTATCGGCCGTTCACGCTGGAAGGGAACTTCCTTGCCAGCCAAGCCGTGCACGAGATGCTGCTCCAGAGCTGGAGCGCCCACCCAGGCACAGGTGACCCCGGCGTCCTCCGCCTGTTTCCGGCGACGCCCTGGCGCTGGCACGAAGCCTCGTTCGACAACCTCCGCGCCGAGGGCGGCCACCGCGTGTCGGCAAGGCGCCAGAACAACGGGACGACCTGGTTCCGCGTCGTCGCGGGGAGCACCGGCATCGTCCGCGTCCGCGACGACTTTGGCGGAAGGCGACCGAACTGGAATCGCCGGGGCGTGAAGGAGGTCGGCGGCAACCACGAAGTGCGCCTGGGCACAGGGGAGACGCTCGAAGCGTCGCTGCCCAAGCCCGCCCGCGTGCCGGACCCACCGGCCGACGCGGCTCACCCTCTGGTGATCGTCCGCAAGGTCATCAAACCCAACACGCTGCCTTTGCGCGTGGGCGCTGACAGCAACGGAGAGAACCGGTTCATCGGGGACATTGCGCGAGCGTCGGTCTTCGCGCGCGCCCTCAGTGCAGCGGAGACCGCCGAGTTGGCGGCCCCGCAGTCAGGTCAGCCGGCCGACTTGCCCGACTGTCTGGTGGCCCTGGACTTCGAGTCTCTGGCCGACGGGCAGCTCGTGAACGACGGCTCAGCCAAGCTGCCGGCGCGACTGGTCGGTCTGGGCGTTCTGGTGGACACTGGCGAATTGCTTCCCGGGAAAGCGCTTCACCTCGATGGCAACGGCTATGTCGAGATCCCCCACGATTTCCTCCTCGACTGCCCGGAGGGCGTAAGCCTCGAAGCCTGGATCCGCCCCACCGAGCTTGGCACCGGCCGCCTCCTCGACAAGTCTCCCGCTGGCGCGGCGACCGCGTACCTCCTGGACATGTACCCCGGCAACGCCCTGCGCTTCATCTTCCGCGACCCGCATGTCGTCTACGACGCCAAGCTGCCGGTCGGCAAGTGGAGCCATGTGGCGGCAACGGTGGACGGGAAGACGGGGGAGTGTGCGCCATATACCCGCGAAGGTTGGGAACACACCGAAGTCCCGGTGCGACTTCGGCTCCGTCTGGGAGAATACCCTCTGTCCTACGTCTGCTGCACGCCTGCCGGGGAAGTTCCGCGAACTTCCACTTCGGTG
>Ga0210024_1002049_pt1 | contig 17714 bp, 10 predicted proteins | sample CryGeymeta201525_FD_183988 | JGI IMG/M metagenome (GOLD analysis project Ga0210024, IMG submission 183988) | Groundwater microbial communities from Crystal Geyser aquifers in Utah, USA - Crystal Geyser metaG 2015-25 (SPAdes) (version 2) | ecosystem: Environmental > Aquatic > Deep subsurface >... | reverse complement strand
GAGGTGCTCGTCAATGGTCGGGTTGTCGCAGCCGAGAGCTCGAAAGGTAAACCCGATTGGGTGAACGCCGGCAGTCTCTCGAATCAGTCAAGCCGCTTTCCACTGCTCAATAAGATGGAGACCCCATTCGCGATGCTGTGGTGGGATCGATATGCTGAGATCGAAGAAAAACGCTGAGATCCTTCCAATATCCCCGAGCTAGCCCTCAATCTTTTAATTACTCATCATGGCAGACTACCAGTCCACCGTCGCCCTCAACATTGGAACGCAGCGGATCAGTATGGCCGTCTTCGAACCATCGAAGTCCGGCGGTCTCGTTCTCAAGGCTTACGATGCCGAAACCGTCTTGGCGGATCCGGCAACTGAAAGCTCCCGCGCCGGCCAGATCCGCATGGCAATTTCCGAACTCGCCGGTCGTCTTAAGGCCAAGGGTAAGGTTCGTTACGCCATTTCCGGTCAGGCCGTCTTCATTCGCTTTGTCAAACTTCCACCTCTCGACGATGACAACATCGAGCAATTGGTGACCTTCGAAGCCCAGCAGCATGTTCCTTTCCCGCTTGAGGAAGTGGTTTGGGATTACGAGATCCTTGAAGCTGAAGGGGAGAAGGAAGTCGTGATCGTGGCAATCAAGGCTGACGCACTCGAAGACACCAACGACAGCGTCAATGCCACCGGACTGGGAACCGCCGAGGTCGATGTGGCCCCGATGGCGCTCTATAATTCCTTTCGTGCGGCTTATCCGAACATCACTGAGCCAGTGCTGCTCATCGACGTCGGTGCTAAGACAAGCGACCTGCTCTACATCGAGGGCGACCGTTTCTTCACGCGTAGTGCCGCGACCGGTGGTTCGACAGTAACCGCCGCGATTGCCAAGGAGTTCAATGTTCCTTTTGCTGAAGCTGAAGCTCACAAGACCCAAAATGGTCTGGTGGCACTTGGCGGTGGGCATACCGAGTCACTCGACGAGTCCACGGCTGCTCTCGCGATGTGCATTCGCAACGCGATGACCCGTCTCGCGACGGAAATTCCCCGTACCACGAACTACTACCGCAGCCAGCATGGCGGCAACGCGCCGAAACATGTGTTCCTCGCGGGTGGAGGTGCGAATCTTCCCTACGCCAAGGAGTTCTTCGAAGAGAAGCTCCGGCTGCCAGTCGATTACTTCAACCCCTTGCCAGCGATCAGCATCGGCAAGGGCGTTGATACCGATCGGCTCTCCAAGGAAGCCCACACCATGGGCGAACTCGTCGGCCTCGGCCTGCGCGGCATTGGAAAATCCAAGCTCAACATCGACCTCGTTCCTTCGAAAGTCGGACAAGCTCGCGCTTCGGAAAAACGCAAACCTTTCCTCATCGCTGCCGCTGCGCTCCTTGTGCTCGGTACTGGAGTCTGGGGCTTTTTGCAAATGAGTGCTGCTGGGAAGGCGGCGAAAGAAGCGGAAGAGATGGAACGCGCTGCGGCCAGCCTCAAGGTGCCTTCCTCGAAGCTTAATCAACTCAGTAAGCAGGAAGAACAGCTCCGCAGCATTGCCAACGAGTATGTGGCCATCGAGGATCAGCGGACCTTCTGGGTCGATGCTCTCCAAGAGTTCAAGAGCAGCTTCGCGAGCGATGCCGTTTGGATTGTCGATTACGAGCCGCTTGCGAACTACAATCCCATGGCGGAAAAGGCCGCTGGGAAATCCATTGTGAAGGGGGACTTCGTGCGCATCGCTTATGGGGGCTCAGCGCTTGAGAACTTGAAGGGTGGCGGAAACCAAGAGTTAAAAGCCGTTGCCAATGCTGTTCGGATCAAGGGCTTCTGGCGTGATAACCCTCGCAAATCGAACGTGGTCTATGACTTGCTTAATAAGCTCAGAGAGAACGCCCAAGGGGGTAGTCATTACCGCTTTCAAGCCATGAAAGACGGCAAGAAGGTGCCCTTGGATGACAAGCAACTGGTACCTCAACTCGATGCGGCACCTCAGCCAGAACAATTTGCCGCACCCTTCGAAATCATCCTTCCTCTCTCCTCTGAGGTTCCCTTCGAATAAACCCACTTTTTGACATGAGTTTTCAAGAAAATCGATTCCCCATCATTCTGGGAGCTACCACCGCCATCCTCGTCGGAGGACTGGCCTATTGGGGTATCTCCAGCTCCGGAAAATACGACACCGCCAAGGAGAATTACGATTCTGCCGTGGGCGAGATTAAAAAGCTGACAAGAGGTCCAGCCTATCCGGATTCCGCCAACGTCAGCGCCAAGGAGAAGGCTGTGGGTGACTACAAGACTTCCGTTGAGGAAATGCAGAAGACCTTCGACAAGTATCGTGAGACCAAGCTGTCAAACGTTGGAGTCGATGTTTTCAGTATTGCCCTCCGCGAGGCTCGCGAGAAGCTTGTCGCCAAGTTCGAGGCGTCCGGGACGGAAATGCCAGCCGATGCCCATCTCGGCTTGGGGGTCTACACCCGTGAGACCGTCAACGCGAAGAACACCGGGATCCTTCTCTATCAGCTGAATGCTTTCGAAACTCTTTTCGGCTACCTGGCCGATGCCAAGATCAAGAAGGTGCTCAATATTCACCGTCCTCAGCTTCCGGAAGAGAAAGGCAAGAAGGTCGATCTCAAGGGCAAGTCCTACCGGACGCATCCAATCGAACTAACCTTCAGTGGTCGGGAATCCTCACTTCGTGATTTCCTGAGCGCGATTGATGATTCCGATAAGTTTGCTTACGTTGTCCGGACCCTTCGTATCAAGAATGAGCGGGAGACTGCTCCAAGCGCCAAGGATGCCCGATTTGAAGTCCCGAAACCAGCTGCGGAAGCTGCGAGCCCTTTTGGTGTTGGTGGATTTCAGTTCCCCGATGAACTGGAAAGCGCTCCGGATGCTGCTGATGGGGAAGTCGTGGATGTTGTTGTCGAAGAAGAAGCTCCTGCGGCAGACGTAGGCCCCTCCGATAGCGGACAAATTCTCAAACAAGTGCTCGGCGATGAGTTGATCCAAGTCTTTGTCCGTATCGACGTCATTCAGTTCCTAGATCCCAAGCCACTTCCCTAAGGCAGAACCCTTTGCATCCAATGTCAAAAGCTCCAAAAAATATTGAGAAAGTCCTGCTGGGCGTGGCCGTTGTGGCCGCCGGTGGGCTCATTTATCTCGGAACGGCCAAGTCCAGTGCGGTCGAGGAAGATTTCAATGCCAACCCAAGCGGTAAGCATGGGACCGAAACCGAGGTCGAAGGTGCCATGAAGGTGCCTGAAGTCGTCGCTTCGCGCACCAGTAACCGGGTGCTGGATGTCGGGACGATCCCAGCACCTCAGCTGGAAGGGGGACAGCGGGAGGTGAATCTTTTCACCGGGGTTCCGCTTTTCGCTTCCCGTGAAGATCCGAACAACCCTGTCGACCTTCCGACCAGCCCGGACGTTCATCCGCCGATCCCGAACGTCTGGTGGCTCAAATACAATGTCTCGCCTCAGTTCGCGGATTCTCCTCAGCGGGATGACGATGATGATGGCTTCTCGAACTTGGAAGAGTTCAATGCTGGCACCGATCCAGGTGACAAATTTGTCCATCCGTTGCTCGTCGCGAAGCTCTCCTATGTGAAGGACGAGTCCAAGCCATGGCGTGTGGAATTTGGTTTTGAAACCCAGGGCCTCTGGATTCCGAAACTAAAGACCGGGGAATTGCCGGCTGAATCTGGTCCAAAGAACCGCGTCGAATTCGACAAGGGACTCAAGCCAGGGGATTTGTTCTTCGGTGAGGATCCGATGAAGGGGCGCTTCAAGTTTATCGAAATCGAGGAGCGCACCGAGAAGAATGAGCGACTTGGTATCGACCAGACACTTCGCTACGCCATCTACGAAGATCAGAAGCCTAACAAGTTGGCCCTGCGCTACGAGGTGCCTAACCGCCTGCCGAATGCCCAGCGCGCGGACTATCAGCAGTTCGACCGCACCGCTGTGCTCGATCTTCAAGCCCTCGGACTCGCTGGCAAGGAGTTCAAGGTCGAGGAACGCACCGACTTCGCCCTGCCTCCAACCGCCACGGAGAAGGCCTATCATCTCAAGGAAGTCACTCCTGAGGCCATTGTGGTCGAATGGAAGGACAAGGACGGAAAACCCCAGTCGGTCACCATCCCTAAAGGGGGCCTTCCGGATATGAAATAAACTACTAAGTAAACTCTGTGACAGCTTTAAAGAAAACGCTTTCCAAATGCCGGTCTGATCGGCAAAACCCCTTTCCAACCATGCAAAAAACGCCAACGCATTCCTATCGGACCACTGTTGCCAGCCTTCTGGCGGTAGCAGCTGTGATGCCGGTCGCCGTGACTGTGGCCCAAGCTGGTGAAGGATATTCCTCGGGTGGCTACTCCGGCCTTGCCCAGCGGGAAATGATCCGTCGCCAGCAACAGGTCGCCGAATCCGATCGTCTTCGGGACGAAGCTCGTGAAGCCTCCGCCGCCGGCGAATACAAGGAGGCTTATGACAAGTATAACGAAGCTCTCCAGCTTCTGCCTGATGCTCCGCTTCTCCAAGATCGTCGTGAATTCCTCAAGAAGTCACTCGGTGATGCGTCAGTCGCGTTGGCTGAGCAGTATCGCCGCGTTGGCAAGTATGACGAGGCCAACCAGCTGGTTGACACCGTGCTTGAAGTTGATCCGGGTAACATCGCCGCCAAGACCAAGTCTGAGTGGCTCAGTGATCCGATTCGCACCAATCCTGCGCTGACTTACGATCACACACAGAACGTTGATGCCGTTCGTCGTGGTCTTTACCTGGCAGAAGGTGCCTTCGATCTCGGTAAGTTCGATCAAGCGAAGGAAGAGTATGACAAGGTGATCCGCATTGATCCTTACAACACCGCTGCCCGTCGTGGTCTTGAGCGTGTCAATGCCGCCAAGTCCGACTACTACCGTGCCGCCTACGATCAGGCCCGCGCCGAACTTCTGATGGAAGTCGACAAGGCTTGGGAACTCGCGGTGCCGCCGGATGATCCTAACATTCAGCTCGACAACACAGGCCCTTCCACGGCTTCAGTGGGTGCGACTCTGATTCTTCAGAAACTTAAGAATATCATCATTCCGATTATTGACTTCGAGGATACATCGGTGGAGGAAGCCATTGATTACCTTCGGGTCCGCTCGATCGAGCTGGATACTTGGGAAATGAGTCCTGAGAACAAGGGCATCAACTTCGTGATCCGCAAGCCACGTGCAGGTGGTGGTGGAGACGATGGTCTTGGTGCGGATAGCGGTGGTGATGTTGGCACCGCCCGTATCAACGAGCTTCGCTTGCGCAACGTCCCGCTGGCAGAAGCCCTCAACTACATTTGTGAAGCAACTCGCTTGCGCTGGTCCGTCGATGATTTTGCCGTCACCATCAAGCCTGCGACAGAAACCGGTGAAGATCTCTTCACTCGCACCTTCAATGTGCCACCTGACTTTGTTCAGCGGATCAGTGAAGGCGCTGGCGAAAGTGGCGGTGGTGGCGATGTCGATCCATTCGCTGCTCCTAGCGACGGTGGTGGAAGCTCGCTCAAGGCCAAGATGAATGTCGTGGATGCTCTGAAGTCCAACGGTGTGAAATTCCCGCCCGATGCTTCTGCTCAGTTCTTTGCTGCGAATAGCACGCTGATGGTGCGCAACACGCCTAGTAACCTGGATATGGTGGAAACCATTGTCGCCAGCATCCAAGACCTCGCTCCGAAGCAGGTGAAGATCTCGACCAAGTTCGTGGAAGTCTCCCAGGAGAACTCCGATGAGCTGAGCTTCGACTGGATCGTAACTCCGTTCGGTCTCTCCGCGAACAACATGTTTGCCAGCGGTGGCACCATTGGCAGCGGTCAGTCGCGCACCAATTCGGACTTTGTCTCACCCATCAATGGTGTGACGATCCCTGGTATTCCAGCCACCCCGGGCGCGGATGTGACCAACATCGTTGGTGGTGGTCTTCGCTCCGGTGACGGCGCGATTACCCGTAACAGCATCAACTCGATCCTGAACAATCCGAACCGGACCGCTCAAACCGCGAGCCCAGCTCCAGGCATCATGGCCCTTACCGGCCTGTTCTCCGATGGCCAGGTCCAGCTCATCATGCGCGGACTTTCCCAGAAGAAGGGTTCTGACCTGATGACCGCTCCCAGCGTGACCGCCCGTTCCGGTGAAAAGGCCACGATCGAGATCATCCGTGAATTTATCTACCCGACCGAATACGAACCCCCCGAACTTCCGAACAGTGTCGGTGGTGGCTTCGGTGGTGGCAGTAGTAGTATCGTCGGTGGAGGTGCCCAAAGCTTCCCAGTGACTCCTGCAACTCCGACGTCCTTCGAGACACGGAATACCGGTGTGACCCTCGAAATCGCGCCGAACATTGGAGCCAACAACTTCGTGATCGACCTGAACTTCGCTCCGGAGATCGTCGAATTCGAAGGCTTCATCAACTACGGTAGCCCGATTCAGTCGCCTTCGACCGATTTGCTTGGTAACCCGACGACGGTGACCATCACGGAAAACCGCATCGAAATGCCTGTTTTCTCGAAGCGTAGCGTGACGACCGCGCTGACCATCTTCGACGGATACACCGTAGCCGTCGGTGGTCTGATGCGTGAAGACGTGCAGAACGTTGAGGACAAGGTGCCGATTCTCGGTGACATCCCGTTCATCGGCCGCCTCTTCCAGAGCCGTGCTGAGAACCGGATCAAGAGCAACCTGATCATCTTCGTGACCGCGAACATCATCGATGCGACCGGCCGGAACATCAAGAAGGAGGCTCCGCCAGTGGATCTCGACGCAAGCGTGCTTCCGCCGCTTCCGAACTGATCGATTCCAAATGATTCCCAGCGGGCGAAGGGTTTTCCCTTCGCCCGCTTTTTCGTTTTTGGGTAAGCTGATTGGGAAACGAAGGTGCCAAGGATCATGTGATCGTGAACCGAATCTGGCTCGCGTATCCGGCCGCGCTTCCTAGACTGCCGTCATGAAGGTGTTTGGGCTCACCGGAGGAATTGCCAGTGGCAAATCGACGGCTTGCGGGCAATTGAAGGAATTATGCCCGGAGCTTGCCGTTTTTGACTCAGATGACTGCGTTCGGAAGCTTCTGGGTGGCGATCAGGCCGTTGAGCGCGAAGTGGTTCAGAGCTTTGGAGCGTCTTGCCGATTGCCGGAGGGTGGGGTTGATCGAGGGGTCCTGAGAGGCTTGGTTTTTGGGGATTCAGAGGCTCGGCGACGTTTGGAGGCGATTTTGCACCCGCGGGTTCGGGAGGAATGTCTTGAATCGTTGGAATCTGCGCGCAAACTCCGCCTGCCGTTGTTTGTGGCGGATGTTCCGCTGCTGTTCGAAAACGGATTCGATTTCGGACAGGAACTCAATCTCCTGGTGGCGACAAGTTGGGAAACCCAGCTTGCGCGACTTAAGGAACGCAACGGCTTCGACGATGCCTTGGCCCGTTCGATTCTTGCCGCGCAGATGCGGGTAGAAGAAAAGATGTGGCGGGCGGATGTTGTTTTTTGGAACGAGGGGCCGCGTGATCAGTTGAGATCGCAGCTCTCCCGCTTCCTTCATTTCCACGCCATTATGAGCGAAGACACCCCAGATACCGAGTCCGCCGAGGCGGCCGCCGCAGCTACCGAAGCAGTTGATGCTCCGTTGATCGACATCAATGAGTTTCGCAGAAAGCCATTGGCCGAACTTCAGGCCATGGCGGAGGCGATGCCAGTTCGTACGCCCACTACTCCCACCAAAGCACAGCTGATTTTCGAATTGCTGAACTTCCACGCCCGCGAAGGTGCGGTGCTTGTGGGGGAGGGGATTGTGGAGCAGGCAAAGGAGAATTATGCGATGCTCAGGGATCCGGAACGGAGTTTCCGCACCGCGCCTGACGACGTCCATTTAAGCGGGAATCTGCTTCGTGACCACGGCATCCGCCCAGGTCACCGCGTCAAGGTCAAGGTTCGGAACCCGCGCGAGCGCGACAAGTTTTTGAGTGCGGTTGAGGTGCTGGAGGTTGAAGGGGTTCCTGTGGCTGACTTCGAGCCCGGCAAGGATTTCGAAAAGTTGACTCCCTTGTTTCCGGATGAGCGGATCATTCTCGAAGGCGAAGGTGTGGATTTCCTCAGCCCTCGCGCCATTGACTTGATTGCGCCGCTGGGTAAGGGGCAGCGTGGATTGATTGTGGCCCCACCGCGGGGAGGAAAGACGATTTTGTTGAAGCAGATCGCCCGATCCATTCGCGAAAACCATCCGGAGGTGGAGTTGATCATCGTGCTTCTCGATGAGCGTCCCGAAGAAGTCACGGACTTCGAGGAGACGGTCGGAGCGACGGTTTTTGCATCAACCTTTGATGAACCTGCGAAGCGCCATGCCCAAGTGGCGGATCTTGTGATCGAGCGTGCGCGACGTCTTGTGGAGCAGAAGCGCCATGTGGTGCTTTTGCTCGATAGCCTTACTCGTTTGGCGCGAGGCCACAATGCCGCTTCACAAGGAGGTCCGATCGGTAGTGGTGGTGTCAGCCCATCGGCGCTGCAGAAATCCCGGAAATTCTTTGGAAATGCCCGGAATGTGGAAGAAGGCGGAAGTCTTACCGTGTTGGCGACTGCCCTGATTGAAACGGAAAGCCGGATGGACGACGTGATTTTCGAGGAATTCAAGGGCACGGGCAACATGGAGGTCAGACTTGACCGGGAGTTGGCTGAACGTCGGATTTACCCCGCGATTCACATTCCCCAGAGCGGAACCCGAAATGACGACCGCCTTTATCACCCGGATGAATTCGCAAAAGTCGTGGAGATTCGGCGTCAACTCGCCCAGTTGCCGGTCGGGGAGGCGATCGAGACCTTGATGAAGAACCTTTCCGTTACAAAATCCAACACGGAGCTCCTTCTGCGTGGGCTCCGCTAAGGCCCTTTGAATTAGACCAATTGACACCCCATGGGACATAGAAAACACTTGTCAGCTGAGACGGGAGAGACGACTTTCCTCCCAATGAAGAACCTCTCATCCCTTGCGATCGCGTCTGTAGCCTTCGTCGCGTCTGCGATTCCGGCTTCCTCGGAGATCTACTTGGGCTTCTCCACGGGTCGCGATTATCTCCAGACGAGTAAGATCAAGCTGGAATTCCGAGGAGGCGACCTCTTCGTCGGATTCCGCGATGGTAATGCGGTGCTCTCTCCTTGTCCGCATCCATCACCGTTCATTATTCCACCGAACATTAGCTGCCCGATCGGAACCACTGGCTTCATCGCCGATGGTGATTTCAATGGTGATGGCATCCGTGACGATCTGAGTTTCTACTCGATTTCCCAAGTCATCCCCGCTATCTTGGTTGAGCCTTTCCGTCCAGACCTCTGTCAGCTGATTTCGGCTCCTCCCTCACCGCTTCCTCGGCCGTTGGGTCCCTTCCTTGACCGGGGAGCAATCATCTTCTACAACATTCTGTCCTCTTCGGTGTATCAGTACAATGTCAGCCAGTACGAGTTTGCTCGGAACTACGCGGCGACCCCCGGTGACCGGAAGCGGATGGACGACGAAATTGTTTTTGGCAGCTATCTCTTCACCTTCCCTCGACTGGGGAACCCCGTTGCGCCGGTTGCCCTTCCGGTGACCTACTCGCCGATTCCCGAAGGGCTTGATTTGGCTCAGCGCCTCCAATCAGATCCGTTCCGCTTCACGTCTGGCACTTTTGACTCCGCCGGGAATTACCTGATGGATCATCGCCTCACGGCGGAAATCACTTGGACGGGGAATCAGGTGACCAATACTTCGGTTGCAACGGATACCCTGCGCATCAGCATTTATGATGCGGATGAGGTAGAGGTTCTCTTTCCGCCAAGCGGCGAGGATATCGTCGATCCGATTACGGGAGAGGTGATTCTTGCGGGTGATCTTGCGGCAGCGAGCTTGATTATTCCAAGTCCACTTGATCAAAGATATTTCCTTCCGCCGCTTCTCACGGGCTTGGAAGATGCGACCACCCCAGAGAACGTCTTCGGTCAACAAGCGGTCTTCAAGATGCGTTTTCAGCGTGTTCGCGGATCCAATGGGATTTCTTTCGATACTTCCGTGAGGCTCTTCAACTTCAGGATTCTTTTCGTCGATTCCTACCAGGGATTCCGGATTTCGGCATTCCCCCTGGGGCAGCAAGATTCTGCGACAAGGGGCACCGGTGACTTCGACAACGACGGTCAGACCAATGTTGAAGAATATGCGCTGAACTCCGACCCTAATGACGCAACCAGCATGTTCGCTGCGCCAGTGGCAACGACTGACCCGGAGACTGGAAGGGTTTCGTTTTCGATGACGAAGCGGCCGAATGGTGCTGCCAAGTATCAATTTGCGGTTTCGACTTCAGGCGGTAGCTTTAAAACAATTGGAACAAGCGACTCCGTGTGGGAGATTACTCAAGATGATGATACTGCTTACGTCATCACTACAAGGTCACCAGCAGATGCGGCGATCTACACAGCCAAGCCGAAGATTGCCGAGGTCATTGTCAACTAAAGGTGGTTTCTGCTCACTGGGACTTGCGATAAGAGCGGTCCCGGTATTTGGGGGTTGTTGAAATATGGTTTCTTCCTTTCGTTGGCCTTCCTTCGATCGACTGCCCTCTGGTCTGAATGGGTTTCATGGATACTGGCCTTGGTAAAATGATTGATTCTTTGGAAGGATTGACGGCACTGCTGGATGGATTGCCGTCCGGCACGGTGTGTGCCATTGACACGGAGGCTGATAGTCTCCATCGCTACAAGGAGTCGTTATGTCTGATTCAATTTGCCGTAGGTGAGAATTCGGTGCTGATCGACCCACTTGCCTTGGAGAATATGGCTCCGTTGGGTGAATTCCTCAAGACCGCTATCGTCTGGATGCATGGAGCGGATTACGATATGACCATGCTGCGTCGTGAGTTCGACGCAATTCCGCCCTTGGTTTACGATACTCAGATTGGTGCGCGGTTGCTAGGTGTTCGGAAATTTGGATTGGCCAATTTGGTCGAGCATTACTTTGGCGTGGTGCTTTCTAAGACATCTCAGAAAGCGGATTGGGGTAAGCGCCCTTTGTCAGCCAAGATGGCGGAATATGCCTTGAATGACGTCCATTATCTCCTGCCGATGGGCGAAATGATCATCGCGGAGCTTCGTGAAAAGGGTCGCTACGATTGGTTTGTCGAGAGTTGCGATGCAGCCCGTCAGAAGGTCTTGGAGCGGGATGAGTCCAAGGAAGAGCCGTGGCGGATTCAAGGATCAGGTCGACTGGATCGAAAAGGCCTCCATTATCTATGCTCATTGTGGAACTGGCGTGATGGCGAAGCTGAAAGTTGGGACAGGCCATCGTTCATGGTTGCGACCAACCGAGACCTCCTTAAGTGGAGCGGAGATCTGGCGACGGGTAATCGAGTCCAATTCCCTCCGCACTTTCGTTCGGATCGGCGTCGCCGTTTGGAAAAGGCTCTGTCCGAAGCGGAAAAGGCTTCCCCTAGCACCTATCCGACCAAAGTGAAGGGCTTGCGCCGTCGGCGTGACAGTGATTTCGAGCATCGGGTCAACGAGATGCTTACAGTTCGAGATAAGAAGGCGGCGGAGTTAGACATCGAGTCTTCATTGATCGCGTCCCGTGCAGTGATTGAAAGCCTCGCGATCGAGGATGAAGGCTCCGAAGGCTTACTCTTGAGGTGGCAAAGGGAGTGTTTGGGGCTTTGATCATTCGTGATCTTGGGGTGCGCGTTTCAATCCACCCCTGATTCTTGAAAAATACTAAGGATCAGCATCTTGAAGTAGCTGCGTAGCGGCGTAGAAAACGTCAATTTCGGGGTGATCGGCCTTGCCTCGGGCCGAGTGATTTCGGATTATCTCCCCGTTCATGTCCGACGCGTCAAAAGAGCCTGAAGAGGCCGAAACCAAGGTCAGTGGGGAGCAGCTTTATGGTGCTGAGCAGATTGATAAACTTGAGGGGTTGGAGGCCGTCCGAAAGCGGCCCGGAATGTATATCGGCGATCCCGATATCCGGGGCTTGCACCACTGCGTTTTCGAGGTGCTCGACAATTCTATCGACGAGCATCTTGCGGGCTACTGCAGTCTGATCAAGATCGCGATTCACGTCGATGGATCAGTCAGCATCACCGATAATGGTCGCGGTATTCCTGTGGATATCCATCCGAAGTTTGGAATTCCTGCGGTGGAGTTGGTGCTTACCAGCCTGCACGCAGGCGGTAAATTCGGACAAGGGGCCTACAAGTATTCCGGTGGTCTTCACGGCGTCGGCGCGAAATGCGTCAACGCGCTATCCGATTGGTTCAAAGCAGAGGTTCGTCGTGAGGGCAAGGTTCACTCGATTACCTTCGAGCGCGGCAAGACGACCAAGCCGCTGGAAGTGATTGGAGAAGTTCCGGTCGGTCAGACCGGAACCAGTGTGACCTTCTTCCCCGATGCGACGATTTTCACGGATTCGATCGAGTTTGAGTTCGAGCGACTCGCCAGACGTTTGCGCGAGCTTGCTTTCCTCAACCCAGGGCTGACGATTGAGCTCGAGGACGAACGCCCGGAGAGCGCCAAGAAGACGACGTTTTACTACGCGAAAGGTATCGAAGAATTCGTTGCCCAGCTCGGAGAGAATAAAACGCTGTTTCATCCGGACCCGGTTATCCTGAAAGGCAAGCGCAAGGTTGAGGTGGATTATGACGGCAAGCTGACGGAAGACGATGTCTTCGCGGACGTTGTTTTCCAGTACAACGACAGCTACAACGATCAGATCCTGTGCTTCGCGAACTCGATTCCTAATGCGGATGGTGGTGCGCACCTTACCGGCTTCCGCAGTGCGTTGACCCGTGCGATCAACCAGTATGCAAAGGTCAATAAGATCCTCAAGGACAAGGACCCAGCGCTTTCAGGTGATGACGTGCGCGAAGGAATTGTCTGCGTAATCAGCATCAAGATGCCAAATCCGCGATTCAGTTCGCAGACGAAGGACAAGCTGGTCAATGCAGAGATCGAAGGGGTGGTCAGCTCGATCGTTTACGACGGGTTGCAAACCTATTTCGAAGAGAATCCCGGCTTGGCCAAGACAATTATCGAGAAGGGCGTGAACGCCGCGCGAGCTCGTGAGGCGGCGCGCAAGGCTCGTGAGACGGTTCGTAAGTCAGTGCTTTCTGGCGGCGGCCTGCCTGGCAAGCTGGCGGACTGTTCGGAGCGCGATCCCGCGAAGTCCGAGATCTATATTGTCGAAGGAGATTCGGCCGGTGGCTCGGCGAAGTCCGGCCGAAATCGTCAGACGCAGGCGATTCTTCCGCTACGCGGAAAGGTCATCAACGTCGAGAAAGCGCGTCTTCATCGGGCACTTCAGAACAAGGAAATCCAGGCGATGATCACGGCGATCGGTGCTGGGATTGGTGATGGAGATCAAGAGGGAGCTTTCAAGTTGGACAAGGTCCGCTATCACAAGATCATCATCATGACCGATGCCGACGTGGACGGTTCCCACATTCGGACGCTGCTGCTGACCTTCTTCTGTCGCCACATGGCGCAGATGGTGAAGGCCGGCTACCTCTACATTGCCCAGCCGCCACTTTACAAGGTAACCCGCAAAAAGCGTGAGGAATACGTGGCCGATGATGCCGCACTGAACAAGATTCTGATCTCGCTCGGATCCGATGATGTGCGCCTGCAAAAGCCTGGAACGACGGAGTTTGTCGCAAGTGACCTGCTTCAAGGCGTGCTCGATGTGCTGGCGCAGATGACGCGCTACACGAAGACATTGGAAGGCCATGGGGGTAGCTTCCGTGCTCTGCTGGAAGCGGCAGTCGATGGCAAGCTCCCCGAGTATCTGGTTCGTGTCCGCGAAGGAAACGTCGAAGAGGTTCTCTATTTCACGGATGAGCGTGAGTTGCTGACCTTCTCCTCGGATAACCGCGATTTGCAGCTTTTCAACGAAGAACTCAGCGAGGAAGAAGAAGCTGCCTTCAAGGAAAAGTATGGAAGCATGCCTCGCCGGGCGGTGAAGTATGAACTCCACGAGTCCACGGCGATTTCCAAATTCCTCGAACGTCTGCGTGAGTTTGGGGTGCAGACCGATCCGTTTTTCTCGGATGACAAGCCGATCTATGAATTGATCGAGGGCGACGGAAAAGACGCCGAGCCGAGTCCGGTCTTCAACCTCTTTGAAATCCTCGACCGAGTCCTCGAGATCGGACGGCGTGGCATGCGAATCCAGCGATTCAAGGGTCTTGGTGAAATGAACGCCAAGGAACTCTATTCGACGACGATGGATCCCGCCACGCGCAAGCTTCTTAGAGTGCGGCTGGATGATGAAAATGATCTGGAGGCGGACAAGATGTTCGATGTGCTAATGGGGGATATCGTGGAGCCGCGGAAGCGCTTCATTGAGGATAACGCACTGAACGTGCAAAACTTGGATGTCTGATCCTGAGGAAAAACTTAGAGAATTTTTGAGAAATGTCTGAAGAGCAGATCAAGTGGATCAACGTTGCCGATGAAATGTCGAAGTCCTTTTTGGACTATTCGATGTCGGTCATTATTTCGCGCGCCCTTCCCGATGCACGGGATGGTCTCAAGCCCTCGCAGCGACGTTTGTTGTATGCGATGCACCACGACCTTTCGCTGACGCAGGGTAAGCCGCACTTGAAATGTGCGCGTATCGTTGGTGAAACGATGGGTAAGTATCACCCGCACGGCGACGGGGCGATTTATCCGACGCTGGTGAACATGGCTCAGCCGTGGACGCTGCGTGAACCGCTGGTTGATGGCCAGGGAAACTTCGGTTCGGTGGAAGGCGATGCGCCGGCTGCCATGCGTTATACGGAGGCCCGCATGACGCCGATGGGTTCGGCGATGCTGACCGACATCGAGAAAGAGACCGTCGATCACCAGGTTACCTACGATGAAAACTCGGTGGAGCCGGTGGTGCTTCCGGCATCGATTCCGAACCTGCTGGTCAATGGTGGCACGGGGATCGCGGTCGGCATGGCGACAAATATTCCGTCGCACAACCTCGGCGAAGTGATCGACGGAGTTTGCGCCCGCATCGATGATCCGACGATTTCGGTTGAAGGCATTAAGGAATACATCAAGGGGCCGGACTTTGCCTCGGCGTGTGAGATTCGTGGATACAAGGGAATCGACAGTTATTTCCGCACGGGTCGGGGCAGCGTGAAGATTCGCGGCACGATGGAAATCGAGGAAAATGCTTCTGGCACCTCGACGATCACGATTCGCCAGGTGCCACACGGCGTGAACCGGGCGACGCTACAGCAGCGGATTGCCGAGTTGGTTCGTGAGAAGGTGTTCACCGATATTTCGGGGATGCGCGACCTCTCCGATGAGGAGACGCGGATTGAAATCACGCTGAAGCGGGAAGCCCGTCCTCAGGTGGTGGTCAACCAGCTCTACAAGCTGACGGCGATGGAGACCTCGTTCGGGGTCAACATGCTGGCAATTCACGAGCGCCGACCGAAGCAGATGTCGGTGATTGATTGCCTCGATGCCTTCATTGATCACCGCCGTGATGTGGTGATTCGCCGGACTCGTTTCCTCCTCAAGAAAGCCGAAGACCGCGCGGAAAACCTAGAGGCTTTCCTTTTGGCTCTGGGCCACCTCGACGACTTCATCAAGATCATCCGTGAATCGAAGAATCGCGAGGAAGCGCGTATTAAACTCAAGGCTTACGATTTCTCAATCGCCACGGCTGAGAGACTTGGTGTTTTGATTCGCGATCAACCAAGCATCAAGGGTGACCGCTATATCTTCACGGATCGTCAGGTCAATGCGATCCTCGAACTCCGTCTCTATCAGCTTACCGCGATGGAGCAGGACAAGATCAAGGGGGAATACGATGGGATCATAGAGGAGATCAAGGACCTGATGGACATTCTGGCGAAGGAGTCCCGCGTGCTTGCGATCATCAAGGAAGAGCTCCTTGCGATTAAAGAGAAGTATGCGACACCACGACGTTGCCCGATCCTTCCGGATGAGGGTGAGATTGCGATCGAAGATCTGATTGCCAACGATGGGATGATCGTGACGCTCAGCCACCGTGGCTATGTGAAGCGCACACCTGCGAGCGAATACCGCGTCCAGGCGCGTGGAGGTAAGGGCGTGCGGGGCATGGAGACACGAAATGCGAAGGACGAGGACGAGAAGGATTTCGTCGAGCAGATGTTCTCGGTGCAGGCGCACGATTACCTGATGTTCTTCACGAATACTGGGCGTGTTTATGTTGAGCGGGTCTATGGAATTCCCGAGGCATCGCGTGCGTCGAAGGGGCGGAGCATTAAGAATGTGCTCAACCTTCAGGCCGATGAAAACATCGCGGCAATGCTCCGTTTGGAGCGCGTCACGGATGAGGACGGCAATGACGTCACCTTCCGTGAGGATGCCGGCTATGTGCTCTTCGCGACCCGTAGTGGGAAGGTGAAGAAGACGCCGCTCAATGATTTCCGTAACTACCGCAAGGACGGGATCATCGCGATCCGTCTGGAAGAGAACAACGTGCTGATCGATGTGCGTCTGACCTCCGGCAAGGACGAGGCGATTCTCGTGACCCGCAAGGGCCTGAGCCTACGCTTCCCAGAAGAGCAGTCGCGGTCGATGGGCCGTGCGACTGCGGGTGTCTCGGGCATCAAGCCCGTCGAAGGTGACTATGTGGTGGGTCTCGCGATTGTCTCCGAAGACTCGACGCTGCTCGTGGCTTCCGAGAATGGCATTGGTAAGCGCACTCCATTTGCGGATTACCGGACTCAGACTCGCGGTGGTAAGGGCATCATCACGATGAAGGTCGGTGAGAAGACCGGTGAAGTGGTCCGTGCAGTGAGCGTCCATGAGGACGATGAGCTGATGCTGATGACTTCAGGTGGTCAGTCGATCCGGATTCGGGTTTCAGAAGTCCGCGAAGCGGGCCGGAACACGATGGGTGTGAAGTTGCTCAGCTTGAAAGATGGCGAGAAACTTCAGGATATTGCGCGAGTGATCCCGGATGCTGAGGATGATGATCCTGAGGTTAATGATGACGTTGAAGCTCCAATCGAAGAGCAATCCGAAGAGTGATTGAAAGCGACCAGCGAGAAATTGGCAGGTTCTTACCGATCAGAATCGGAGTAAGCCTGCTGAGTCTTGCCGGCGGTTTGGTTTTTCTTCGCTCATGCAACGAGTCAGGGAATGCTTGGGGAGGAGAGACTCGTGAAAAAAAAGAACGAGTGGGCCATGCTCACTTCCAAGTCAGTGCGCCCTTCCTCAGGGCGTAGACATAGGCGAAGCCGAGGACGCCAGCGAAGCTGGCCATGCTGATCAAGGGAACGACATTACCACCGGCGACGAGGTCGCGGAATTGAACGGCCCATGGATACATGAAGACCACTTCGATGTCGAAGATGACGAAGAGCATCGCGACGAGGTAGAACTTGATCGAGAAGCGCGGAGCACCATCGCCGATTGGCACCATTCCACACTCGTAGGGGGTATCCTTGGTGGCGTTCCGCTTGGCGGATTTTCCCAAGACCACGCTGAGGGTCAGGGCTACGACGGCGAAGCCGGTGGCGATCAGGATCTGGAAGAAGACGGGAAGGAATTGATCGGTCATGGCGGGACAGGGACTTGATAGGTGCCGAGGCGGCGGGTGCCAAGTGAAGAATCGAGATTCCAGAGACCTGAGACCTGAGACCTGAGACCTGAGACCTGAGACCTGAGACCTGAGACCTGAGACCTGAGACCTGAGACCTGAGACCTGAGACCTGAGACCTGAGAC
>Ga0210024_1002047_pt1 | contig 17736 bp, 19 predicted proteins | sample CryGeymeta201525_FD_183988 | JGI IMG/M metagenome (GOLD analysis project Ga0210024, IMG submission 183988) | Groundwater microbial communities from Crystal Geyser aquifers in Utah, USA - Crystal Geyser metaG 2015-25 (SPAdes) (version 2) | ecosystem: Environmental > Aquatic > Deep subsurface >... | reverse complement strand
ATCCCCGTCCCCGCCGAGGGCGCGGCGGTAGCGCCCGACGTGGTGATCGCCCCGGTGGTGGGGTTCGACCCCGACTGCTATCGGCTGGGCTATGGCGGCGGCTATTTCGACCGCACGCTGGCCGCGACGCCGCGCCGCCCCGTCTTTGCCGGCGTCGGCCACGGCCTTGCCGCGCTGCCGACGATCTATCCGCAACCCCATGACATACCGCTCGATTTCATCGCGACGCCGGAGGCCCTGATCGCCCCGCGCCGCGCAGGCAAGGAAGGGACGCCATGAAGACCATCAAGGGCCCCGCGCTGTTTCTGGCGCAGTTCGCCAGCGACGACGCGCCGTTCAATTCGTGGAAGGCGATCACCCGCTGGGCCGCCGACTGCGGCTATCTGGGCGTGCAGATCCCGAGCTGGGACGCGCGGCTGTTCGATCTGGAAAAGGCTGCCGCGTCAAAGGACTATTGCGACGAGATCAAGGGGATCGCCGAGATCAACGGCGTCGCGATCACCGAGCTTTCCACCCATCTGCAGGGCCAGCTCGTCGCGGTTCACCCCGCCTATGACGCGATGTTCGACGGCTTTGCGGCGCCCGAGGTGCGCGGAAACCCCGCCGCGCGGCAGGTCTGGGCGGTGGATCAGGTGAAAAAGGCGCTGACCGCCTCGCGCAACCTAGGGTTGAGCGCGCACGCCACGTTTTCCGGCGCGCTGGCCTGGCCTTACGTCTATCCGTGGCCGCAGCGCCCGGCGGGGCTGATCGAGGAGGCGTTCGACGAACTGGCGCGGCGCTGGCGGCCGATCCTTGACCACGCCGACGCGATGGGGGTGGACCTGGCTTATGAGATCCACCCTGGCGAGGACCTGCACGACGGCGCTTCTTTCGAGATGTTCCTTGAGCGCGTCGGCGGGCACGCCCGCGCGAACATGCTCTACGATCCGTCGCACTATGTGCTGCAACACCTTGATTACCTTGCCAACATCGACATCTACCACGACCGCATCCGCCTGTTCCACGTCAAGGACGCCGAGTTGAACCCCACCGGGCGGCAGGGCGTCTATGGCGGCTATCAGACCTGGGTCGAGCGCGCCGGGCGGTTCCGCTCACTGGGCGACGGGCAGATCGACTTTGGCGCCGTGTTCTCGAAGCTCACGCAATACGGTTTTGACGGCTGGGCGGTGGTGGAGTGGGAGTGCTGCCTCAAGCACCCCGAGGACGGCGCGTGCGAAGGCGCCGACTTCGTGCGCGCGCACATCATCCGCACCACCGAGAAGGCGTTCGACGATTTCGCAGGGAGCGGGACCGACCGCGCCGCCAACCGCCGCATCCTGGGGATCGACCGATGAACGCCCCCATCCGCCTCGGCATGGTCGGCGGCGGGCGCGACGCCTTCATCGGCGCCGTGCACCGCATCGCCGCGCGGCTGGACGGGCATTTCCAGCTTGTCGCGGGCGCGCTGTCGGCCACGCCCGAGAAATCGCGGCTGTCGGGCGCCGATCTGGGCCTCGACCCGGCGCGGGTCTATGACGACTTCGCGGCGATGGCCGAAGCGGAGGCGGCGCGCGCCGACGGGATCGAGGCGGTCGCCATCGTCACGCCGAACCACATGCACTTCGCGCCCGCCAAGGCGTTTCTGGAGCGCGGCGTGCATGTCATCTGCGACAAGCCGCTGACGGCGACGCTGAAGGACGCGCGGGAACTGGCGGAAATCGCTTCGAAATCCGACGCGCTGTTCGTGCTGACCCACAACTACACCGGCTATCCGATGATCCGGCAGGCGCGCGCCATGGTCGCCGAGGGGGCGCTGGGCGCGATCCGCGTGGCGCAGGTGGAATACGCGCAGGACTGGCTGAGCCGCAGGCTGGAGGACACCGGCCAGAAACAGGCCGCGTGGCGCACCGACCCCGCCCGCTCCGGCGCCGGCGGCGCCACCGGCGACATCGGCACCCACGCGCTGAACCTCGCGACCTTCGTCACCGGGCTGACGCTTTCGGCGCTCTGCGCCGATCTCGACAGCTTCGTGGCGGGCCGCGCGCTGGACGACAACGCCCATGTGCTGCTGCGCTTTGACGGCGGCGCCAAGGGGATGCTGTGGTGCTCGCAGGTGGCGCCGGGGCATGAGAACGGGCTGCGGCTGCGGGTCTATGGCGAGAACGGGTCGCTCGCGTGGTCGCAGGAGGAACCCAACACCCTGTGGCACGCCCCGCTGGGCGAGCCGCACCGCCGCCTCACCCGCAACGGCCCCGGCGCGCACCCGGCGGGAACCCGCGTCAGCCGCATCCCCGCCGGGCACCCGGAGGGCTATCTGGAGGGCTTCGCGACCCTCTACGCCGAGGCCGCCGCCGCGATCCGCGCCCGCCGCGCCGGGGCGGCTGTCCCGCCGGAGGTGACTTTTCCCGGCGTCGCGGAGGGCGTGGCGGGGGTGGCGTTCGTGGACGCCTGCGTGCGCTCGTCGCGCGACGGCGGCGCATGGGTGGCGCTGTAGCGCCGTCTAGCCGCGCTGCGCCTCGTCCAGCCCGGTCGCCAGCGCCGCCCCGCAGGCGCACATCGCGGCGAAGGCGGCGAGCGCGGCCCAGGCGCCGAAGGCCGTCGCCACCGCCCCCATCGCGCCGCCCGCCAGCAGCACAAGGCCGATGGCGGTGTTGGAGAGCGCGGTGTTGAGCGCGCGGTCGCCGTCGGCGGACATGTCGGTGAGGTGCACCTTGCGCGCGCCGCGCACGCCCTCATGCGCCACTTGCAGCGCAAACACCGCCGCCGCGGCGCCAAACGCGCCGCCAAGCCCGCCGGTCAGCGCGCCCGACAACGCCGCCGCGCCGCACACCGCCGCCCCCAGCGCCCCGGTCGCGATCAGCGCCCGGCGGCTGGAGCGGTCGGAGAGCCGCCCCCAGACATAGCCCGACGCCACCGACGCCGCCGCCGAGGCCAGCAGCAGCGGCCCCAGCGCCGCCAGCGACCCCGACAGCATCACCAGATACGGCGGCGCCAGCGCCGTGCCGGTCAGCAGGGCGCGCACGACGATGAAGCGGCGCAACTGCGCGTCGTCGCGCAGCGCGGCGAGCAGCGCGCCATGGCCGATCCGCGCGCCATCCCCGGCGCCCTCCCCGTTCTGCGGCGTCTCGTGCAGCGTCAGAAACAGCGCCGCCGCCGCCAGCCACAGCGCGCCCGCCAGCGCGACGGCGGCGGCGACGACCGCCACGGTGGGCGCGATCCAGCCCAGCGTCAGCGCGGCGGCGAACAGCGCGGCGCCCGCCGCCCCCAGCGTCGCCGCCAGCCCCAGCGCCGCGCCGCGCGCGCCCTTCTCAACCGTGCGGGCCAGCGCGTCCTTGTGGCTGAGCGAGCCGAGCGCGCGGGCCAGCGACAGAACCGCGAGACAGCCCATTATCGCCCAGACCGCCGCCGCGCCGTCGAGCGTCAGCGCCGCGCCCGCGATCCCCAGCGCGGCCAGCCCCTGCGCCGCCGACGCCAGCGCCCACAGCCGCTTGCGCAGGCGGGCCGCCGCCACCATCGGCGCCAGCGGCAGTTGCGGCGCCAGCGCCCCGGCCTCGCGGATGGGAACCAGCAGCCCCAGCGCCCAGGCGGGCGCCCCCAGCGCGCCCAGCAGCCAGGCCAGCGCCAGCTTGGGGTTGATCAACCCGTCGGCGAGCTTGGTCGCCGCCAGCGCGGCGACATGGGTGAGGAAATCCTGCGCGGCGGCGGGCGGCGCCGGATCACGCCCCGACAGCGCCGCATAGGCGCGCTGAGCGGCGGTCATGGCGGCTATTGCTGCGGCGTGGCCAGCGGGTCGAGCGCCATGCGGCCGCCGTCCACCGCCAGGATCTGCCCGGTGATGAAGCTGGCGCGCGGCGAGGCGAGGTAGAGCGCCGCCTCCGCCGCCTCGTCAGCCTCGCCGATCCGCCCCATCGGCGTCGCGCGCACCAGCGCCTCGCGCAGGCCCTCGGTCTCGCGCAGCGCCACGACCATCGCGCGCGTCATCACCGCGCCCAGCGCCACCGCGTTCACCCGCACCCCGCTGGGCGCCAGCGACACCGCCATCGACCGCGTGAGCTGCTCCAGCGCCGCGCAGGCGACCGAATAGGGGAAAAGCTGCGGCGTGGTGCGCTGCGCAGCGATGGAGGAGATGTTGACGATGGCGGCGCCAGGCGCATCAGCGGCGCCCGCGCGCGCCTCGATCATCCGGCGCGCGGCGGCCTGGCTGAGCAGGAACACCGAGCGGACGTTGGCGGCCCAGGCGCTGTCGAAGGTCTCGACATCCACCGCCATCGCGTCGCCCCGCACCGGCGTGAGGTTGGCGTTCACCAGAATGTCGATGCGCTCCAGCCGGTCGGTCGCCGACGCGATCAGATTGGCGATGCCCAGCTTCTCGCGCAGGTTGCAGCACCAGCGATGCACCTTGGCGCCGCTCTCGAGCAGCGCGTCGGCCTCGGCGTCGAGCGCGTCCTCGTCACGGTCGGTGAGCAGGATGGTCGCGCCCTCCTCGGCGAAGCGGCGCGCGATGGCCAACCCCACGCCGCCGCCCGCGCCGGTGACGATCGCGCTGCGCCCCTCCAACAATCCCGCCATGGCCTGCGTTCTCTCCCGCCGCGCTTCCCTGCCGGGGCCAACCTAAAGCCATCGCCCGCGCCGCGCCATGACCGATGTGCGCATGCAGCATTTTCGCCCTCGCGCGGCGGTCGCGCAGCGCCTATCTGTCACGTCGCCGCAACCCGAGGAGAGCGCGATGGAGATGCTGAGCGATCCGGCCGTCTGGGCCAGCTTCCTGACGCTGGTGGTGCTGGAGATCGTGCTGGGGGTGGACAACGTCATCTTCATCTCGATCGTCGCCAACCGCCTGCCGCCGGAGCAGCGCGGGCGTGCGATGCGGATCGGGCTGAGCGGCGCGCTGGTGCTGCGCATCGGGCTTCTGCTGTCGATCGCGTGGATCATCTCGCTGACCGCGCCGATCCTGTCGCTGGCGGGGTTCGATCTGTCATGGCGCGACATCATCCTGCTGATGGGCGGGCTGTTCCTGATCTACAAGGCGGTCTCCGAAATCCACGCCGAGGTGGAGGGGGAGGAGCACGCGGAGAAATCCGTGGGCGGCAAGGCGGTGTTCGCGGTGGTGCTGGGGCAGATCATGGTGCTGGACCTGGTGTTCTCGCTGGACAGCGTGATCACGGCGGTCGGCGTGGCCAACCATGTCGAGGTGATGATCGCGGCGGTGGTGATCGCGATCATCGTGATGATGGTCGCGGCCCAGCCCATCGCCGGCTTCGTGGCGCGCCACCCCTCCACCAAGATGCTGGCGCTGGCGTTTCTGGTGATGATCGGCATGGCGCTGATGGCCGACGGGCTGGGCTTTCACATCGACCGGGGCTTCATCTACGCCGCGATGGTGTTCGCCGGGTCGGTCGAGGCGCTGAACCTGGTGCGCGGGCGGCGGCGCAAGCCGCCGACGCTGGAGGAGACGCAGCTCTAGCGCGACGATTGCGGCGCCGATTCGGGGGCGATAGGCTTGCATCGCTGACCATGCAGACAGGCGCGGGCGCGTCCCGCCGCCGCAGGAGCGCCCGAGAAAATGACCGACCCCGACTATCTCGCCCGCCGCCCGGCCAATTTCCAGCCGCTGACGCCGCTGCAGTTCCTTGAGCGCGCCGCGCATGTGCATCCGGGCCGCGTCGCGGTGATCCATGGGCCGGGGCGCTGCGACTACGCGGCGCTCTACGCGCGGTCGCGGCGGCTGGCCTCGGCGCTCAAGGGCGCGGGGGTGCGGCCGGGCGAGACGGTGGCGACGCTCCTGTTCAACACGCCGCCGCAGCTTGAGGCGCATTACGGCGCCCCCATGGCGGGCGCGGTGCTGAACGCGCTCAACACAAGGCTCGACGCGGCGGGGATCGCCTTCATCCTCGATCATGGCGCAGCGAAGGCGCTGATCGTGGACGCGGAGTTGTCGCCGCTGGCGCAGGCGGCGCTGGCGCTGTGCAAGGCGAAGCCCGCGCTGGTGGAATACGCCGATCCCACCACCGACGCCGCCGCGACGCTGGCGGGCGCGACCGACTATGAGGCGTTTCTCGGAGGCGGCGACCCGGACTTCGCCTGGGCGCCGCCCGCCGACGAGTGGGACACCATCGCGCTCAACTACACCTCCGGCACCACCGGAGACCCCAAGGGCGTGCTCTACCACCATCGCGGCGCGGCCTTGCTGGCGACCGGCAACGTGGTGCACGCGGGCATGGCGCAAGGGGCGGTCTATCTGTGGACGCTGCCGATGTTTCACTGCAACGGCTGGTGCTTTCCCTGGACCGTCTCGATTGTCGCGGGAACCCATGTCTGCCTGCGGCAGGTGCGCGCGAAGGCGATGTATGACGCCATCGCCGACCATGGCGTGACGCATCTGTGCGGCGCGCCCATCGTGATGAGCGCGCTGCTGAACGCGACGGACGCCGAGCGGCGCGCCTTCGCGCAGCGGGTGCAGTTCCTCACCGCCGCCGCCCCGCCGCCCGAGCCGGTGCTGGCGGGGATGGACGCGGCGGGCTTTGACGTGACGCATCTCTACGGGCTGACCGAGGTCTATGGCCCCGCCGTGGTCAACGAGTGGACGCCGGCATGGGACGCCCTGCCCGCGCCTGAGCGCGCGGCGAAGAAGGCGCGGCAGGGCGTGCGCTATGCGGCGCTTGAGGCGCTGGCGGTGCTCGACCCCGAGACGCTGGCGCCGGTTCCCGCCGACGGCGAGACCATCGGCGAGGTGATGTTTCGCGGCAACGTGGTGATGAAGGGCTATCACAAGAACCCTGCGGCGACCGAGGCGGCGCTGGCGGGCGGGTGGTTTCACTCCGGCGACCTGGGGGTGACGCACCCCGACGGCTATATCCAGCTCAAGGACCGCGCCAAGGACATCATCATCTCCGGCGGCGAGAACATCTCCTCGATCGAGGTCGAGGAGGCGCTCTACAAGCACCCCGCCGTCGCCTTCGCCGCCGTGGTCGCGAAACCGGATGAGAAATGGGGCGAGACGCCGTGCGCCTTTATCGAACTCAAGCCCGGCGCCGAGGCGACCGAGGCGGAGATCATCGCCTGGTGCCGCGACCGCATGGCCGCCTACAAGGCGCCGCGCGCGGTGGTGTTCTGCGAGGTGCCGAAAACCTCCACCGGCAAGATCCAGAAATTCGAGCTGCGACAACGCGCCAAGGCCCCTTGACCGCGGCGCGCATCGCACGACCTGTCGCCGCCCGGCGCATTCCCGCCGTGCGAGGAGCAGAGACGATGCGCGACTTTTCCGAAACCGACGCCGCAAAGCCGATCAGCGAACCCCGCGGCCGCGCCGCGCTGGGGCTGTCGCGCAACGGCATGTTCCACGACTGGGTGATCACGCCGATGAAGGGCCGCGCCGTCACCATCGCCGCGAAGGCGACATCGATCGCGCTGACGGTGTTCACCGGCGTCGTGCTGGTGGTTGCGGTCTATACCCTGCTGAGCTGAGGCGATGGGCGCGCTTGACCTCGCCGCGCCGCGCGCGATCTTTGCAGAAAGCCAGCAGGGAGGAATGCGCCATGACCGAGCCAGCGCAGGCGGCGCCGACGGCGAAAGCGGAGGATCCGCTCGCCGAACTGAACGCGCGGCGCGCCAAATACGGCGTGGCCTATGCGATCTTCGCGGAAGGCATGAGCGGCGACGGCATGAACCGCGCCGTTCTGGTGGCGAAAGTCGTGATCGGCGGGATCGCGGCCTATGCGCTGATCTCCGCCGTGCTGACCGGCGTCGGCGGCTGATCGCTCAGCCGCGCTCGTCTGGCGTATCGGCTGGCGGCGCATCGGCTGGCGGCGCATCATCGGGGGTCTGGTCTTCGGCGGGCACGGCGTAGTCGCCGCGAAACCACTTCGCCAGATCGACGTCGGCGCAGCGGCGCGAGCAGAACGGGCGGAACGCCTGCGCGCGCGGCTTGCCGCAGATCGGGCAGGCGGGCGTTTTTTCAGCCATCCAGCAGCTCCGACAGCGGGCGGCGCTCCCGCTTGCGGGAGATCTCGACATTGCCGAGCGGCGTCCAGCCCGCGACATGGGTCTCGACCGCGTCCTCGGCGAAGGCGCGTTTGAGCGCACTTTCAACGCCTTGTCGCGCGCCCTTCTTGATCGGGGCGAGGTCGAGCATCACCAGCCCGCCAAGGCCGCGCAGCCGCAACTGGCGCGGCAGTTCGGCGCAGGCGGCGATGTTGGCGTTCTGCGCCGCGCCTTTGGCGAAGTCGTCGCCGGTGTTGACGTCCACCGCGACCATGGCGCTGGTCGCCTCGACGGTCATCCAGGCGCCGCCGGGCAGATCGACGCGGGGGCGGCGCAGCGCCTCGACATGGTCCCAGACCCCCAGCCGCTCGAAGGGCTCGTGTTCGGTCTCGACCGCGTCCGGCGCCGGGTCGGCCCAGTCGCGCAAGGCCCGCGCCTCGGCGCCGGGCGCGGCCTCCAGCAGCAGCGGCGCAGCGCCGGTCGCGCGCGCCAGCGCGGCGGCCATCCGGGCGCGCAGGGCGGCGATCTCGGCGAGGATCTCGGCGTCGGGCGCGTCCGCAGCCGCCGAGCGCAGCACCAGGCCGACATCCTGAGCCGCGTCCGCCAGCGCCGCCGCGCCCAGAGCGGTCAGCCGCTCGCGCGCCGCGTGGCCCTTCACGCCGCGCGCGACATTGGCGCCGGGGGCGCCGGGGGTCAGCAGCGCGAGGCGGCCCTTGAAGATCACCCGGTCGTTCAGCGGCGCCGCCTTGCCCGGCTCCGCCCAGCGCGACACCTGAACCAGCGCCATCGCGCCGGGGCGCCGCTCCGCGCCGCGCAGCCAGCCGCTCTGGCCGCCCGGCAGGCTGAGAAACGCCGCGCCCATCTGCGGCGCGACGCGGTCCACCCGCGCCCAATACAGCGCCTCGGGCGCGGGGGCGGCGTCGCCGGGCCGGGGATCGACGAAAATATCCTCAAGCCTTCCGTCCACCACCAGCGCGGCGATGGCGCGGCCGTCGTCGCGGCGCTCGATGGCGATCACGCGGCCCTTCATGCGGGCGCTCCTTCGAAGGTGACGGGATAGCCCGCGCCGGTCAGCAGGTTGGCGGTCTCGGTCAGCGGCAGGCCGACGACGTTGGTGTAGCTGCCGGAGATCTCGGGGATGAAGGCGGCGAAGATGCCCTGAATGGCGTAGCCGCCCGCCTTGCCGCGCCACTCGCCCGAGCGCAGGTAGGCGGAAAGCTCCATGTCCGACAGGCGCTTGACCTTGACCTGCGTCTCGACGCGCCGCGTCCAGAGCCGCGCGCCCAGCCGCAGCGCGACGGCGGTGGTGACGCGGTGGCGCCGCCCGGACAAGAGCAGCAGGAACTGCGCCGCCTGCCCCGCGTCCGCAGGCTTGCCCAGAATGCGCGAGCCGACCGTGACGATGGTGTCGGCGCTCAGGATCAGCGCGGCGTCGTCGGCGATCGCCTGCGCCTTCTCAACCGCCATGCGCAGCGCGTAGAGGCGCGGCGTCTCGTCGCGGCGCGGGGTCTCGTCGATCTCGGCGGGGATCACGGCGTCGGGCGCAACCCCGATCTGCGCCAGCAGGGCGCGGCGCCGGGGCGAGGCCGAGCCGAGGATCAGGCGCAAGGCTACTTGAAGCGATAGGTGATGCGGCCCTTGGTGAGGTCGTAGGGCGTCATCTCCACCTGCACCTTGTCGCCGGCCAGCACGCGAATGCGGTTCTTGCGCATCTTGCCTGCGGTGTGGGCGATGATCTCGTGGCCGTTCTCAAGCTCCACCCGGAACGTGGCGTTGGGCAGCAACTCGACCACGGTGCCGGGGAACTCGAGGGTTTCTTCCTTGGCCATGGGTTTTCCGTAGCTTTCAGCGCGAAAACCCGCCGACGTCAGCGTCGGCGGGCGATGCTTGGGTTAATGGCGCCAAGGGCGCCGTTTGGCAAGCCGAGGGCCTCAGGCCAGCGCCGCCTTGGCGCGCTCGACCACCGCCGCAAACGCGGCGGGCTCGTGGATCGCGAGGTCGGACAGCACCTTGCGGTCAACCGCGACGCCCGACTTGGTGAGGCCGTCGATGAAGCGCGAGTAGTTCAGGTTCGCGTCGATCTCACGCACGGCGGCGTTGATGCGCTGGATCCACAGGGCGCGGAAGTTGCGCTTGCGCACCTTGCGGTCGCGCGTCGCGTATTCCTGCGCCTTGTCCACCGCCTGCTTGGCGACGCGATAGACGTTCTTGCGGCGGCCATAATAGCCCTTGGCCGCGTCGATGACCTTCTTGTGGCGCGCGTGGGCGGTGACGCCGCGTTTTACTCGGGACATGGGTCAGCCTCCTCTCAGCGGGCGTAGGGCATGAACAGCTTGACGATCTTCTCGTCAGGCGCGCTCAGCACGGTGGTGCCGCGGGCGTTGCGGATGAACTTGTTGCTCCGCTTGATCATGCCGTGGCGCTTGCCCGCCTGCGCCACTTTCACATGGCCGTTCGCGGTCATCTTGAAGCGCTTTTTCGCGCCTGACTTGGTCTTCATCTTGGGCATTTCGGTCTCCTTGCGTTCGAAGAACGGTTCTGACCCGCCGCGGCAGCCCATACCAGCCGGGCGGATCGTTGGAAGCAGCGGCTATACGCGCGCGGCGGGATCAGCGCAAGCGGCGCCGGGCCTGGCGCGCGCGGGGCTTGGCGCGCGCAGGCTTGGGGCTTGGCGCGCGCAAGCGCGATGGCGTAAGACCGCTGCGGCCTTTTCAATCGACGGAGCGCGCGGGCGATGAAATTCAGCATGAGCTGGCTGCGGGAGCATCTGGAGACGGACGCGCCGCTCGACGCGATCACCGACGCGCTGACCGATCTGGGGCTGGAGGTTGACGGCGTGGAGGACCCCGCCGCGCGCCTGGGCGGCTTCACCATCGCGCGCGTGATCGAGGCGAAGCAGCATCCCAACGCCGACAAGCTGCGGCTTTGCCGCGTCGAGGCGTGGCTGAACGGGCCGGAGCAGCCGTCGGAGGAGGTTCAGGTCGTCTGCGGCGCCCCAAACGCGCGCACCGGGCTGGTGGGCGTGTTCGCGCGGCCCGGCCTGCACATCCCCGGCACCGGCGTCGATCTCAAGCCCGGCGTGATCCGGGGCGAGGCGTCGAACGGGATGCTGTGCTCGGAGCGCGAGCTGGAGCTTTCCGACGCCCATGACGGCATCATCGAACTGCCCGCCGACGCGCCGCTGGGCGCGCGCTATATCGACTATGCCGGGATCAACGATCCGGTGATCGAGGTCGCGATCACCCCCAACCGCCCCGACGCGCTGGGCGTGGCGGGGATCGCGCGCGATCTGGCGGCGCGGGGGCTGGGGCGGCTGATCACGCCGCCGCCCGCGCCGGTGGCGGGCGCGTTCCCCTGCCCGGTGACGGTGACGCTGGCGCCGGACGTGGCGGACCGGGCTTGTCCGCTGTTCGTCGGCCGGCTGATCCGGGGCGTGCGCAACGGGCCAAGCCCGGCGTGGGCGCAGCGGCGGCTGCGCGCCATCGGGCTGCGGCCGATCTCGGCGCTGGTCGATGTCACCAACCTGCTGACCTTCGATCGCGCGCGGCCGCTGCATGTGTTCGACGCGGCGAGGCTGCGCGGCGGCCTCACGGTGCGGCTGTCGCGCGGCGGCGAGACGCTGGCGGCGCTCGACGGCAAGACCTACGCCTTCGACGACGCGATGACGGTGATCTGCGACGAGACCGGGCCGGTCAGCATCGGCGGCGTGATGGGCGGCGCCAGCACCGGCTGCGACGAGACCACGACCGAGGTGTTCGTTGAGGCCGCGTATTTCGACCCGACCCGCACCGCCGCCACCGGGCGCGCGCTGAGGATCGTCTCGGACGCGCGCTATCGCTTCGAGCGCGGCATCGACCCGGCCAGCGCGCGCGACGGCATCGAGCTGGCGACGCGGCTGATCCTGGATTTCTGCGGCGGCGAGGCGTCGGAGGTGGTGGTCGCGGGCGCGGTTCCCGACACGACCCGCGTCTATCCGCTGCGCCCGGAGCGGGTGCGAAGCCTCGTCGGCATGGAGATCCCGGCTGAGGCGCAGGTCGCCACGCTCACCGCGCTGGGCTTCATGGTCGCGCCCGACGGCGACGCCTTCAGCGTAACCCCGCCAAGCTGGCGCCCCGACGTGCGCGGCGAGGCGGATCTGGTCGAGGAGGTGGCGCGCGTCGCCTCGCTGACGCGGCTTCAGGCGCGGCCCCTGCCGGTCTCCGGCCCGCGCCCCGCGCTGTCGCCCGCGCTGACGCGCACGCGCGCGGTGCGGCGGCGGCTGGCGGCGGCGGGGCTGAACGAGTGCGTGACCTACTCCTTCGTCGCGCAGGCGGAGGCGGCGCTGTTTGGCGGCGGCGGCGCGGCGATGGCGCTGGAGAACCCGATCTCGTCGGAGATGTCGCACATGCGGCCCTCGCCGCTGCCCGCGCTGCTGGCCGCCGCGGCGCGCAATCAGGCGCGCGGCGCCGACGCGCTGGCGCTGTTCGAGGTCGGCGCCGCCTATGTCGGGGCGGAGCCGGGCGAGCAGCGCGACGTGGCGGCGGGCCTGCGCGCAGGCGCGACCGCCGGGCGCGAGTGGACCGGCGCGCGCCGGCCGGTGGACCTGTGGGACGCGCGCGCCGACGCCGAGGCCGCGCTTTCGGCCTGCGGCGTGACGGTCGAGCGGCTTCAGATCAGCCGCGCGACGCCGGGCTGGCTGCATCCGGGGCGCAGCGGCGCGCTGATGCTGGGGCGCGAGACGCTGGCGGTGTTCGGCGAGCTGCACCCCGCCACGCTGGCGGCGATGGACGTCAAAGGCCCCGCCGTCGCCTTCGAGGTCTATCTGGAGGCGGCGCCGACGCCCAAGGCGCGCGGCGCCACGCGGCCCGCGCTGAACGCCCCGGCGCTGCAGGCGGTAGAGCGCGATTTCGCCTTCGTGGTGGATGCGCGGGTCGAGGCGGCGAGCATCCTGCGCGCGGCGCAGGGCGCGGAGAAGAAGCTGATCGCCGCCGTTGAGGTGTTCGACGTGTTCGACGGCGCACGCGCGGCGGCGCAGCTTGGGGCCGGGCAGCTTGGGGCGGGGCGCAAGTCGGTGGCGATCTCGGTGCGCCTGCAGCCGCAGGACCGCACCTTGACGGAGGATGAGATCGAGGCCGTCGGCGCGCGCGTCGTGGCCGCTGTGGTCAAGGCGACCGGCGGCGCGTTGCGGACATGACAAGATGTGAACCGGTTAACTTTGGCGAAAGTTTGACCACAGCCCGGCTGATTTACAGTTTTTAAGTCAAGCTTGCTTAAATTGTCCCCGACTCAGCCGGGGGATCGCTTGTCATGTTTTCCGATTTCGTTGAGGCGGAGATACGCAGCGTTGCGCAGGAACGCGGCATGGACGCCGCCGCCCTGCTGGCGGTGGCGGAGGTCGAGAGCGGCGGTCAGGCGCTGATCGAGGTCAACGGACGGCCCATGCCGCTGATCCTGTATGAATTCCATGTATTTCACCGCCAGCTGCGCCCGGCGGCGCGCGCGGCGGCGGTGGGCGCCGGGCTTGCGGCGCCGCGCTGGGGGCAGTTGCCCTATCCCCGCACCCAGCGCGAGCGGTATGCGCTGCTGGAGCGCGCCAGGATGATCGACAGCGAGGCGGCCTATGCGGCGTGCTCGTGGGGCGTGGGTCAGGTGCTGGGCGAGAACGCGCGCTGGCTCGACTACGAGAGCGCCGAGGCGCTGGCGCAGGAGGCGATGTCGGGCGTCGCCGGGCAGGTGCGGCTCATGCTGCGCTTCATCGAGCGGCGCGGCCTGACGGCGGCGCTGGCGCGGCGCGACTGGACCGCCTTCGCCCATGGCTACAACGGCCCGCTCCACGCGCGCCACGACTACGCCGGGCGGATGGCGCGCGCCCATGCGCGCTGGTCGTCGCAGCGGCCTGCCCGCCCCGGCCGTCCGCCGCTGGGGATCGGCGCCCGCGGCGCCCATGTGGCGGCGTTGCAGCAGGCGCTGGCGCGGCTGGGCGCCGACATCGCCGCCGACGGCGCGTTCGGCCGCGCCACGCAATCGGCGGTGCGCGCGTTTCAGGCCGAACACGGCCTTGTGCGCGACGGCGTCGCCGGCCCCGCCACCTGGACGCGGCTGAACGCACTGCTGGCGCAGGACTTCGTCGCCGCCTGATCCCCTTCACCGCTTGCCAACCCGGCCCCGGCGCCGCATCTGAGCGCCAACGCGCGGCGCATGGGGGCAAGGCATGGCGTACTGGCTGTTCAAGTCCGAACCGGAGACCTGGGGCTGGGAGGCGCAGTCAGGACGCGGGGCGGACGGCGAATCGTGGGACGGCGTGCGCAACTATCTCGCCCGCAACAACATGCGCGCGATGAGCCTCGGCGACCTGGGATTCTTCTACCACTCCGTCAAGGAAAAGCGGATCGTCGGCGTGGTCGAGGTCTGCCGCGAAATCCACCCCGACCCGAAAACCGACGATCCCCGCTGGGAGTGCGTCGCCATCCGCGCCGTCGCGCCGATGCCGCGCCCGGTGACGCTGGAGCAGGTCAAGGCCGAGCCGAGGCTGGCGGACATGGCGCTGGTGCGCACCTCGCGGCTGTCGGTGCAGCCGGTCACGCCGGAGGAATGGCGGATCGTGTGCGCGATGGGCGGATATGAGAGCCGCTGAGCGTTCGGCGCTGTCGGAATGAAGTGGTCTCCATCTATGTGACACCGAGCTCCGCTTGATCCACGAGCTGAGAAGGACGGATCGAGTGGCTGGAAAGAGGAAGCGCTACAGCGCCGCGTTCAAGGCGAAGGTGGCGCTGGAGGCGATCAGGGGTGAGGCGACGGTGGCCGAGCTGCTGAGCAAGCACGGCAATCATCAGACGCTGATCACCCCGTCCAGAACCGGCATCCGGACCGGCATCCATCCGGCGATAACGGCATCTCAGAGGGCATAACCATCGGGTTCGTTCTCCTGCGCCCTCAAGTGTTAACTTCAGCCAGTCAGATGTCTCACGCTCATTGGCGAGGAGGAGCCGGCGGTGGAGAGCTTCAGCCTCGTGGTGGCCTGGTTCGGCGACGATCTGCGCGCGGGCTCCTGCAAGGTGCCGGCCTGGCGTCGAGGTGTCGGCCAAATCCACCACGCCCATCGAAAACCGCCTGCACCGGGTGCTCGACGTCGGATCATGGTCCGGGGCAGGCTGTCGCCTTTGGCGACGACTTCTCCCGCCTGCGCAAGGGTCACGGCGGCCGAAACATGGACACCGTCAGACACTTCGCCCTCAACCTCGTGCGCGCCGCACGCGACAAAAGCTCGATCAAATCCCGAAGAAAACGCGCCGGATGGTCAACATGCCACCTCCAGAGCATCCTTGCGTCACCGGCTGGGTGAATTGGATTCGGAGCCCTGCTCAGACGGCCGCCTTTCGGTAATGATCCTGCGATCGCTGCGATCTCCGCTCCGGCGCTCCGGCGACCTGCGTCAGGCGGCCGGGTCCACCCCGCGCGCCATCCACGCCCGCCAGCCGCCGAAGGCGGTGATGTCGGGCGCGTCGGCGCAGGCGGCGGCCTCGGCGAGAAAGCCCAGCGTCTCGCGCCCGTCCGCCAGCCGCACCCGGCCGACGCCCAGCGGCGCCGGGATCGCGGCGAGGAATGCGCCGAGGCGATCCGCAGGAAACGCCCAGACCTCCGCCGCGACCGCCGCGCCGCCCTCAGCGACGCGCATCATGCCGGGGCGCGCCGGGGCGCCGGGCAGCGCGCACAGCCGATAGCAGGGCGCGGTGCGCGCGGGGCCGAGCGGGCGGGCGCCATGGCCGCACATCTCGCCCTCCAGCGCCATACCGGTCATATGCGCGCCGACCACCAGCAGTTCGGTCTCATGGGCGGCCAGCGGCGCCGGAGCCGCCGGGGCCGCTGGCGCGCGCGCGCGCGTCGCGCCCAGCGTCGGCGCGCAGGCCGCGTGCAGCGCGGCGGCGACCGAGGCGCACAGGCCGTCGCGCCCGCCCCGCGCCAGCAGCGTCACGCCGCCGGGCCGCCCGTCGGCGCGCGGCTCGGTGGGAACCGCAATCCCGCACAGGTCCAGCAGGTTGACGAAGTTGGTGTAGGTTCCGAAGTCGCTGTTGGGTCCGATAGGATCAGCCTCGAATTCCGCGACGGTGTGAAACGCCGGGATGGTGGGGACCGCGAGCAGGTCCACCCCGTCGATCACAGGCGCCAGCAGACGGCGGAATTCCGCCAGCCGATAGAAGCCGTTGAAGGCGTCTACCGCGCTGAGGCGCGCCGCGCCGCCGATGATCGCCTCGGTGACCGGGTGCAGCGCGCCGGGGTTGGCGGCGCGAAAATCCTCGACGGCGGCCAGCCGCTCCGCCACCCACGCGCCCTCATACAGCAGCGCGGCGCAGGCGTAGAACGGCGCGAAGTCGATCTCGACGATCTCGGCTCCGAGGCCCCGCAGCCGCGCCAGCGCCGCCTCGAAGCTGGCCGCCTGCGCCGCGTCGCCGGAGAACCGGCGCGTCGCCTGCGACGGAACCCCCACACGCAAACCTGTCGGCGCGGCGCCGAAGCCATGAGCGGGGCGGTCGCGCGAGAACGCATCCAGCGGGTCGGGCGCGGCGGCGGCGGCGAACGCCGCCCAGGCGTCGGCCACCGTCAGCGCGAACACCGACACGGAGTCGAGCGTGCGGCAGGCGGGCACCACGCCCGCGTTCGAGAGCGCGCCCACCGAGGGCTTCAGCCCGACGATGTTGTTGAACGCGGCGGGCACGCGCCCCGACCCCGCCGTGTCGGTGCCCAGCGCGAAGGTCGCGATCCCGCGCGCCACCGCCACCGCCGACCCCGACGACGAGCCGCCGGGCGGGATCAGCGGGTCGAGCGCGTTCAGCGGCGCCGGATACGGCGTGCGCAGGCCCACGAGGCCGGTGGCGAACTGGTCGAGGTTGGTCTTGCCCAGGCACAGCGCCCCCGCCGCGCGCAGCCGGGCGACCACCGTCGCGTCGGCATCGGGCGCATAGGCGAAGGCCGGGCAGGCGGCGGTGGTGGGGCAGCCCGCCACGTCGATGTTGTCCTTCACCGCATAGGGCAGGCCCCAGAGCGGGAACGCCCCGGCGTCGAACGGCGGCAGGGCGCGCGCGGCCTCCTGCGCCTGCGCCAGCGGGATCAGATGGATGAAGATCCCCGGATCGCCCGCCGCCGCCAGCCGCCGGTGCGCCTCGGCCAGCACGGCGGCGGGGTCGCCGCCCGCGCGATAGAAGGCGTGCAGGCTGTCGCGCTCGAAGCTCAGGTCACGCATGGCGGGGTCTCCACAGGGGGGTCGGCAGGGGTGTTTGCGGGGGAAGGCGGATGCGGCGCCGCGTCGATCAGGCTGCGGGTGTAGGGGTGGCTCGGTCGGCTCATCACCGTCTCGGCGTCGCCCTGCTCCACGATCTCGCCGTCGCGCATCACCAGCACGCGGTCGCACAGCAGCCGCACCACGTGCAGGTCGTGGCTGACGAACAGATAGGCCATGCCAAGCTGCGCGCGCAGATCGGCCAGCAGGTTCAGCACCACCGCCTGGATCGACACGTCCAGCGCCGCCGTCGGCTCGTCGAGGATCAGCAGCCTGGGCGACGTGGCCAGCGCGCGCGCGATGCCGACGCGCGCCTTCTGCCCGCCCGACAGCTGATGCGGAAAGCGGTCGAGCAGCGTCGGCGGCAGGCCCACCTGCGCCGCCAGCGCCGCGACCTTCGCCGCGCGCGCCGCGCGGTCGAGGCTGGTCAGCCCCAGCAGCGGGTCGAGGATCGCGCGGCGCGCGGTGAAGCGGGGGTTGAGGCTGTCGGTCGCGTCCTGAAACACCATCTGGATCGCGCCGCG